>Ga0209208_10000481_pt1 | contig 51598 bp, 53 predicted proteins | sample S1TSphfallax_3_FD_187694 | JGI IMG/M metagenome (GOLD analysis project Ga0209208, IMG submission 187694) | Host-associated microbial communities from peat moss isolated from Minnesota, USA - S1T2_Fd - Sphagnum fallax MG (SPAdes) (version 2) | ecosystem: Host-associated > Plants > Peat moss >... | reverse complement strand
AACCACACTTGGTGAAAAAACCCTCTTAATTGACTAGTGTTGTAGGTTGATTTAACTAATAGGTGTAATTTCCACCTAAATTTGGGCATCACTTTTTGTCATCTTGTTTCACTAGCTTAATTGACCTGTCCTCTCGACCGGTCCCCGGTCACTAGGGGTTAACATGTTTTACCATGATTTCATACAGTGAATCTGTCCTAGTTCACTCAAAATCCTAGTGAAATACAAGGTGAACTTGGCCCACATCTCCTAGTAGTGATTAATGCGTAATTGGAGCACTTTTGGTGCATGGATAAGCCATGGGCAAATATAGACTCATAAAATTCACCACGGCCCAAACTTGGGGGAAGCCACCACCTTCCCCCTTATAGTATTTTTTGTGCTTGGCCATGTGGCCTACACCCAAATGTCATTTTGTCTTTAGACTCCCAAGTTGGAAGCCTTGAAATTCTTGAAATTTGGACTCCCACGACTTTGGAGGCCCATAACCTTTTTTTGAAGACCTTGGATTGAGATGAGATCTAAAGCAAAGTTGTAGCCCTTGTTGAAAGCTTTCCAACGATAAACCTTCATCCAAAGAATTTGCAATGTGCGTCGTGTCCTTCCGCACCTTCACATTAAGAAGGTACAAATTTTTGTCCCTTCGTGTTTCTGCCATAACAACTCCTTGAGCATCGTTAACCTTACAACCATCCTTGTCAAACTCCACTTTGAAACCTTCATAAATGAGTTTACTCACGGAAATGAGACTAATCTTCATTTTTGGAACATGAAGAACTTGGGTGATGGTTGTGTGTGACAATTCGCCTCCCACTTGCAGGCTTTGATGTTCCCCTTGCCAACAACCTCCAAAACGGTGTCATCACCCATGAACACCGTCCTTAGGGAAATGCGTTTGTACGTGGTAAACCATTCTTGTTGGAATGTCATGTGTTATGTTGCACTAGAATCGACAATCTAATCATACGTGGTATGATCATTGGCACTCAATGCGGCAACAAACATTTGCTCGTGGTCTTCACAAGCTTGATTGACTTTTACTTTTTCATCATTTTTTTTCTTCAAACAATTTTTCACAAAATGTCTAGGTTTTTTACAATAGAAACGAAGTTTTTCATTTGACTTGTGAGTTTTGTTTACTAATGTGGTAGTTTCGGAACTCTCACATTCTTTTCTTTTTGACACTTCATGAAGCAACCTTGCTATAATGAATTGTAGGTCTACATCTTTTGTGGACATTGACTCCAAGCTTGTGACTTAGTTATCAAAGGATGGAGGAAGGCTCATGAGGACTACCATGTAAACATTGTCATCCGTAATGTTCACTTCGATGGAATGTAGTTGGTCCACAAGGGCTTTCACCGTGTTGATGTGCACAAGCATGTCATCTCCTTCTTGCATTTTGATGGTGAAGAATCTCCTTCAAAGGAACAACTTGTTACCAATTGTCTTAGCTTCACGGACACCACAAAGAACCTCCCACGCACTTTTCACATTGTCACAATATTGAATGTGTGTAAGTTGGGCATCCATGAGATGTTCACAAAACAATGCAAAAGCCTTCATCTCCTTCTTGTTGTAATCAACCTTTGCAATTTCTTCACTTGGTAAGGTGGCATTCCCATCAACAAATTTCCAAAGCCCATGTTTAGAAAGCATCATGTGCATTTTGAACTTCCAAAAGTGAAAGTTGCCACCATCAAACTTTTCCATGATTTTCAAGGACTCCATTTGAAAAGGAGACTTTTTGAACACAAAAGCTACAACAAACATTCTCTCAAAAGATTGAAAGTTTTGGAAGAAATTTTTAACACCTTTGAAACTTGACGCTTTCAACAACTCAAAGACCTCTTTTGCACACATCTCAAACTTTCAATGAATCAAATACTCTCTCCCACACACTTTCAAACTTGAAAGTTGAAGTTCTTAACAACTTGAAGAACTTTCTTCCAAACACTTTCACCTTGAAATTTGATACTTTCAAAAACTTAAAGAACAAGTTTTCCACATTCGAAAAACTTACAACACTTTGAAGAAATCTCTTCCACACCTCCCACTCACTTAGAAAGACTCTTACTCTCTTTGCAAACTTGAAAACTAAAAGCCTTCCCTCAAAAGGATTCTCCCTTTCTATGTTATACAAGCAAAAACCCTTGACTACTTCTTGTTTTACCACAATGTCTTTTCTCTTACTTGGTGTGAGCCCATAACCTATTAGAAACAACTTGAAATCAAGCAAGAAATGAAACATTCAAGGTTCATGAAATGGAACAATTGTATTAACTAACTAAAAGATTACAAAGGTTATATGCTTCAAATGTTACAATGCAAACTATGACTTGTAACAACTAACAAGGCTCAAAGGTTCTATGTGCACTCAAAATCATGAAAAGAGATAATGAAAGACCACTCAAAAACACTCCATTATATACTATCTCCTAACCCTAAAGTAGCCGCCACTTAACCCTAACCTAGTCGCCGCTAACCCTAGTTACCACCAAACCTTAACCCTAGTCATCGCCAAGCCCTAAATAATTTTCACTTCTAAACCTTAGCCACCACTATTCAACCTTACCTAACTACTACAAGGATGAGAATACTATTCATCCTTTTGATGAATGTTTAACACATTCATCACCATTGGGAATTAGAAATGAATAGTATTTTTAATAAGTTCTTGATGGTGAGTCGATTTAGTCCATGGTAATTGACACACATGTGTAGAAATCCATCCTTTTCTTAACAAATAGGAGTGCAACAATATTTGGAGACTTAGAGTGTTGAATGAACCCCTTCTCAAGATTTTCATTGATGTATTTTTGAAGTGCTAAAAGTTTGTCTTGCAACCAGTTATAAATGGGTCCAAATGAGGGTTGTGTTCCTTCCTCCAAATCAATCACACAATCATATGGCCAATGTTCAGGTAATGTGTTTGCATTTTTCTTTTTAAAAATATCTTTGTAGTTTTTGTATTAAATAAGGATTTCATGTTGTGTCTAAAGATCAACGGTTGAAATGGTCAATAATGCATCTCCTTTCTTTGTTGCTTATATGAATGTTCTTGCTCCCACAAACAAAGGCTTGAAATGTTTCAATCCTTAGTCACCCCCAATATCTCCTTCACACTTGAGTTTTTACATGTGTTGACTAGTTATTGATGGGTTTTCATGTGCAGAATCATGTTCAAAGTCCAACGTGCTTGTTGGAAAAGCTTTGTATTTTTGTGTAGTTTTGTTTACTGATTCAAGATGAAGACTCCTCATTTTCTAATCCATTCAAAGATTATGGAAAACGAGCCATGAACCCAATGATGATAGGGTTTGTCAGAGATGAAATGACATTGAAAACAACTTTGCTACTATGTGACCCAATTATTACCATCAACACCTTGGTTTCATGTGTTACAGGTCATGAAGAAAGGTTCTAACCATCGGTCATTTCGACCACCACTAGTGTCGTTTTCTCCACCAATGCCAAGCTATGTTGTCGTACTAACCTTTTGTCGATGAAACATGTAGATGCCCCTAAATTAATAAGTGTTTGGGTTTGCACAATCATGGATTTATCACCTTTGATCGCGATGGGCAACAAAAAAATGATGTTGGGTTTGAAAATGAAATAGGACCATTTTGAACACATGATGCATCGAGGTCCAATTTCATGGTCCCTATAGAGATTATATGTCCTTGTTTCTCTTCTCTTTTAGCCCTTGGGTAGTGGTAGAAGTTGTGGCACGTGTTGCATGTTAAACATGTTTCTTTCAAACACTAATTATGTGGCCTAGTTTTCCACAGTATAAACATAAATTGTTTACACATTGACATTGTTTCTCTTATTCTACGTGACACACTCCCAAGCTCCTTGATAAACTCAAATGCGAGTCTAAAGTGAAAACAACGGAAGAGCAGGGAGTGGGGACGTGTTCCCTGGCTCCCTGGCAGGCAGCACTTTGGAGGTAGAGGGGCATGTTGGAGCTCCAGGATGGGACTAGGAAGATTGACAAGCACTTAATCACTCACATGGACTTGCACAAAACCAAACAACAAGTTGGTTCATGCATGGTTGGAGCATTTATGGTGTTAGGATGAACCACAAGCAAACTCGAACTCACAAAACTCACCACGGCCCAAACTTGGGGGAAGCCACCACCTTCCCCCTTATAGTATACTTTGTGCCTCTCCACAAGGCTCACATCCAAATGGCATTTTGTCTCGGGACTCCCAAATGGGAGTCCCAAAATTTTCGAAGTTGGGACTCTTACGACTTTGGGGCCACATAACTTTGAGTGCAGACCTTTAATTGAGGTGAAGTCTAGAGCAAAGTTGTAGCCCTTGTCGAGAGCTTTCCAACAATATATCGCACGCCACCTGCACATACGGAAATTGAGTCGATTTCCTAACTAATATGGCAATTTGACTCCCAGCCTTTCATTTGGCCATAACTTGTGTTTCAAATGTCTAAATGAGTCATACTAGCCCATTTTAGACATCTAAATTTAAATAGCTTCCAATGGTATAAATAACTGTTTTAATCCATTGAATTTTGACCCCTGCAATCACTCTCTAAACATTCAAGAGTTCACACGGGGCTCCAACTCCCAAGGTGGGACTTCCCTTGGGAGTGTGAGGGTTCATTCCCTCACACTTTCTTTCACTCCCAAGTTTCTTCTCTTGGCCTGCAACCTTGCAGGCCCTTGCTTTGGTCGCGAGCCCAAGGCTAGGGTTGCGACACTATGAGTGGTTTGAATTGTGTCTTGTTGATTTACATGGGGTCATCATTGGGTGAAGACACCATATGTTTAGGTTGCAACATGGGTGGCATGAATTACTTCAATGTTGGTGATGATTCCAAACATTTCTCCTATCAACGTTCAAAAAATCAATTATCACAATGCATAGCTTGTGTAATTGTTTGATTCAAGGTTGTGGGATCATGCATGGTCAATGGAAGGTCCTTCACATTTCCATTGAATCCAAATTGAAATTGGTTCATGAGCGTAGCCTTGTCCCATGAAATATCACATGTTGGTTGCCTAAATTTAGAAACGTATGTAGAAGTTGGGCATGTTCCTTGGTGAAGAGTTCGCAACTTGTTTGTTGATGTACGTTCTTTGTCTGAGTCGTCAAAAAAAGCACTAAATTCTTCAAGAAATGTTTCAAAGTTGTTTAGAAGAGGAGATTGACATTCCAAAAGAGGTGTAACTCGTGCTAAAGTTATGCATGGTAATAAGGTGCCAATGAGTCCAACTTGGGTCTAGTCATCTAGATAATGATGTCAATGAAGTTGGATGATGAGACGTACTTGGTTGACAAAACCTAAAAAATTTGAATGTGTGTCGTCAAATTTCTTTAGCAAGTTGATTCATGGCTCTTTCGGAATGTTTCCAAATGTTGCCAATTTTTGGTTTATTTGTAAATGTGCAATGGATTCATGAAAAGAATGATTTTCTTATTACATATGCTTAAGGGCAACAAGAACTTCTTCTTTGGACAAAATTATTTATTCTCTTGAAATGGACATGGCCAAAAAAATATGTAAATCAAAATTTTGATAAAGGTGGGTGGTCCACAATCTCAACATGTTCAAAAGGTGGGTAGTCCATAACATCTTGAAAACTCTTACATTTGAAATAAAAGGGTAGTCCACACTCAACTTCCACGAAAAAAATAATTAATAATTATAATGACGGCAAAAATAGACGTAGACTCAATGAAAGTCAAATTCAAACTATCATGGGCACGAAAAACTACAAGAACATGAATTAAACCAAGGACACAACAAAGAAAAAAAATCACAAGAAATGCAAGCTTAAATCTAATTTAAAACTAAAAACACAGAAATGTAAGGTAAGAACACGGTATATGGTAAAAGATGATTCAAACATAATTTTATTTTGATAACATATGAAACAAAGGTTATGACAAAAAAACGTACCCAAAATTGGTCTCGAACAAACTAAAGGTAATGGGAGGTCCTACCCCTATTTATACCCCATTAAGGATTTAATTTAAAGAAGTCTCAATAGAGGCTTCCATGTGTGCAATGACCAAGGAAGCTTTTTGAAAAGCTTCCTAGTTCAAAGAAGCTTCCATAAAGGCTTCCATGTGTGCACTGACCAAGGAAGCTTTTTGAAAAGCTTCTTAGTTCAAAGAAACTTCCATAGAGGCTTCCATGTGTGCATCGACCAAGGAAGCTTTTTGTAATAGTGAATTAGGAGTTAACTAAGAATTAACAATAATGTAGGTGACTACGTTGGTGCAAGCGATGATACAAGCAATGGGTGATGGTGGTGTCCATGATAGTCTCCTATTGCCCATGCCTACATTCGATGAAGCACCTCACGTACTTCATTTTTAGGTGTAGATTGTTTTGTGCCAATTATGGTGGGGGCACTTTGAACTTTACTTTTAGTTGTAAATAACATGGGGCCAATTGTTTTGAGGTCATTCCCCACCACTGGATTATCTTGAATGTCGATTGCTATAATTTTAGCTATAACTCATGATTCCTCTATAATGACAAAACCATTGTCATGAAGATAAATTTGGAGTTGTTCCCTTGCACCCACTAAATCCAACGTCTTTGGGACATCCATATGGACAATGTGATCAAAGTCCATGAGATCATCAAGCTATGTTGTTATTTGTAACAAAATAAATAAATAGTAACATTAGAGCCTAGATTAACTAATTGGCATTCCATATAACATTTGTTTAATCAATCCAAGTAGCTTCAAAGCTATAATCCATAGCATGCAAAGGGCAGGTCAACAAGTAATGTGAAACTCTTAACAAATATGCAAAAATATGAAGTACTTAGTAACAAGTGAAAATTTTTAGGGTTTCAAAGTAAACAATTGTGCTCAAGAACTCTAATATACTTTGACCTATTGCAAAAATTCAATCACAAGTAGCAAGGAAGTTCAAATAGATTAGCCACTTGGACAATTTGAACAAGTACTTGCCATTCAAGGGGTAGGGCAATAAGTAATGTAAAACATTTAACAAGTATACACAAACACTAAGTATATGACAACAAGTGACAAATTCTAAGACTTGACAGTAAACATTTATGCTCAAGTAACTTGATTTATTTTGACCTATTGCATAAATTCACTCATAAGTATAAACCATTCAAAGTACAAAAAATGTCATGAATGTGGATAACCACTCAAGGACATTTTAAACATATACTTGTAATGTAAGTAGCAAGTGTTAAAAAAGGAAAAGGTCTATTTACCTATATTTCATTATAAGTTCATCTATTGCATTCACAAATGCACAAGTAGGGACATTAGATCAAGTCCCAAGATGCCCATACATTATATAAAACACTATTGGAATCCAATTTAGATACTAGATTAGTGATCTACAAATGTAACTCCAAGGGACCAAGGCACTAATATTCAAAGGTCTTCAATAGTACTTAGGCTTCAACATTATCATGTACTTTCAACTATTAGAATGCAATTAACTTATGCCATCATCCTATTTATGAACCATGTGAAAAACTTCGACTATATTAGAATTTAAAGTGTAAATACATGGATTGACCAAGCTGCAACTCCAAAGGACTTGGACATCCTACTTGCAATTTTGAAACTACAAGTTCAAGGCTTCAAGGAAAAGGTTTAAGGAAGGATTTACCAAAAAAACTTATAGTTTGACATAGGAGGTAAAGCTTTAACGAAGCTTGCCACTGTACTTGTAAAAGATTTATTAGCCCATTCAATGAGCTATTCAACAACACATTGATTTATTTAAAACCCCAATTGGTGAGCCACTATCATGTGAAAGTTTGCCAACACCCTAATGTTGCACACTTTTGTTGTCTTACTTGCCAAATATACATATATACAAAACATGTGATAAATACACCCACACAAGGTCAACACAATATTGTTGTAAGAGAAAAACAACCCACATATTGGGCAAGGACTAACAAAGAACACTCCAATTATATTAATAGTCAAGGCTACTTGATTTTCTATATCTAGTGATATGACATACGCTCTTGAACCTCTACACATAAGTTAGACTTGGCACCTTAGGCTTTGAGCCCATTGTTTGGTGTGACAACATTTCAAATCCAAAACATCAAGATCCTTAAAAACATACTGCAACCTCTAATGAAGATCTTTAAGCTCAACTTCCCCATCTTTAATCATGTTTAATTCCCTTTTCACTAGTAATTCATGAAATTGCAAATCCATTTCAACATCCTTTATACTTGCAGCTAATGTGGTAATTGTGGGTTTTGTTTTGTTTAACTTTTCAAGATTTGGACAACCTTGACATTTACTTTCATAAGCATATTATTCCTCTCGTAGTTTTTTTTCTTTCTCTACTAACAATTCAAAATATTTTTCTGCCCCATGTAAGGACTTCTTCCTATCTAGCATTCCTCCTTCTAAAAAAAGGGCCAAAACCTATAAATTTGATTACACCTTTTCCAAGTTTGTTTTTTGAGGAGGGATGTCTTCATTCTCCTTCTCAGCACCTTCAAGAAGTTAATTGATTATAACAGCTTCGGTTGAAAAACCTTCCTCTCTGGTGAACCTTTAAGAATAACACAATTTTCATCACCTTGACATGAAGAAAATGTTCCCCAATTAGTGTCGTTTAAAGATGCAGATAGTGGCCTCTTGGCCTTCTTCATTTGCTTTTGATTACTGTCAAAATCCTACATAGCTCAGCTAATGTTATGCCCTTTTTTTCTCTACCAACTAGCCCTTCAAAAATATGCCAAAGTAGTCACCATTAGAAGGTGGATGAACATAAATTGTCTCATACAATGTCAATAACCAAACAATCCTCTACACTCAACAAATCACATGCTTTGACCTTCCACCCATTAGGGGATGATCTCTTCCCAAAATAAATCACAAGATCATCTTTTGAGACAATTTCAGATGTTATGTCATGACGAGCGTCTAATCTAGAAGACTTTAAAGAAAGTTATTTTCCAAAGTCTTGCACATTCCATTGTGTTCAACCCAAAGCATGGTTAATCCTTTACATTTTCTTTTTTTCTCTCCTAGATACATGTTTTTCCAATTTTACTACCAATAATCTAGGATCAACTTGGTGAGGTTTGGGTGCCATATGAGGCTACTAGCTTGGAATGAGAAACCTTCTACAAAACATTTACAAGTAATGATTGTTAACAAATAGTAGATCTAGTGAAGTACAAACATAAATCTTTATTGAAAGGAAACAAAAACATGATGCTCACAACATGGAACATAACATCAATAACTCCTCAAGGTTCTTGTCACATGAAATACACAAACTTGTGCAATGAAGAAAAAAAGAGCCAAACCATCAACACCCAAGTATTTAACTAAAAGACGAAACCACAAATAACCAAATTAATATAAGTAAAAAAGTAATTAAACCTTGTGAAAGTAACCTAGTTACTTTCCTACTCTAGTAACTAATGAATCTTAATTAGTTGAGCTTGAATTCTCAACACTCCCCTTCACCAGCTCAAATCCACCTTTAGTACACTAAACATTTTTTTAAACCTCTTTAGCTTGTTTGTACTTCAAGCCTTTGTGAAAATGTCAACAACTTGATTTTTGGTACTCACATGAATAAGGTTAATTTATCTTGCTAAAACTTTTTCTTTAATAAAGTGGCAGTGTACCTTAATGTGTCATGTCTTAACATGATAGACTAGGTTGTTAGCAAGTAGTATGGTACTAATGTTATCACAATAAATGACAATAAGAACATCCATTGATTGTCCCAAATTTGACAGTAGTTTTTCTAACCAAAGTACTTCACATGCAACAATTATTGCATTTCTATATTTAATGGAGGTAGGCCTAAGGCCTCAAAACGCAATTTGAATTTTCAGAGCGCCACGTGGCATAGTTCAATTCGTCCAGGTGGGTCAAGAATGGTGAGCCCTCCAGTGCATTTTCCAAAGCTAATATTGTGGCCACCATTGTTTAATGGATACCCCTTATGGGGATCTCTAGAATGCAAATATATGCATATATTGTTAATGCGTGCAGAGCATGCCAACAACAATGAAAACTTCCAAAAGTAGGCGTTGTCTTTTATTAGAACAACAACACTCTCATATATATATATATATACATTTTTGTCCAAATGTTTTTCTTGGATAAGACTCATCCAAATCTGATTGTGTGTATTGATGCTCCAAATAGATTACAACAAATGTAATCTTACACCAAATTCAAGCTTACATGTTAGAATTTTCAATAAAATTTGTAAAATGAAGCTCTTTATTCAAACCTAGGGAAAGGGAAAATAAACAGGCCTTGGGTAAAGCTGCAGCTAAACTGGTAAAATGGCCAAGAAAAAAGTCCCAAATTGATTTGTATCATTTCTAAACATTACAAGTATCCCGAGTTTTAACATTTAATGGGTTGGAGGGTAAGTCCAAATTTAAGATTTTGCAGGTTAAATATATGCACTAAAAGGCGTCAATCAGGGTTTTAGATGAACTAGCACTTGCAATGGTACTGTGGTAAAAACATTTATAAACATTATTGCTTATAAACATTATAAATACATGCCTTGGATGAAGAAGCACCAACATTGGTACCATGGTAAGAATAGAAAAATTCATTTAAATTGTTTCTAAATATTATAAATTTGCCATGATTAGACAAAATCAGGGTCTTTGATTCCAAATATAACATCTATTGGGTTCAATTTGGCCACTAAGCTGCCTCACTCAAGAAGATGAAGGTGACAAACTAGTCATCAGTGTAGGTAACGCAAGTTGGCCAGGGTGAACTAGCACCCATGTTTGTACCTTGACCTTTTCGAGTGAGGCCTCTTAGTGGCCATGTTAAGCCCAAAAAATGTTAATATGAACTCAGACATCTTGATTTAGTCTAAGCATGGGATATTTGTAATGTTTAGAAATAATTAAATGGACTAGCGTGGTTTCACCCAAAGGCTCTCAAGTCACTGTGCCCTTGTTAGTTGATTGAATATCATTGAAACTATTTAATTGCTAGATGGGAATTTGAAAAAGTTTCTCAGAGTCCACAATTTTCTAATAAAAACAATCAAGGCATTAAGGCTAGTGTTGCCTTGTTATTGGGAATTTTTTTAAAAATAAATATGTTGGGTACTAATAAAAGACACACTAACAGGCTATTGCAACCTACATGCCGGTTCTCACTAGTAGCAATATTTATTTTGGGGAAAAAAAAAGGGTGAGCTAAAGTTGCACAAGAAGTCCAAGCTTGATGGACCATATAATCCATAGGGCTCTTGTGAAAATCCCCTCTGATCTCATTTGTATCATTGAATCCTTCAGAGACATGTATGTGGACATCAGTTGCGGGAAACGTCCAAGTGCTGAAATAGACTTATGTATGCCAGTGATTTTGTAGTTGCTGTTGGCTTGTTTATCCCCCCCCTAATGTAGTAGCCTAAGTAGTATTCAATTTTCTGGGCAGCTTGGTCTACAACATTAGAGAACTACAGTCTGTTAAGATCCTGTAAATAGTCCAACTGTTCCAAATTAGTACTGTTCTTTTTTCCAATTCTCATACTGTGACTAGCAATCATTTAGTGTGTTTGTAGTTGCTGGAGACAACATGCTATGTGAAATTTTCAAAGTCCTCACCTCTTCTTAAACTAGGTAATATTACAGAGGAAGAGTGTAATATCATCATCCACTATGTCTGTGTCAACTCTCTCTAGTGACCCAAGCTGACAACGTTTAAGTTAGTGCTGCAGGAGCAGTGCTACTCTACTTGAGAGAGAGACCGACTTAGTCAATAAAAGACAAAGTTAGGCCTACCTCCACTCCAGGTCCTAGAAGGGACCAACTAGTTTCCCTCCGTGTTTAGAAGTGCAATTGTTGGTTGTTTCTTATTACTCCAACTAATAACACCATTTCCAAAAGAAAACATGAAACCACTGGTTGATTTTCTATCTGAAACATTGCCAACCCAATCAACATCTATGTATTCGTGTACTTATAACTAGCTTTTGGCTTCATAAAAAATTCCACTAATGTTCATTTTGTTTTTCTATAGATTATGCAACTCTTGCTTGAACTGTATTTTGTGGGTTTGTGTGTTGGTGTTTACATATTCACCAATGTATGACATGCTTGCTTGGGTGATTTTGTATTTTGAATATGCATAATCATGGAATTAGACACATTTATAAAAAGCTAATACAAGATTATCCTAACTTTCTCATGCCAAGTTTTATTAGCTTGGATTTGTTGTTGTGTGGGGTTTTTTGGGAGAAGAGGTTTTTTTTCATCACTAATTATGAACTCTCAATAACCTTTCGTCATAAAAAAATTCATAATCCTAAATTTTCACACTTGGAAATTGTTTTTGTTTAATTTTCTAGTTGTAATTTGAAAAAGGCCGTCCAACATCATTAAAGACAACATTTAATGTTTTCTTGGGGTTTCACAAATGATTTGTTTCAAAAAATGATTTTATTTCTTTCCTTGGGTTTCTAGGGTTAGGATTAGGGTTTTCCTTCCTTAGGTTTTTAGGCTTAGACTTACGCTTAGGGTTGAATAAGATGGACCTTGCATATGTATGTATGTTTTGAGTATTATACGAAATTTTATATTATACATACGTTTGATGTATATGTACATATTTTGTATAATATTTTGTATGGTATTGAATACATGACTACATACCAAACTTTTGTATGAAGGTCTTGATAATGTATTTACACTTCAAAATCTTCAAACTTTTTCTTTCGAGTTCTCCCAAATTGTATTTGCTCCATTTCAAAATTTGTTTTGATGTCTTATCGATGTAAACTTTTGTCACAAAGACTTTGCAAAGTTACATTGCTCACATATGACCTTCAATTAATTTGAAAATTTGGCGAGACATGAAAAACTATGTCTACTACTATTTCTTAAACTTTCAATTCATTTAATTTCATAAAATGAAAGATCTTGCTACTTCCTTGGAATCATTTCAAATTGGGTCCTGAACACAAAATGATTTACAAATCGCTCTCAACAACTCCAAACTCTTTGATATTTTGGGAGACACATGAAATATATGTTTTATATATTTTCTCAAAACTTCAACTCTATTGATGATGATCACAAAGAGTTATCACTTTCAAAAGAAATCGACTTCAAAACTAAGGTTGAAACTTTAGATACTTTTATATCTTTCAATACATATCCAAATGACATGAAATTTCTTTCACATATTTATTCCCTTATGACTCTATAAGATCACAAAATTGTAGATCCAAAAATGTTCAAATAAAAGCGATATGACCAAAAAACAAGATCTGATACAAAGTCTTCAAAAGCTCATAACTCTTACAAAACATATCCTTTTCTTTTGAAAATTTGAAAATAGAAGCATCTTATAGTCTTCTATAATTTCTCCAAGTTTCACTCTAAGATCCTTTCATAGTAGATCTAAATCTAGATTTAAAGATCTGACTTCCACAACCTTTGATATGTTGATTTCTTGTCACCTCTTTTCTTTTCATTCTTTTCACATTCTTTCCCTTCCCCATTTCTCTTTTGCACTTGAAAAAATCCTATGATATTACTAGAAACTCTCAAGTTTTAGTTTTAGAGACTTTTTAGCTTTAAATCTCTTTCAACTTTCTCATCAAACAACTTAAGCTCTAATACCATGTTAACAAATAGGAGATATAGTCAAGTGAAAAAATAAAATTTTATTGAAAGGAAACTAAAACATGATGTAAACTTGTGTAATGAAGAAAATAACCAAACCATCAACATCACGGTATTTAACTAAAAGACCAAACCACAAATAACCAAATTAAGATGAGTAAAAAAACAAATTCAACCTTGTGAAAATAACCTAATTATTTTCCTACTTTAGTAATAATGAAACCTAGATAGTTGAACTTGAATTTAACAGATGGATCAATATGGTAAGAATAATTGAGTAACATTTTGTTTCTTTGCATGAACTTTTTCAAATGCGCAATAGGAAACAATGTTGAAGTTTGGATTTCGAACAAAGGTACTGTCGCAACCCCACTTTGGGCTAAGTGTGAGGATGAAACTCACACTCCCAAAAGTGGGAACTTGGGGTCCTCCGGGACTCCCGAAAACTTAGAGCTCGATTGCAAGGGTCAAAACACCTTGTATTGGGGTGTTCTTTATATCAATAGAAAGGTCTTTAAGTGTAGATGTCCAAAATGGCCTCGCATGAGTTATTTGGACATTTGCAGCCCAAGTTATGGGCAAAAGAAGGGCTGGGAGTCAAATTGGCAGTTTGACTCCCGACCACTAAAAGTCAAGAATCAGCCTTTCTTTGACGTCTGTAGAAGGAGTGCGATAGGGCATTGAAAAGCTCTCGAAGAGAGCTACAACTTTGGTTTAGACCTCACTCCAATCGGAGGTTGGGGCCATGAGATATGAGTGCCCAAAGTCCCGGGAGTGCAACCCGGGACAGTTTTGGGACTCCTCCTTGGGAGTCCCGGGAAAAAGTGCCATTCGGATGTGGCTCCCGCGGAGTAACGCAGAGAATATTATATGGGGGAAGGTGGTGGCTTCCCCCGAGTCTGGGCCATGGTGAGTCAAGTGAGTCCAAGGTCGCCCGTGGCTTGTCTCAACACCAAAAGGGTGCAGAATGAGTTCTAACCAACTTGTGTTGGTTTTGGATGCAGGACCGTGTAACAACATAATTGTCCCTCTTCCTAGTAATCTTAGGACTTCTAGCACGCCCCTCTTACCCCCTTTAATGTTGGAAGTCAGGAGCGGCCCTCAAGTTCCAACTTTCCGCATTTCAACATACCTAGACCCTCAAGTGGGTCTAACAAGGAACTTGGGAGCGCGTTAGGTACCCAAAACTCTCTACAAATTCTTTTTTTATTTTATGCTTTCTAGTCCTAATCAAAAAGATTACATTGTAGTAGATGCCAAATGCCCAGTGTTTCTACGATTTTCCCAATAAACATTGGTTTCCATTTCAAGAGTTCTTGAAACTTTATATTAACCTTTCACCAAGCCTTGTTTTCATAAAACACCTTATCAAGTTCTAATTTTTTCTTCCTATCCCCATTGTCTCCTTCTGGTTTTTTGGGAGTTGATGTTGGGGTATGTAACTCCTTTGGATTGGTACCCCGATTTCTTGATGGTGAAGTTTTATCTAAACATCGATCTATTTTGTTTTTCCACTTTTCAAATTGTGATTTGAATGTAGAGACCTTTAAAAGTAAATGCATTCAAAGATGAAACATATTATGTCACAAAAACATGCCAATTAAAACCTATTAAAACATGGTGATGAACAATTTTGAAACATGGTTATCATAAATCATTAGCTTTTATTTTAGGTTTGTTGATTGTGAAAGTCGAAACATGATTGTGTCCATGAATGAGGATGAAATTTCTATGGATGTGTTTCAAAACATGATAGTTGTTAAGGAATTTTGTAATTTGCCACCGAAACATAAACTTACTCACTGGTATTGTAACATGTTTCTTTGGAATTGATAGAATGTTGAAACACAAAATGATAAAATGTTGAAACATGACTGAAGCATGGAACTGATAGAATGTTGAAATATGATGGAGACATGATATTTTTGTTGGAGAAGTTTGAAACTTTTGGAATATTGGGGATGGAAAGATATATTGAAACATGTTTCAATTGAACATTAGAAATTAGACTAGTACTTTGCAAGCACTTTACAATTGTTAATTGAATCTTATCGAAACTTAAGGAAACATTACGATGTTGTAGTTTCAAATAGAAAAGGTGTGATCCAATACCATTGTGTTGTGAATTCTCCCAAGTGATAGGTTTCGACAAAACAAGGCTTTCGAAAATCGATTTTGGCTTCAAAACTTGTTTGATTACTTGGCCTCCATGTTTTGTGAGGCGTTTTTTATAAATGACAACGAATCTTTTTTCAACTTCATTGCAAATTTCCAAGGCTAGGGTTTTCTCCTTCTTGTATTTGTGTTCATATGTCTGTACTGGTTATAAAGCTAATATAGTTGAAGGGCGACTACTCCTTGGCTTCAACAATGCATTCACCTTTGCCCTATATTCTAGAATGTTTCCACCTTTTGTAAGATACACACCCTTCGTTGCATTTCTTAATGGTGGGTACAACTTTAGTTTGAAAGGATTCCTTTTAGAATCCACATCTTTGTCACACCCCTTCTTTCAATGCTCATTGATCCTCATCTTCAAGTTTTTCTCACAATGACAATAAACATAAATAAATTCCTTTTTATCCTCCTGGCAATGACTATGGCATTCCTTAAGTAATCGTAACCACTTTTCACGAGTGTAAGTCTCCTTGAAAATTGTTTTAATTAATTTTCAAATACTCAATTTAACAAACATTTTTAAATTATTTTTATTTGATGTACATTGAGAACAACATTCTTCTAGAAGCTTGGGTGCACTCTTTGTAACCTTACCTCCAATGTTAAATCACGGCAACTGCAAAGCTATCACCCAAAACAGCTCTAACATTGTGTAAGCACCATCTCCAAAAAAAAACTTGAGTAGCAAGTTTCCAGAGTCACTCAAAACTTCAACCGAGAGTCTACATCCCTTTCCCCCTTTCTTCCTTTTTCACAATTGGCAACAAAACCCTCAATCACTTCTTCGCTTTCTTCATTTTTCCCAATGGGCAAAAAATCCTGGAATCCCTTCTTCATCATCTTCTTTTTGCAAAACGAGCAGAAACACCCACCGTGGATTATTCCCCGCCGTATGCAAGCGCTGCCCTAAACCGGGCGCAAACGTTGGCCGGCAAGTGTCCGGCACCAAAACGAACATCATGAACCCTGAAAATTGCACTGGTCCAGGTCTCCGCCAAAGGCCGGCCCATCCTTAGGCGGGTTCCTAGCAGGGGATTTTTTTCCAATTTTGTGAGGTAGGTAGACTGGCTGATTACAAGAGGATCTTGGCCTAGACTTTTGGCTGCAGGGCAGAGAGAAAAGTAAATTTTTTGGGAACCCCACTAGGGTAGAATCACCATCATTGAACATGTACTTATCATCGAACACATTCCAATGAACACATTCCAATACTTTTTTCATTTAAGAACCAAATTGAGCAACTTTTATGTCATTGGATGCACTACCAGAGGGTTACAAATGTTCTTTGAGTGTCAGAAGTAAAGGAGCAATGTAGAAAACACATGTAGAAGAGGAGTAATAGTTTGCTTTAATTTAAAAAAAAGAAAAGCTCTCCAGTCACCTCTCTGGTTCCAGCCCCATAACTTCCTGATGTTTAGGCTGTTTTGAGTGAATTAAAACCCAATGGGTGCATCAACTAAAGCTTTACAAAATTTCTTTGTATCTCAGAGGCAAAGATGCAACTATCAAAGATTCTAAGCTTGAAATCTTAATCTGGTTTTAATTCACTCATCACCAAATATTAAATTCCTTTACACCAAACACCCCATATCTTCCCCCATTCCATTACTGAATTAAGATATTTTTGCAACGTTGGAAGCGTTAGGAGGAGGGTTACCAATGTTCTTTGAGCTTCAGAAGTAGAGGAACAATGTGAGAGGATTCAACCTCATTTGAGTTCCTAAGTGTTTGATTCCCAACCCATATTAGAAACTAGGGTCTACATATGGCAATTTCAACTTTTTTCCTTTCAATAGGCGACTTTGGGCCAAATTTTCCAGTTGTTTTGGTCGCTAAGTGCAAAAATTTGGCCACAAAATAAAACGTTGGTTCCTAGGCTGACGGCTATCTGACGCGCTGGCCATCTGTCTGCCACGCGCTCCTATACTGTATCATGAAACGAAGCTCCGGAGGAATTTCCATACCCTACTGCCCCCTAACCGTATGAGTCGCGATGTACAGTATCTATGTGTAAAGCAATGCTGCACTTTTTGCAGTGTAAGGGCAGGCACCCTTAAAAAGCAGAGGAACTTTTTTATTTTTTTGAAACATTTTTACCGTCCGGGTATCAAGAGCGTAAAATGAACACCAGCTAAGGCCTAGGGGTAAAGGCATTCCTGAAATATGGGTTGGTTCAGCTTCTGCCTCATCAGGGTCCCTATTTCAGCAATGTCCTCACCCTAGCCTCTTGCTTTAGTGTAGGGTAACGCCCCAGGGGTAGGACATTACTGAAATATGAACTCCCCAGGCAGGAGCCGAGGGGGTTCTTATTTCAGTAATGCCCATACTCTGTGGGTGTTGCCCAACATAAGGCGCCAAGTTTTATAATTTTAAAACTATGATATCTGGAAGGTAATATATCCAAAAGGTACCCACAGGGTATCGATGATTTTTCAAATAAAAAAGGTGGCAGTGCATTTGAAAAAACATAGTGCCTTTGTTACGGAGGGCATTCCATTTTTTCAAATGCACTGCCCTCACATTTTGCTTTATAACATAACCTCAAAATACACTAAAAAAAATCTGGCAGTGCTTTACCACATATACATAGCTATATGGATTTAAACATTTCACACAGTGGGGTTCAGGTAAGTATTTTTAGTTGGACTTTTTTTGGGGTATCATTTTTATTGATTGGGTTAACCAGCACCTACACTTCTACCATGGTTAAATATTAAATCCCATCCAATTTTTCTTGGGGGTCCAACTTAAATATGCCAAATAAACCATCCAAAGACAAATTCCGGGTCTCCAAGTGTAGATTCAGTATTTCTAGGCTAAATATAATCTCTTTAGAGGGCTTTCTAAAATAAGGTGAAAGTACTGGATGCTAGTCCACCAACATGCATTAGAAGAGGAATTTTTTTTTGAGCTTTGCACATCTTTGAACTTTGCTTTAGATTCATCAGAAGAGGAAAATGTATAGGATGAATATTGATTGCTTCCAAAATCAGATGATGATGCTAGTTTGAGTAGTTTGACCTTAAGAGTGTTAATAGACAATTCAAATTGCTAGTTATCTCCAAGATAGAAAGCCATTGAATTCTACAAATGCAATTCCAAACACAAAACAACAATGTCCTCTACACAATATTTTAGACATTCCAAGATAATGTTGAAGAATAAAACATTGGTTTACTCCTGAAAGCTCAACACCTTGCAATTGTGGTTCAAATTCATTGTTAATTTCATTTGTTTTGAAATTTGTTCATGAATTTCTTTGTGATTGGGAATATGCATAGAATTACCTACATTTTCAAAATCTAATTGGAGCATCAATGTTTCAATGTCAAGATCTTTCTCATTGAGGACAATGTTGCAACAACAAACCATAGATCAAATAAGAAGAGTACATCCAAGTTTGTTTTCAGTAGGAGTGTTTGAAACTTTTTTAAGGCCAAATGAGTTTTTACAACATTCCTACCTTGACATGGGTGTCTCTTGTACAATGTTTCCAATACAATGTGACACACATTGGCAAATTGTTTGAAAAGGACCATTAGCCATGGTAGTAATAGATAACCTTTGTTACCCAAGATGTAAGGTTTAATTCCCTCTTCACCTTGAATCATTCGGAACAAATCACCATTCACAACTGTATGGTACAAAATTGAAATCTACAAAATGTGTGCATCATTCATTAAGCTAAGCGTACCAACAAAAACTTTTCAAATATTCTTTTGATGATCAACAATAGCTTAGAACTACATGTTGTAAGTTTTGGATTTGAAAGAAAAGTAATGTTTAGTGAAAGCCACTTGCGATTTTTTAGTATATATTTGAATGACATTAATAACATTGTGGATGGATGGAAGCTCACAAAAAGTTTTGAACCCAACCATCACATCTTTTAGGTGTTTTCTTTTTGGCCATTTGATTTGATTTTTGAACACAACATTCACTACATGCACAAATTTTTTTAACACCATGTGAATAGTTGATTTATTAATTGTGAACATTTCACTGTAATGGAAGTATTCAACTTCGTGCGCAAGTTTATACAAGGCACATGCAATTCGAATTCCAATTGACATTACACACTTGTAATGTGTGTCCTTTTCTTCTATAAAATGTGCTAGCTTTTCAATTAGTTGAAACACAAAATCCCTATTAATTCTAAAACATTCAATCCATCTCGAATCATTATGTTGAATCATTAGAAATTGGGAATACCAAGTGGTAGACCTAACCTTCATTCAATCACTAAGATCCTTGTGAAATAACAAAAAAATACAAAACATTGTAATGATGAAGGACTAAAAAATTTAACATGGTATGAAATTGTGTTTCCATTTTTCAAGTGCAAATTGTTGAAAATTGAGAATCCAAGCTTAATTCAATTTCATAACCTTTGAACAAAGACTCATGAACTTGTAGAACAAATTAGATGAAAGAAGCCAAACCACAAACTTCAATGACCTTGTTGACAATTTTCATAGAAGTTTAACAATAGTTTGTAAAAAAATGAATTTTTACAAAGTTGATTGCTACAAAATGATGAACTTCACAGAAGTTTTGTAAAAGCTCACAGGAAGAAAAAGACTTATTCAAAATGAAAGGTTCTAAAATTAAAAAGAGAAAAAACTCAATTGTGTTAACACTTCGATTGAAGAAACTCATTGTGAACAAAAAGACAAACAAGACATAAAAAAATGTGCATAAAAAAGCTCCAAATTGAAAACAAAAAATACAAAAAACGTGTGAAGCTTCTTATCTTGTCAAAGCTTGTCAAAGCTTTCGCATTAACATACTTTCTTCAACAGTGATAATGAACCAAAGGTAAGTAACTACTTTTCCCAAAACTATTATGTTATGTTTGAACAATGATAATAGTATGACAATAGTTAAATAGAAACCTAACATCTAAATAATAACTAGCCCTAAAAGTCATATTCTCTAATAATAACTAATTAAAAAATAATTAATCAGTATGTGTGCTGGTATGTGTGAATGTAGCTAAGTAGAGTAAGTAGAATGGTTCTCTCATAAGTAGGTTTTAGTTACTGACCAAATTCTAGTTAGCAACTAGGATTTAGTCAGTAACTGTAGGGGTCAGTAAAACTAATTTTGGTTTGGTAGTTGGGTTAGGTTATTAGAAGCCATTAGTAGTGGCCAGTTAGTGAGTAGAGTAGTAACTGACCCCTAGGTTATTAGAAGCTACTGAGTGGTGGCCAGTTAGCGCGAACGGTTAGTAAGTGGACCCACCTCCTCTGCCCTCCCCTACCCCCGTGCGCAGTTTCGGAGGAAAAGGCCGAACTTCCGTCACCGTTTCTAGCTTATTCTTCCCTCCCGGCGACCTACAATTGTATTGCGCGGCGTCGCGACTCGTAAATCGTAGGAGCGAGTAATTTGCGAGAGCTTCTTCCGGGTCCTGTTTTTCATCAAATCTTCTTCGGAAATAGATGGTTTCATGAAATTCGTGCATCCCGTTTCTCTTGCTTGTTTCCCTTTTGGTGCCCACGGTTTGAGCTTTGAGACGACAACAGCAGCAGAAGTCGGAGAACGGTATGTATGCACTGTGTGTGCGTGTGCGTCTTTTTGCCTTTTCATCGTGGATTTTTTTTCTTTCTCCTCTTCTTGTTCTTGATATTTTTCTGCGGCGAACAGATTCTGAATGGTATGAATTGCGAGAGAAAATAATGTTTGTTGTGGGATGGGAGAGACTTTTTCTCGATTCAGTGAAAGGTATGGGGGTCAAGAAGATGGTGGGCGAGCTTGCTTTGCTCGCGTTTGTAACCTAAAATTTTGGGGCTGTGTGTGCAGGCGACGAAGAATGTTTTGGAAAACTATTTGTTGAGGAAAACCCTGGAAGACCTATTTCGAGAACAGGAAAGAGGAAAAGATTTTTGGGGGTCTTCTCTCCGTCTCTTCATTTTCTTCTCGTGTTTTTGTTGTTGTTTCCATGCGAGGAAATGAGCAAAGCTGCTTCAATTTAGGGGGACTGCAGTGGGAGGTTACAGGATTGCAATGAGCGCCTGTGAGCTTGCATACAAGTGGTCTCTTCTTTATCTTTCTTGTCTCTATATGCATCCAGGACACTTGACAATGAACATCAGAATTTTCTCCTCTACTGTTGTTGGAAATGACACGTAGGTTTGCAATTAGGTTTTATGTGGAAACGAAGATTTTTTTTGTCAATGTGTGTTTTTCTGGCGACTGTCGAAATCCGAAGCAGTTTCCAAGAGCAAGCTTTTGAATAGGAAGGAAATCTGGACCCCAGTACCTCTTGTGTGTTTGGGAAGCTCAAGTCTCAGTAAGACAACGTTGGGGAAAGAAGTTTTGAGAGATCAAGATACTTGAAGTTCTCAGACATCTCAGACATTTCAGTGAGATGTTGGCATGGTATGGCAAGAAGACACAGCCCTATCTTAGCTTCTGTCACAAGCTTCAATGTACTGGTTATATTGGCTAGGGGGACAGATTAGAAAAGAGAAACCTTGGCAGCTACCTGCTGCATGAATTTTGAAGGTGTCAGGAGAGTGTAGTCATCTCACAAATATATCAGGATAGTTTGTGTGGTCTCATAGTAGCAGTACTGTGCTTCTGTGAGCACAGTAGATCACAGCACAATTGTGGACTGGACACCTTTTGTTGACATTCTTCAACAACATGGGGATTTGTCTCTGATCCTCTATAAAGGACCTCATCATGGCAACTTCAATAGCTCTCCCTCACCAACTGGTGCAGCAGACTTCTTTGAATGTACTCACTAGACCTCCAATCCCTGCTGCATCTCCAATTGTAGAGTTCCAATTTTTCCACAAGGCTATCCGGGTGGAATTGGAGCGCTTGCACCAGGATGCCTTAGCTATTGAGATGGGAGCTGAGAAGGAGATTGGTGCCTTGCTTCATCGCTACTTGTTTCTTTTCACTATTTACAAACATCATTCCAGTGCAGAGGATGAGGTATATTCTCTCTGTCACAACTTTTCTGTCTCAGAGGAGCAAGGGTTCAATTTGCACTGTTGATGTGTTCCTTTATCTCCTTGCAACCTCTGAGTCTTATAGATTGACAAATCAACAATGATTATCAGGCAGCTACTGCTGATGACCATTACACAACAGTATGGACGAGAGAATTCTTCTTTTCATGTCCTAGGGTGTTCAATCTGACAATGAGAGATTGGAGTGTGAGATAAGGTTGCCAGATTCACCTGAATGCCCTTGCACAATTGCTTTCATGCACACCTTGCAGCCATGTGGAGTATGTGGATTGCACTTTCCACTTTCAACATTGGGCGTATGACTTTTCAGTACTCCTCTGCTAACAATGAGCACATCTACAGCTACAGAATACGGTTGGGGGACTAATCCTCCATTAGAGAGCACAGTGGGGTGTGCATTGACTAAGTCAGACCAGTGTATAAGTGCTAATGGCAGTGTTCCAATGACCTGCTAACTCATGAAAATGCCCTTCTGACAGCTATTTTCTAGGTTTATAATGTACCAACAGGTCAAAGTTTGTTTCTGTACCTTGGCAGGTTATATTCCCAGCTCTTGACTTGCGGGTGAAGAATGTGGCTCATACTTATTCCTTGGAGCATCAAGAGGAGGGTGAATTATTGGATCAGATGTCTGGGCTTCTTAGCAAAGCCATGGTTGAGAAAGGCATTGTTCCTCTTACCCTCCGACGTGAGCTCCTTACTTGCACTGAGGCCCTACAAACCATGCTGTGCCAGCACTTGTCAAAAGAAGAAGAACAGGTCTCATTTTTCACCCTCCTTGACTTCTAGCTCCTTCTCTGTTTATCTCCTCCTCTGTGGCCATTTTCTTTGCAGTAGGATGTGTGGTGTGGAGAAAATGCACAATTACTGTACATTCAAGGAATTCATGGAGTTTAGTTTGTAGTGAAGGCTCATCCAAAAGAGCAATGCTACAGAATTATAACCAATGAATGAGTTCTTTCACTCCTTTAATCCTTGCAAATTCGATGTGATGAATGGGTGAGAATTTATGGCACTTATATCAGGGACAATATCAGTAAGCCAATTGTTCGTCCTTGTAGTTTATCACATGCAACTTCCTACAGGCAATTTATGTGCTATAGGTATTGCTGTTCCTTACATGAAGTTTTGGTTTTGCAGGTGTTTCCACTGCTGATGGAACATTTTACCTTTGAAGAACAGGCTGCACTAGTTTGGCAATTCATGTGCAGCATACCTGTGAATCTCATGGAGAAGTTTCTGCCGTGGCTGGCTTCTTGCCTTTCTCATGAAGAGCGGCAAGAAATGGTGGCATGCATGCATGAAATAGTTCCAAGACAGGAGCTCCTCCAGCAGGTGAATTCCTGCATGTTTCCTCACATTTGGTAAGGAGGTGAAAGAGTCAGAATGGTCTAATTCACTTCGTGTGTAAGCTTCCGTACAGCCCATCAATGTCCTAAAACTGATCATGCTATCTGTTGGTTGCATGAGATTGCTTCTCTACATTTGCAGTATCAGTGAAGTTGACATGTGGATGGTCACACACGCACATGCCAATAGTTTGTGCTGAAAGTGCTCACTCAAAGAGCTTGGCTGTGCAATAGGTGGTATTTGCATGGCTCAAAGGAGGGAGCAATGCACCAGATGCAGCGGATAGTTCCAGACCAGATGACAAGGGAATCAATTCCACAGAATTTGATCTGATGGAGATGGGGGGCTTTGCTTGGGTGGATGGGAATGAGTGTTCACTATCTGGCAAGAAGTTTCTGATAAACAGTTCAGTGGAGAAGTCTGGAGAGATGCTAGGTGGTCTGCAGGATGAAGATTTGGAAGAACTAGCAGCCAATAAAGAGTGTACAGGATCTCTTACCAAGGAGCTTCTATACTGGCATAATGCTATTCATAAAGAATTAGAGGAGTTTGCAGATGAGGCCCGCCAGCTCCAGATATTGGGAGAAATATCAGCTCCGAAGCTGTCATCATTTGTTGAGCGGTCACAGTTTCTGGCTGAAGTATGCAACTTTCACAGGTACTAACAGCTATAGATTATATTCACCAACATAGGAGTACATTCTGCTCAGGTTTTATCATCTGACCAAAATTACTTTATCAAATGTTGTGTGAAAATTCCTTGCAAGACTTGAGATCTCTCTCCTCTGAGTTCAAGGGAACTGTTGACTCCTGAAGTGTGGCCTTCTGAGAAGTTGGTTCTGTTCCTCTTCAATGAGCCTGTCTGTCTTGTATCTTAGGATTTAAGATATTCCTGGAGTGGGGACCGGGATATGCACATGACTGATTGCTAGCATAGAGACTTGTAATGCTCTCTTAATGAGGGTGGAGTTCTGTTTACCTTGAACTTTAATTAAGATGGGAGTGAAAGAGAGTACAAACCAGTCAGGGTTCATGAAGTGGTCTGACTTGTGACAGAACTGTGCTGAAAAAGTGAAAGGTAAAATCATGGGTGAGTGTTCCGTTGCATCCAGCAATGCAACAGAAACTCAGGACACAGATCTTTATTTGATGGTCTGCTGGCAATTTTGGATAGAAGATTGTTTACTTATTGACACCCACTGTTGGGAGGCGATGAAGTCATTGGGGTGTCATGGGCATCTTGTTACTGCTATTCATGATGAAGGTGATGGTCTGACACTTTGTGAACATTCATAAGGTTATGACTGCACTCATTCTTGTCATGTTAGTTTTGGTTTTGCTGGAGCTGATAGAATGGTTACCTTCGAAGTGTTGTTCTGTAATTTTCTCTGCAATTTCATAGATGTGGAACATTTCAGCTAGGAAGACTTCTCTATTATGTTATATTTTGACAAATGTAAGTGGACTGACAGGATGGCTTCTTCCGGCATTTGCCGGATAGTGAAGGGGCAGATTATCTGTTCCCCAAAGAACACTGAAGAAGAACAGCAATTTGATCATGTTCTAAGATTGCTGGAGCGAGTTCAGATGACCGTGAACAATTGCAGGACAGTTGCTCAGTTATATAAAGAGCTTCATGAGCAAGCTGAATCTATTGTAGAGACCATTCAACATTATCTTTCAAAGGAGGAGATTGGAGTAAGTGGTTTTCTATGTTGATCCACTAATAGATTCTTTTCTCTCATGTCATTGCATGTTTGCTGAAGTAGTTTTCAAGTGCACCTGTTTATTGTGTTGAGTATGTAAATTTCTATAAATTTTGCCTGGTGCATCATCCTGTTGAGCTTTGTATGGATTATGCAAATTTTTTCTTCTTGTTCTAATTGCTCTGCTCCTGTCTTCTTTCTCAGGGGCTACAGTTGGCAGGAAAGCATTTGAAAGAGGAGGAGCAACATGCCCTGTTGTACCAGAGGTTAAGAGTGATGCCACTCAGATTGCTTGAACAGGTTTTGCCGTGGTTGGTTGCAGTTCTCAGTGAGGAGGAAGCAAAAGAAATGCTTCGAAACATGCGCCTTGCAGGTTCAATGCATCTATGTCCTCTCTTTTCATTACATTCTGTTCTGTCAAGATTAACAGAGAGTTATCCTATGGTCTAGTTTTGTCTTCCTATTGTGCTTATTGGAGTAGAGTATGGCTGACGTCATAGACAATTAATAAGTAGAGAGTATCATTACACTTTCTTCTAGTGCATCACTGTGAATACTCTCTTTCACAGGTACTAGCTAGAATGAAATGAAGTGTACCATCGCAAGCTTGTTTCAGCTTGATTGAGTATACATTGACTTTTTGGTAGCTATGTCTCTTGAGTGCTAGCCAACATCATGACCTTGATGTCAGTGGGTAGTCATAGCAGCTTGTCACTGCTCTTTGTGATGAAGGGATGGTCTGACACTTTATGAGGGACTCTCATAAGGTTATCACTGCACTGATTGTTGTGTCAGGCATGCACCAGAATATCTCAGGTGTACATCCTGGCTAAAGCTATTCAGACAACAATACTCAGTGTGACACTAGTCCTGCCATATTATATAACTGCAAGGAAATAACAAAGAAGGGTCAAAATCTTTGTTTTGAAGTCCTGAGAAGGTGTTATTGTATAGCTATGCTCTGTAACAATTGTTATATGCTTGTCTACACCCACTGTCACGAGCTGATGAAGTCAGTGGGTAGTCATGGCAGCTTGTCACTGCTCTTTTTGATGAAGGGGATGGTCTGATGCTTTATGGACCCTCATGAGTCTTATTGCCATCCTTATTGTTGTGTGGCCAAACTGCCGTTGTGGAGATTTCTCTGCAATCTCATAATGGGTTTTTAGGAAGGTGTTTTATGTATATGAGTTTGTTGAGGAACCTTACATGCCTTGTTACTTGCAGCACCTGTGTCGGACTATGCACTTGTCACCCTTTTTTCTGGATGGGCATGTAAAGGGCACCCCCAAAATGTTGCTGGAAACTATCGCTGCCTGTCATCAATATCAGTGAATGAGTGCCCTCTCATGAAGATCACTTCAGGAGTGGAGCAAGTGAGTGAGCACATATTAGATCACTCCAAGGTCGAAGGTGATGCAAAGGAAGCAGGTTTTAGACATGGTCCTGATGATCTATTGGAGAGCTTTGATACCCGCCCACTGAAGCGACTTCGAAGGAAGACAACACCTGGAGGGGAGCAACCTTCTCTAGAAGAAGTCAATTCTGTTGCTGGTGTGGAAGTGAAGCAGGGTTGTGGAGCTGCAGCTATCTGTTGTGCCCCAGAGCTAGGCTGCCGAAAAATTGGTGCTCGCACCTCTGTACCACCTTCTTGCTCTCTTTCAGCCAGTTCAGTGACTCCACTTGTGAGCAGCTCACTAGGTTCTGGTCTCTTTGGTTGGGGAAGCAACAGTGGCTCCTTCTCTGGTGCTGGTCCCAAGCCTATTGATCACATTTTTCAGTTTCACAAAGCTATACGGAAGGATCTTGAGTATTTGGATGTTGAGTCAGCTCGATTGGCTGACTGCAGCGATGACTTTCTTATGCAGTTTCGAGGGCGGTTTCAATTTCTGTGGGGTCTTTATCGTGCCCATAGCAATGCAGAGGATGACATTGTTTTTCCTGCTCTTGAAGCTAAAGAGGCACTCCATAATGTGAGTCACTCATATACTATCGACCACAAACAAGAAGAACAGCTCTTCGAAGACATTTCACAGGTAAATGATTGTATGGAAGTGCTTCCTCTCATTGCTCCATGTCTTGCAATTGAGCTCCATAGTAAAAAGACTGACTTCATGGAGATTTTGTTCCTATCACCAGACTATAGTCCTTGACATGAGTAAACGCCCAGACTCTACAGGATAGCATGAATGATAGAGAAATGCCAATCCAGTTATGCACCTCTGCAATCTTATTCTATTTCATAGTCATGCAGGTCTATTAGGTTGAGGAGTATTCCTAGAAAACCTGTGAATGGAATTCTCCCCTTCTTCTGTATGATTTGTCAAAGGACTGTAGAGCATGGTTGACCAAGCTGCTTACCAGGGTGTCAGTTTCTTGTCCTCTCTGGTGAAGGAACTTTTGGAGCTTTCGCGGTTGCATGGTTCTCAGACATCCATCCTGGCTTTAAGTGAGCCTGCAGGTGGTGTAGAGGAGGGGCATATACATTTTCTCAAGGATGACCATGATGCTGCACAGCGGAGGGCTTTGGCTGCAAAGTTACAGAGAATGTGCAAGTCTGTCCGAATGAGCCTTGATCAGCATGTCTCAAGGGAGGAGCATGAGCTTTGGCCACTTTTTGGTGTCCACTTCACCATCGAGGAACAAGAGCGAATTGTGGGACGCATTATAGGAACTACTGGGGCTGAAGTTTTGCAGGTCTGTCTCATCCTTCCCTGGATTGTGATCCACATCTACAATTTACGCCTTCTTCCGTGGGCTGGTTTTGTGTGTTTAGCTTGCTGCAGTAATGACTGTATGTGATGTTTCAGTTTGTGTGTTTGGACTTGTTTCAGGCAATGTTGCCATGGGTAACAACAGCACTGACAGAAGATGAACAGAACACCATGATGGATACATTACGACAAGCAACTCGCAATACCATGTTTGACAAGTGGTTAAGTGCATGGTGGAAGGACACTCCAACATCTAATCCCCATTCCCCACCATTGGTTACCAATGATCAAATTACTCCCCCCTCTGGCACTACCGAATCTCTTCAAATGGTTGTGGATTATCTCTCACGAGGTGTTGTGACCATGAAAGAGACCATGAATGATGGGAAGAATGGAAAGAGCAACAGTTTGCAATGTGAGGGAAAAAATTGCAATACTGAAAGACCTTTAGGTACCTCTCTCAAAGCTGGGTGAAACTTGACCAACTTTCCTGCTTTTCAACCCTAAACTTTTCCTTTTAGCTTCTCTACTGGTTGTGGAAATGTGTGCTGGCAGATATTAGTCTTCCTGTTGCTTTTCGAATGCAACACAACCTTAGGGCCGTTTGTTTGCCTGGACTTTTGAGTGGATTATTATGTACTTACCCTACAGCCCCTGTTGGGAGCTGATGAAGTCAGAGGGGAGTATTGGCAGCTTGTTGTTGTGATTCATGATGAAGGTGATGGTCTGATGCTTTGTGATTGATACTCATGAGGTTGTGATTGGACCCATTCTTGTCATGCTTCATTTTGTTTTGCTGGCTGACACAATTGTCACCATCAAAGTGTTATTGTGGAGTTTTTGATGCAATCTCGTACATAGAGTCGTCAGAACTGGGGAGGTAGTTGCAGCTATTCACTGCCATTCATGAGGAAGCTGCTGGTCTGATACTTTGCAAGTGACACTCAGAAGGTCATGAGTATAACTCATTCTTGTTATGTCTATCAGTTAGGCTAGATGTGACTTAGTGGTTAGCATCAATTTGTCATTGTAGAGTTTGCTCTGCAATTTTGTAGAGATTGGGAGGTGTGGCTTCATATTTGTGTTCAGGAGAATGGCAATATGACACATACTGAGTAGTTGGACAACCAATTGTGTTTGGTGCTTCGACCTCACTTTGTTAGATGTCCCAGTGTCATGAGTTTGTGATTTCAGACAGAGGGATAAATGTAGAAGTGTTTGAAGAGGGAAGCTCAGGGTCAGCAGGGGTTTTTGGGCCAGGCCACAGTGGCAGGGTGAAGAAGGGAATGGTGAAAGATCACAATTTGGCAGTCAGCACCAGTGAGCATGTTGGGATGGAGGGTGAAAAGTTCAAGCCTGGGTGGCGTGACATATTCAGAATGAACCAAAAGGAATTGGAAGCTGCAATTCGCAAGGTTTCCAGTGACAGCTCCCTTGACCCACGTCGGAAAGCTTACCTTATGCAGAATTTAATGACCAGGTTAGCAACAATTTCAAGCTCTTTTTATCCATCATTGTCATTTTTCCAATGCTGGAAGACTTTGTTCCACCTGAAATTCTGGAGACAGAGGTTTGCTGTAGAGAGAAATGATGTGCTTACAATCCCAGCTTAATCTATTAGAACTTTTCATTGCTATTGGCAGTCGATGGATTGCAGCGCAGCAGTTTTCATGCAGAGATGCAGCACAGGCAGGTGATAGCCCTGCAGACATTTCAGGGCGTAACCAGTCATTTCAGGATAAAGAGAAGGGAATATTTGGATGTGAGCATTATAAACGCAATTGTAAAGTGCGTGCATCATGCTGTGGTCACCTTTTCCCTTGCCGATTCTGCCATGACAAAGTCAGTGATCACTCCATGGACCGGTGGGTACTCATTAATCCATGAGGATTAGGCAAATAACTTCAAAGCAAACCCTAAGCAGTATTTTGAATCCTTATCATACTATTGTTTCTATCAGGCCCAAGAGGGCACCTTTCCCTTGATTTCACGGGACTATTCAGTGACTGGTCAGGTCACAATGAAAGTGATAACCTATTCTGGTCTCAACATGTTGGTGAACATGTGTGGCTTCTTACACAAAATGATTTTATCTCTCTACTTCCAGAAGATTGGTGGAGATTTCATGTCCTACCACTAAATCTGTGCAGGCAAGAGTATTGTTCAACAAGTCATGGTCTGATGTTCTTGTTTCTCTGCAGGCATACAACAAAAGAGATGATGTGTATGCAGTGCTTGGAAGTGCAACCAGTATCTTCGACATGTGCTACTCCTTCTTGCAATGGTTTCTCTATGGCACAGTATTTCTGTAGTATCTGCAACTTCTTTGACAATGATGACAGGTGCATCTACTGGTTTGTGATCATGAAAATCATAAAGTGGACATCTTCAATTGACTAATGTTATTATTGTCAATTTTTCACAAGTTACTGCACAATATTCAAAGTACTGTGGAAATAGAGCTGATGGTTTTTTAATTTGATGGGATGGGGGATTGAATAAGCAGGAACATATATCACTGCCCTTTTTGCAACCTGTGCCGAGTGGGCAAAGGGTTAGGCATAGACTACTTCCATTGCATGACCTGCAATGCCTGTATGTCTACGCAACTCAAAGAACATATATGCCGAGAAAAAGGCTTGGAATCAAACTGTCCAATTTGCCATGACTTTCTATTCACATCCAACACACCTGTGAAAGCTCTCCCATGTGGCCATTTCATGCACTCTGCTTGCTTTCAGGTGTCTTTTCATTTCTCCTCAAGTTTTGTTTGTATTGTCCTGTCTACATGTGTGTTCAAGCTCCATGGCCTGCTAGTGCAAGCTTGTGTGTCAAAGAGTTCTGTTTACATTGTTTATTCAGAGCCTCCAGTGGATACTGTGAAGGCTCATTCCTTCTTCAGAGGTAGTTCAGTACCTTATGAAGTGTTTAGAGTACAGGGTTTGAGGTGTTAATGGTAGGAGCTCCACTAGGGCTAATTATTGGATTTACTTTCAATACATTGCAGGCTTACACATGCAGCCATTACACATGTCCTATTTGCAGCAAGTCACTTGGAGACATGGCTGTAAGCTTCCTTTGTTTTCCTTCTCCTGTTCAAATGCTAGTTCTAACTTGTCATCTGCAAATAAGCATTAGCACTCAATGTGAAGGGTTGTATACTTCATGACTGACGGGTTAGTCTTACCCCATGTGAGAAACTAGTGATCCTTTGGTGACTTTGTGTCCATATTCATTTGTTCACCCAGTACAGCAGTGACACATTTGTGGTTAATTTTAGATTGTTAGCATCTTGCCACCTGTGATAGTAAACCATTTCTGGAAGGTTAGAGTGGTTCATCATCTTCTCTCATAATTGGAAGGTTGCACTTCAGGTATACTTTGAAATGCTGGATGCTTTGTTGGCTGCTGAACAGCTTCCTGATGAATATCAAAACCGTTGCCAGGTATCACTGTAAAGCATTTAGACAGAAGACCTTAGGAAGATGTATTGACTTAATTTTAATCCCTGATATGCATATCTCTGTCCTAATCTTTGCACAAGGTGTTAAGAAATGGTGGACTTCAATTTCATGGTGGCCTTAGCAACCTCCAATTTGTTTATGACCAATAAATGTGATTTCCATCCTAGACTTCAGAAAGCAGAAATTTTCAAGGATGGTTTTATTAGTCCTAGAAGAAGACACTTGGGAAGGTGTTGGTCTTTTTTTGAAATGTGCAATTGGGTTCTATAGATAGTGCATTGTATAATTTTCTCTGTCATTTTGATCAACTGATTTTTATGAACTGAGAGTTACTATATGTGTAGGATATTCTGTGTAATGATTGTGAGCATAAGGGTACTGCACGATTTCATTGGCTGTATCACAAATGTAGCGTATGTGGTTCCTACAACACTCGAACTATCTAAGGTATGTTGGGGGCACCCTTTTAACAAGATTCAATCCCAGCTTCAGTTTGTTGATCTTACATAGATATTTTGCAAGTTATGCTCTTCTGTAGGAGCTGGAGTTTCTCTGAAAGATGTTAGAATGGCATTGACCAATTGCTGAATGTGTCATTATCACCTGATGAAGGTGGAGGAGTGGGATGGACACTGCATCAATCCATCAGCCAAAAGTTGTCAGGACTTTTGGCAGTTCCAATCTGTGGGTACATTACCTGGACTTCTGACGAAGTAGAACAGACTATACTGATATCTTGCCGGTGGGTATGAGTACACTAGATGTTTCCTGTGTGTTTGGCACCCAGCCAAACATTCATGAAGTTCCCATATCTGAATTATAGGGAATTCAATCTAGGTTGAGATTGGAGGGCTTCAAATATTCTGTCCATACAGCTGATCTTTGTATCTAAAAGTGGTTTGGTGGAAGGCAAATAGGTCAGTTATGAGGTTATTTTCCTGGAAGCAAGAAAGCTGACAATTTGTTTTATGCTGTGTAGGGGACTTCAGAAACCAGGATAAAGTCTTCTCTTCCAAACTGCCAAGAAGTCCTGTGCATCTCAAATTTGAGCTGAAGTGTGAGATTTAGCTTGTGTCCAGTTTTCTTTGAGGTTGAAGTAGGTGGAAGCTTTTATGTATTTATAACTGAGATTAAGTAGGGAGGTTTGTAAAGCAGAGGGAATTCTCCCTGGATCCTCCACCATTAGTGAGGAATCTCTTTCTGATCCTTACTGCTATTTCTCGTACAACTGTACTTTCTTTTCTTGTATAGTCCATTCTCCTGGGCAGCTCTGGTCATATATCTAGAATTAGTGCTGTGGATTTTCTGCACTTGACACCCCTGGGATGACAGTGAGACATGCTGCCAATACTTCAGCACAGCTACCCCAGGAATTTTATTCAGGGCAATTCTCTCACCTGCTGCTTGTTACCTAGTTTACCCTTGCTTACCAAGTCTACTCTCGCAGTTGGTAAGTATTGTGAACTCTGGTAAGTCTTGGCCTGGTGGCTGAATTTTTTTATTTCCAAGTGTGGGTTGGAGGGGGTGAAGGAGAAAGAAAAAAGTTGTGGGACCTGTGTCAAGTGGCTTGTTTTCTGCCTCCATCTTTTGGATGATACACAAGTGAGTTTGATGTACTATAGACGGTTGGGTTTGTGTGGGGGAAGTAGGTGAGTATTTGGTTGCAACAACAGGTGCTTCTAACAGTTCGTCTGCCTATATGATGTTGTGGATCGAGGGGAATTTTGGAACTCAATTTGAGAAAAGACTGATAAGAGGGTTCACCTCTTTCAGAGGAAATGCTGGAGACTGTCTGGTTTGTTTCTTGTTTTCTTCAATTCCTCTTCAATTTCAATGTATTTGGACTGGGCCTATGTAACAACATCTGATCCTGATTCTGGGTGAAGTGGCAAGTATGCTGTGAGCACATTTACATCAATTCCATCTGACATTGAATCCTTCATCAATTTCGTTTAGTGTGTCAATCAATATTACACCAACCTATAGAACAGAACTTTAGATCCCGAAGAGCAATGTACCACATGGGTTTTCATCTATTTTCTCCTGTTGCAGAAACAGTCTCATCTGAAGCAAATCAATCTAATCTGGAACAATAAAGCAGATTGGGTGGTCTCGTCAGGGGGAAGGATGATGCCCATTATCTAGCAAATGTCCAACTTCATACACCCTTGGCTGATGATCTTCTGAAGTAAAAGTCTGAGAGGAGATATGCCTTCCTCCATACAAGACTACATGATAAAGCAGAAATATAAACATGAAGTCATGGGTGAAGAAACTAGCAGTCACACCAGCGCCTGTCATGTAGAGAGCATGATCTTTTCTCTCACCTAGAAATCAATTTTTTGGTCAAGAGGTGGCAAAAAGGTTAGAATGTTGCAAGCAAATAAATGACATCAAAATGGTGGTCATGTGGTCAAGTTGTTCAGTAGGTGATGAGTCTCAGACTCACAATTTGCAGCTGATTGCATTCGCCATTGCTCCTGCCACTTGTGCTTCAACCCCATGCATGTCCTCTGACTGCTTCCATCACCAATTCCAAAGCTATTATGATCATGATGGCTACTACACTTGTGATGGCCATTGTCAGCTATATGTCCTCCACTACCCTTGTCACCCTTTGTTGTTGAAGGAAGTTGATTCACTTCAGAACACAGGAAAGTGCTGTTGGATACTGTGGCAGTGCACCTAGAATTGTCTGTTCCTGACAAAAGACCAGTAGATCCACCTTCAATTACTGTTGAACTGAAGGATAGCACTAAAACGTCAGCTGTGTCCACTTGACCTAGGACTGAAGTTGAACCTGACAACTTCACTTCAAGTTGCTCTTCAGTATCTCCCACCAAGTCATTCAAGCTGCTGTAGCACACCCCAAATTTAAAACATTTTAGCAGCAGGAGCAGAACTCATCAAACTGTCACTGCACAAACTATGCAGAAAGCCCAAGGCAATTCATGAACATACATACCATATGAGGGTGTCTCCTCCACCCCTGCTATCTTTCTTCCGTTTCCGCCTGTACAAACCCCTCTCTACAAACTGAGCAGAACTTGAAGGTTTAGCAGCAGCTTCCAAGAGGCCTGTATTACATGCAGATGGATCCTGGTCATCCAATGGGGATGCCAGTAGCTCTACCTCATCCAGTATCACAAGCGCAGCAGATGAATCTGAGGATCTGGCCTCGGACAATTTGCAACTGTTATCCTTTTCTGGGTAGCATGAGCCACTGTACCTACTTCCTGTTTCAGTCTTGAGTGTTACTGCTTGTTGAACGGGTTCACAAGAGAAACCATGACCACTGCTAATGCAAATAAGCATTGCTGCCACTTCTTCCTCACTGCTGCTGTCCATGGCAGCACCACTAACGGCCTCAGCACTACTGGCCAGTCCCACACTATCACTGCTGATACAAGGCCGTAACCTCCGAAGTGTACGATGCTTCTTGAATGGTGCCAGAGGTAGGTCATCTACACCTGTATTGTCTGATAGAAGATGTTCACTGCTTACCCTGTCATTGCTTGCCTGCTCCTTGCATGCACGGCTGCCTACCTCAATCAGTGGCAGCCATTCAAATTGCTGCTTTGGCCTTGCCTTGCTGCTGACAAAACTAACAAACACTTCATCATTGACTCTCTCACCCATTAGGACTAGGAAATCAATCTTACTGGAGGACAGACCTCACAGTTAATAGGCCAGAAAATCAATTACTAGTGTTGAGCACAAAACCCCTCTTTCTGGAAGAGGGTTGCTGCTGAAATCTCATCAACCTATACTGTGCTGCATGAATTCATCTGGAGTTCAAGAGAAATTCCTTAGCAACTGACACTCTGAAAATGCCATTACAATCCTGGGACCTGACCCTATGTTGCATTGATGTGAGGAACCTCCATGGAAGGGCATAGCTAAAGAGAACACAACCATAGATGTTTTATCTTCAACCAACTGAATCACCACGCGTCTTGTATAAGATCTACACACTCACTTTAAGACAGGCCTGCTTTGGTCTGGAACTGACAAGGACACCCTCTGCTTCTGCTTGGTTGTGCTCACCTCCTTCTGACAGCCCAAACTTGTCAGGTAGAGAGACATACTTGTACTCTCCAATCCCATACATTTGAAAGAAGCATCACAACAGAGAAAGAACTGCCAACATATAAGGTGTTTGCCTTGCTTTCTTCCTATGTAGAAGTCTTTACCAAGCAATCTCTGGAAACATACTTTTGGGAGATGAAAGCACAGCAATCTCAAAAACTGGTCTTTTGGTATAAATCAGGACCTTCAAAATCACACACCACAACACCATCCCACCACATAATTCAGGACACAATGATCATCTGGAGGGCTGAATCCAAGATTACCTCAAACAGCTTCGTGATATGGGCTCTGAGTTTCAAGGCCATATTGTACACATCACTCCCCTTCTTGTTGTAGACCTGCGAAGTCAACAGCATCACAAGCCATCAGTTTCCATTAGTGGTGACCCATCACCAACAAGCACAGATGAGCAAAGTGGAAAGTCAGAAAATAGTAGGAATGCTCTTCCAAATGTGTGACAAGACAATAAGAAGGGCACCAAACTAGAAGCAGGATGTACACGGTACACAATGTTTCTGCACAAAACTACGAAGACAAGGGACAGAAACACGCACCAAAGCATTTGTTACAGTGAGAATCAAATCTCGATGCATATCACTAATGCTGTAAGTGAGCTCATTCTGTTCACCAATCCCATATGCATTGGTTGATCACAATCCCACATTTCAAGATCAGTAACACACAAGGATGAAAATTCAAATCATACCAGAAAGGAGACAACATGAGTTTGAAAACAAAGCATTTGAATGAGCCCAAAGGAAAGCTACAAGAGCAAGCCTGAGACAGGTAGATAAATTGAACCGCACTCTGAACTTGGGCAAAGATAGATGCCGTTTATTACAGAATAGACCTGCAATCAACAGCTGAAGATTTGACCATAACATCGAAGATGATCAAGGTTTGCACAATTCATTCATTAAACAAACTGACCTCCAAATGTCGACGTATGGTGCTCAGATCCATCCGCTGATAAACAATCGCATCATAGTCTCCCCGAGATGCTACTGGTCTTCAAAAGAAAATCAAGTTTAAACAAAAAAATCAGTGTGTATATGCATTGTCTGAGAAGAGTTCAAAGAGTTTCCCACAACTAATAATGGATAGCAGCACCTGTTACAGTGTTTGTGTATCAAAAATAGAGATCCCACTCCCTACACAGAGAGAGGAGATTGGGTTTACCTGCGAAAGGGGGCAGCATGTTTGGAAGCAGAGACAGCCTTCCAAATCTCTAGCAAAGGGTCAGCTTGTGCCCATCTTCTCCTCCTAGTATCTGATTGCCTATGAAAACTCACAGAATGCAAGAGGCCACAAAAATGTGGGCTCAGTGCAATCTTCACAACACACCCCCTGCTGCAAGGTGAAGACTGGTGACAAATACGCCTTAGGTTAAAAAAAGCACAAATTGGCCTTAAGGACCACAGTATGGTCACAGCACATAGGAAGATGTAAACTTCTGTTTACCAAGCCTGCTTGACAAACCTTCTCAGCATACTTTGCAGACAAAATAGTCAGGTCCATGTTCATTTTCTCATGCAGTAACTGGCCCTATATGTTCTGTGAGAGGCTCTATTAGAAAGAGCACCTCCTCTAGATACTCAAAAATGCAATCTCAACTTCTATAGCAAATAGTGATGGTCCCATCACTTCTACAATACTCTGTAAGTCAATGACTACTTTTATGTAAAAATGTGAAGCCTTAAAGACTTAGTCTTGTGCTAAGGTAGGTGGACTAAAAGCTACTCTCTTTTCCTTCGCCAACTTAGGTCAATCTAAACAAATGGCACAGGCCATAATACAAGCATCTTTAGCAGGTTTTTGGCAAGAGACAGTCACTGCTAATGACAGTCAAAATTTCAACAGTTCCAACAGTCAAAGAAACATCAGGATTTAGTGAATAAAGTTACCTTGCTTCTTTCCTCTGCAACCCCTTCCCAGAGCCATTATTCAGCATGGATGAGTCATGATGCAAGTGCCCATCAGCCTTGAGCGGCAAAAGATGGAAGAGTTCCTCTTCTTCCATCCCCTCTGTGTCCTGTAGCTTAGCTTCCAGTGAGAACTGTTTGCTAGACATCCCAGCTTCTATGATAGCTTTCATTTCTCGATTCTGTGTACAAATGCCATCCCCCTTCTCATAATCCAGAACAGCACCATCCAGACAAGAACCTCCTCCATAACCATTCACAAGCATACTTGTGGGTGCCTCTGTAGGAGCACAACATGCACACATTTTGCTATAAGTTGCAACCCATGAACAAGCTCCAGAAAGAAACAAGAGTGCACAAAGAAGGGAAATAAGAGATGCATATCTTTGACTGGACATTCAAACAGAACTTTATAAAGCATAAAAAATAGTCTCCCAATGTTCAAAGAAACAAGAACAAACTTGGTTGCATTGACATATGTCCTAGAAGCTTGCTCCACACAAGATGCTTGCCTTCAAGAATGTCCCTTGCATCTCTAGAGAGAAATATCTGTTATTGCTGCCAAAAGACAGCCCTGAGAAGCAGTAACCTATATACAAGCATTTCCCATGTTGAATTGCAAGGCAGTCTGAGCATGACCAGGAGGAGGAAGAGGAGAAGGAGAATAAGATTGTGATTGCCTTTGGAATGCAGGACTGGGTTGTTGTTGTTGTTGTGATTCTCCTGCACAGGAGAACTCAATAATAGAACGTTGGACAAGGGCTGCCTCAGGGCTACAAGCCGAGGACCTGGGATCACCGATGGGCCCATTGCATAATCTGTCATAGAGGCACCCGACCAACACGGCCAGCGCAACTCCCCGCGACCATTTTGCGGAAACTTGCACACAGCCATTTACTGTCAGCAGGAAGCTCCTGCAAGCCACATGTTTTTCTTTAATCCCAGCAAGCAGGCAAAGCAAGCGCCAGAGCACAATCACGCGTCCACTAAGGCAGAGATTTGCTGCGACCCACCAGATTCAAAGAACCTCAATATGCATATGATGAAATCTACCGCTACCCACGAGACGCAGAAAAAAGCAGCCAACTGGGGTGTACCGAATCGTTGCCACCAGCAGCACGAACCATTCACCACCAAGAAAAGCAACCCCAATTTCTGCCGGAGCCAATCAGCAGGACCATTTAGCACTTGAAGCCTTCACAAGCACAACGACAATGATGACAAGAACCCGAATGACGGATAGCAGCAATCAAAGGTGCTGCTTCTACCACCAGATGCAAAGAAACGCCTAAATTGTTCGCAGGAAATCAAAACCATGACGACTCCGAAATCCAAACAAGCTCATCAGTCCCCGTATGATCACATCCGCAGACCCATCCCCAGAAACAAAAAAAGAATCCGCAACACAAAAAGGAAACACACACACAACCCAATTCCTTTGCAAACGAAATAAAATCCGCCACGACCCACTGCTTCAATCATACACCTCACTCACTGGTTACGCAGAAAGACAAAAATGGAGACGACGAATGAGGAGGAGGAGGAGGAAGAGGAGGCGCCTAAATGAGAGAATTTCGTGAGACAAACCAAAATACCTAGAAAAGAAAGACCACTCTCACAAACATCTTCTTCTCTCATCCGGCTGCGAAACGCGGCATTCCCACACACCATGATACAGAGATGATTCAACCCCATGTATGGAAATCTGGCTGTCTCGCAACAATCCTTCCCGCTTCTTCTTCATCATCAGCATCATCATCCACAGCAAATCACCACCCCCACTCTTCTCACAACCCCCACCCTCACATCAATCAAATAAGGGGGGGAAAAAAAACAGTTTCCAGGTGGTTATACGCAACCGCGACAAATTTCCTCAACGCACACACCTCATGAACCCCGAATGTTTGCAGCGAGCAACAATGTGGATTGCAGGACAAAGCATGAGCACGAATATCGCTACATAAAATCGCTGCAGAAGATGCCAGAAATCGCAAAAAGGGGCGAGGGAGAGAGAGAGAATGGGGAAAGAGGGGGCGAAAAGCGGGTTATGGGCATAAGAAAGAAACAAAGCACGGCTTTAGCCGCGGTCGTGGGTACCTGCGCGGACGTACCACCTGCTGTCTGTGGGGTTGGGGGGGATGGGGGAAGGACGCAGGGGCAGTTGTAGATTTCTGACGTTCATTCGTGAGGAGGTGTTTTCTTTTTCCGTTCCTGCAACAAATCGCTCCTAGGTCGGTCCACAATCGGATATGCAGGGTTCGCGTTGATGACGCACGATCAACATCTGTGGCTCGTCGTCGATCGATGAATGCCGGCAACATCATGCAGGCAGGCAGACATGCCAAAGGTCCACGACCCGCCACGCCCCGCCCCGTCCGCCGTTTTAGGGTTAGGTGCACGCTCTCGCAACCGGTGGTCTTCTTGCGGTGTCCGCGTGAGTGTTCGTCTCGCTTTCTTGAGATTCTTGCTCTCTCGGTCGTCGGTTCCCGCCTCCGCTCTCTCCCAGTTAGTGTTGCGAGCCCGCTGTAGTTAGTATTGTCGTCAGCTGCTCTGTGTGTGTGTTTGTGTGAGAGAGAGATCGTTGTTGGGAGGCAGAATGGATCAGCGTCGACGCGGCGGGTTCTTGGACACCACTGTTCGGCTGCTGACGCGCAGAAACTCTGTCTACATCGCCTTCATTCTCACCGGGGCACTTGTTGGTGAACGGGTAAAGTTCTTCCCCCTTCTTTTTCTCAGTATGTAAAATCCACTCTTCTTGTCTGTCTATTCTCCCTAGCACGCAGGGAGTGAAGGAAGTGTCTTGGGGTTTTCCAGTCTCAAACCAAGACATGGAATCCTCACGATCAACCTACTATCAACGCGCATCAAGAGCTGTAAATCCGAAGCAGATCTCACAGGATGTTCTTAGACGATGCTCCCACTACAGTGACGGCCTCATGCTGTCCGAACATAAACGCCATGTTCTTATTCCGATCTCTGAAACTCGCAAATCTTCAGCAAGGAGGGGTGGGAAGCCATAAAGATGCATGCCACATTCTAGGGCACAAGATTGTGTCAGATCTTCATGTTCTGTTTTGTGCAGGTGGATCAACAAACTCTCCTTTTGTGTTTTCTCTCTCCTGCTTCCTGGCATCCTGCACACAGAGCAGATCTAATGTGAGAGCTCTTTCAGATGGAAAAGTTTTGCCAGTGCAGAGTTCAGTAAAGAGAGTGTTGATCCATGGTAGACGCCCTAGAGGGCTTGCCCACTGCAGAAAACAGCTTCAGCTGGCATGTGTTGGTGCCTCAGGATCTGCTGGATTGACCAGGCAGTTTCATGAGGTTCATCATGATGGATTTGCAGGCCTAATGATTCCTATGGACTTGCTTTCCATGTGTTGTCACCTCAGGACTTGCTGTATTGACCCAGGCAGTTCTGAGGATCATCATGATGGATTCACAGGAATGATGATTCCCATGGACTTGATTGTCATGAGTCCCCAGCAGTAAGAATGGGAAATGAATGCATGGAAAGTGAAATCGGAGAAGTTGCAGAGATGATTGAAGGAAGATAATCGTCACAGGGGGGGAATTGATTGCAGGTTATTGACTATGGCATCAACAAGCTTTGGGAGTCGAGGAATGTTGGGGTATGCATTCCCTGATTTTAACCCTGTCCTGTTCTTGATATGTTCTACTTCTGTTTTTCTGTCTAAGCTAGGTTTCAAGAGGTGAGCTCACCTTTTGCTCCAGTGTGAACTCCTATAGCGTAGAGTAGAGCTGGAAAATGTGACAGAAACTCAAGATGCATATTTGTGTATAACAGTTTCCCTAGAGTTTGAGCTGATTATTATATACTTATTTATGACCCACAGTTGGGAGCTGTTGAAGTCAATGTGTAGTCCATGGCAGCTCATCACTGCTATTTGTGAGAAAGGTGATGATGGTCTAACACTTTGTTAGTGACTCTCATAAGGTGATGACTGGACTCATTTTCATGTTGAGTGTCAGATAACTCCCAGGCCACCTTCTGGGGCACCCAACAGTCACTACTTTAGCCTCAGACACATGAAGCAAGTGTGGTTGACATTGGTTTGTATCGAACTGTGTCCATCCTTGTATAAGCACAACTCCTTTTATAAGCTGTGTCTTAAGAATTGTCTTTGAAGTAACTGAAGGCACAGAGTCATTGTGAATCAGGAAGAGTTGCTGTGTAGAATATGCTTACATACGATTGGGATAAGTGAAAGTGTGGGCGCACAGATTGAACCGAGATTAAATTAGTGGAGTACTGTTCTTGCATTTTTGTGTGCAGAAGAGGTTTGAAGACATCCCAAGCTTGGGGAAAAAAGTTGCTGAAGAATAGGCTATCCGAAACATGTGATCAATGGCCACAAATTTATATGACCACAGTTACTAATAATGTATCATCATGTGGCCTGTCTCCAGTTTATCAACAGTTAGGCATCTTGGTGCCTTCTTCTAAAAGAACAATTATGGCCTTTCTGACTGAGTGCTGGATGACTTCTTTGTAATGCGAATTCAGAAATTTTATGGTCAACAACCAAGTTACTCATTCCATTGCAGTGTATATGCTTTGTTTCAGTTGCTACAGTACAGGAGACATCTTCTGCATGTATGTCTATTTTGTAGTGTGACTGGAAATGTATGTACTTACATGTGTTTTCCTGACAAGGAGGAATCTGTGAGCATTTTCACTTCCTGCATCTGGATGCTGCACTACTGAAACATTTTCCTTACGGTACTACAGATAGATGCACCCTGTGCTTCTGGTAATAGACTCGGGAACCTGGCAAACATTGAGGAAAATTGACCAGCTGTTTGCTGGCAAATACAGGCTGGTGGCCCCCACTGGAAAGGCAAACAGTCGGTGAACCATCTGCCAGAAAACATGCAGATGGCAGCAAACGACTCTGGGCTTATTGATAGATGGTTACTTTTCGCCCAAAAAAATACCCCAGGGCTTTCCAAGAGAGCAAAGAGTCCTCAGTTTCCAGAGAATCCCAACTCTTCTGTCATGTTTTTGCTCCAAGTTTTCACTGTACAGCTGTGTGTTTTAAGGTTTTTTTTTTTCATATGTTTTCATAATCTTACTTAGTTTTGAGTTCTTTTCTTTTTGTTGTTTTTTTAATTTTTCATACTTTTTTTAGTTTTCAGTTTTCAGCTTCAAATCTTCAATTTAGATTTTAGATTTATTCTTCAAAGTTTACCTTCGGAATGGATCCCACTACACTGGAAAAGGTTTTACTAATTTCGATGTTACTGTTTGTGACATTGGGCAATTGTACACTCTTCAAATCATAGGTATGTAAGTGTTTTCTTAACAATATCCTTCAATAAAGTTGCATTTCTTACCATTTTTAAGTGCAATTTTGAGTAGGAAAAGATCTCCATTTCAATTGTGGTGGAAAGAGCTTAGACAACATGTTCATTGGGAATTTGTGGAGAGTACAATATAGCATATAACTTTTGAAATGAGGCATAAAAAGTTCATGGGTTATTATAAAATGAGTTTTGAAGCTTTCAATAATTTAGTTGAAAATTTGATGTTGTTCCTCAATCCCAGCGTGAACCTTGTTCAATCACAAGTAAAAATTAAAAAAATTGTAACCACTGTGATTTATAGGTTGGCTGATGGAACTAGTGCCACACACATGGCTGATTGGTTCAACTGGTTCATTGTGGGAGCATCAGCCATAAAAAAATATGTGGACGTAGTGTGTGATGCCCTATGTGATAAAAACAAGATGTTTAACAAGTATGTTAGTATTCCATTTGGCGATTGTTTACAAAAATTATAGATCGTTTTCATGATCTTACAAGCTTGTTTAATATTTGTGGGACTATAGACGATATTCACAGATCTTTAGCATCATTCCTTAATAAAGGAGCGACACTTGCGACAAATCACTTTTTTAATAGGAAAAAAATTCATAGCATTGTGATGCAAGCAATTTACAATGCAGACGATTTTTTTTTGGAATGTCTATGTTGGCCAACCTAGTGGAGTCCATGATAATGGGCAATTCAAGATGTCTAATGTTTATAAATAACTCAAGAATCACAAGATTTTACACAAGCTCGTGGTGATTGTTAGAGGTGTGACATGTACACCTTATATCATTGGTGATGTAGCATACCCAATTTGACCATATTTACCAAAAAATTGGAAGACCTATAATACAATGATGTGGATAAACACACATGATTCTAGTATGAACCTGAGAGTAATCATCAAAAATGCTTTTGGATCATGGGCCAAAGTGCAAATACACTTTTTAATCACATCAAATTTGTGAACAAAATTCCAAGCCACAACAAAAGGTTCAAGCCTTTATATAAGTTACATGAAATAAACACCACAATTACCCTATTGCCCATGATCAAACTCAAAGTGCATAAAGTTGTCTTCTTCAAGAATCTTTAGGCTTTAAAACCTCAATAAACAATGCTACCATTTGTAATTGACCTTGCACTATCAATTTTCTACCTTTTTGCTAATTTTGAAGCATCTATGTTGTAGTCCTTTCAATCATCTCCATGTTCACCTTTTCTATCTCTTTCACACCTTTTGAAAATTCTTTAATGACATCAACAATTGCAAAAGAACTTGCATCCAATTTTCTTCTTTTATTTTCCATTATTTTGTTGCCTTTGCTTTGCACACCAAACAATTTACAAGCCCTAATGTTCAAAATGTCTAAGCCTATGGATGGAACATGAATTTCCTCTTCATTTCCATGACTAAAATTATTAGTTTGTTGTGGTGGAGTAGAGTGTTCTTGAGTGCCATGTGTCACATCATCATCATTCACCTCATAAGTTTGAATTTCAAAATGTGTAAATTATGCACTCTATGATCAATTGCATTGGGAATGCCATTGATCTTGGATGTGGCTATAAATTTTTTATCAAACTTTCAAACCATGGCCAATTAGAAGGGGATGCACCATTCACTTGAATTTTCTTCTTCTTAGTCTCATACTTGTTTTTCATCTTGCTCCACTTGTCATGCACTTGTTTCCAATTCCATTGCACCCCTAGATAATATGCATTCAACTATTCTGTAAAATCCTTCCAATTTGTTTCCTAGAAAAGGTTTTCAATTGTACTCCCATAATTTCTTTTCACAAATATTGAAAAGAAACTAAAGTTGTGCATTTGTCTAAAACCTACTTGCATTCTCTTGAAGTCCTAGATGTCTTGGAATAATACTATTTGGTATAGAAAAGGGAGTGCCTCCTTGATTCTCCATCAACAAATTGAGGAACAAATTTGGTGGGAAGGTTGGGGAGTCCATGGACAATGATTTCTATAGTGTAAACCTCTATAATGCAAACCGCTTGTAGATTGTGTCTACAATGTTGTGCATATAATTCTTGAGAACCTTAACATGCGCAAAATGGAAAAAAAAAATTCTAGAGGATATAGGAGTTGGAAAACCAAAGAGCTAAAACATTTCCTTCTTGTGTTGCAACAATGGTTTTTTATTGCGGGGAAAGGTATTTATAATGTGTGTTCATGATTGTAACTTGTTGCTTTACCTTAGTGAAAGGAAATAATGAAGGAAAAAAAACCTATGATTCCCTTCCACACATCGTTGCATTGACAATGTTGATTGAATGGATGGGAGGTGGATTCATTGGTCAAAGTGCATTGTTTGCTTTCATGTGCCTAGGTCAAGTCTTTGCTTCATTATTCATGAATTGCTTTAAAGAAGTGTTCTTTTTGTGGATTAAGGTCTTCTCCAATGTGGGTTGCTTGATTTCCTTCTTGTAAACATGTCTATCATGATTGGTGTGTTAGTACCATTTTGGGACCTCCATTAAGTGTATTCAAAGAGATGTGAGGAGGAAATGCACAAATCTTGGTTGAGTGCTATGGGATTCAAGAAGCTAGGTTCATCAACTCTTGTCAAGGATGAAGGCAAGCGCACCATGAAGGTAGAGCGACCTTGAGCTCGTCATAGAGGTGCCCCTTTTAGTCCCTTTCATTAAATGCATTATGTTCTAGATTTTAATCCAAGTTGTAGATGGAAATCATGTTCATTTGTTTAAATTTGCCAAGTATCCATTGAAATTACTTAGGTCTACATAAGGAATACCATGATGAACAACTACTAGGTTGATTAACAACTCCTTTAACTAGTTTTCACTTTGGACTTCTCATTTCCCCTTGGTTGTAAAAGGGTGGATATAGAAAAAACTTGTTGGCATTGTTGCATGTTGGCAAAAACTTGGGTAGCTATAGTCTAGGCGTGGGCTAGAATTTGAGCTCAAGCTTGAGAGCTTAGATGATGGCTAGGACTTTAGCTCGGGATCAAACTTGGGTTTGGGCTTGGATTTTATCTTGCTATTCCTATAGTTGCAACTGTATTTACAAGGTCCCTAAATAAGTGTGTGATTATTATTGTCAATAAATCCCTCCTCAATTTTTCATTTTTTTCAATTTATTTTGTAGGGTTTTCTTAATCTATTTTTTTAGACATCATGTTTACTTGTAGTTGTAATGGGAGTTGTTGTGATGTGCTTGGATTAACTTGATGTCAATGTTATAAATAAGGGGTCATACTATTGGGATCACTTTGTGTTGATTGATAATAAGTCCTAGACATTATAGATTCAAGGGGATCATTGAATTTTTTCCAAACAATTACAATAGCAATCAAACAAAAAATAGATTGGTTGATGTTTCTAGTAATAAGGTGTTGGTGATTCCTTGAGTGCTAATTGATGCATAACACCAACCAAAATATAGAACAGATTGAATGATGGCACCAAGGTTTCAAGTGAATTATGCCTTTCCTTTTGAGCCTTTCATTTTCATGAAGAAGGACAAGACTTATGCTCATACATTCTTTTCTTTCTTGTGGTATAGTTGAAGTTTGTTATAGATTTCAAAAACATGCTAAAAGTTGAAACATAAAGAGAACCCCTAAGCAATATTGGTTGGCCACGCTACATTGGACATGCTAATGATATAATTTAACAAATGCCATGGTGTTCCGATTTCCATTATATAATGTATTATTGTACTGAAGAACCATCACCAACCACCAAGAAATTGAATCTGCTCTATACACTTCCTATGCATATAAAGCCATATGTATAAGATCAACAAAATTCTTGTGTGGTAGATGTCCAAATTTCAAAAACTATAGTGATGTTTTGTTAAAATGAGATGTTCAATAATACAAGGTTAAGCTCTTTAATTTTTTGCATATATAAATTGCATGAAAACCACATTGAGTACAAACTTTAAACAAATGTACATGTACTAACAATTAATGAATACACTTCTAAGAATTTCCTACTTGGGTGTTAATGTAATGGCCATATTTTAACATATAGAACTAAAAACAAAATGATAAACATCAAAACCATAAAGTATCAAACCAAAAGTTTTCAAATCCAACAAGAATAAGATAACCCAATTATGGAGCATAACCTCTTGCTGGACATATTAAAACAACATAATTTGGGCTAGTTTCTCAAAAAAAAATTCCTTCCCAATTTGTCACTAGACATGTTGTAGACTAGCAAGGTTGTGATGTGTAATAGAACCTACACCAGACAAGCTCACCTTAACATTATTACAATAATTCACAATGTTGCATTACCTCCTCAATACTTTAAAATAGAGCTACCATGGGTCTTTCTAAACTCTAAAACTATGTTAAGTCGCATTCAAGTTTGCAAACAACACAACCAAACCAAAACTACTACTTATGAATTGAAATTTACAACACAAAATTGAAGTGTTGCCAACCTGTATTGTTTGCTACAACTCAAAAGGATTACCACAAGATCATAATTCTTATATGGTAAAGGTGGTAAGATTTCTTCCATTATTGAACAACAAAAAGCCTTGTTATTCAATGCATAATGGAGCAAAAGAGATTGTATAAATTCTTGTTGCATCAATGTTCTCAAATTAATCTACACCATTTAAGGCAGTAATAATAGATTGAATCCTTGTAGTTGCATCATTTGGCAATTCATATAATGAATCATTACCAAAAGCACGATGATTTTTTGGTGGCATCAAAAACTTCATAGCCCTAACCAAATGTGAATATAAGTATATCACATGGGAATCTTTCAGCAATACATAAGTTGAATATGAATTCCCCCATTTTTTATAGTATTTTCCTACAACAACTTCATGCCTTTCATTATAATTCATACCCCACTTACAGTTCTAGGGACCATCCAACTTGTGAAGTGGTTTGGTGCAGCACACTATCCAAACCTCTTGCCTTCACTATTGCCTTCTTCCACATTAACAACAAAATTATCACCAACTTCCAAGTTGGTAGTTAGTTCATCACCATCAACACCATGTCACCATTTCCCATCCCAAGCAACATACATGGAGTCCCTTATAAAACTAGTGTTCAAAGGTTGGAGAAACCTTGAAACCCCAATCTCCAGTCCACTTAAAATTGACACATTTAGCCCACCTGTTATCAATGCAAAAAGCATAAAAGCATGATAGTGGTTTAACCTGAAGGTGTGTTAGAACATGTTAGTTAGTAATAAGGATACAAGAATATTTTGAGTGCCTTCCAAGGTATTACATCCAAAAATTCCAGAATTGCGGTCAACATGTTTTGATACAACTTGCCAAAACACTCAACAAATTGGTCTTTTTTTTCCCTAAGTAGGAAGATTTTGGATGATCAAATAGGTTAGCACAAAGGAAATTGACAACCTCCTTAGCATTTTGCAATTTTGTGCCATGAAGATTTAGTTGTTCATGTCGAATGAAATGTTTTATATCAGTTCTTGCTCCATTGTGGGTTCCCTCACCATGTCCATTGCCAAAAAATATTCCAAATCATCTTACACCCAATCGTTATGTTAGGATATATAGTAACAAAATACCATGGTTTTGAAGACTTGAATTAGTTGGCACAACCATCAAACTAGACATAATGCTAAATGGGTGCAACCCCTTGGTTTGAAATATACCTCCAATGTAGTTTGAAGCGGTGTCGAACAAATTCAGAATCATGCGCATGATCATCGGAGATATAAAAATGATATTTTGTTAGAACCTTGGAATCTTCATCATAGATATCAAATCGGGGTTAGATTGATATGTAATATGAACCAAAATACTAATTTGGTAGGAATTCAACTCCACATGGTAAATACAAAACATGTATTTTGATCTTGCATAGGTTTCACAAAGAATGGTTCCAACAACTCAAATGATCGTTGCTTTATGCAAGCTCCCACATTGGTAGCCTTGAATCTTAGGAAAAACTCAATTTACAAAGTAATCAACATGGATAGTACTCAATTAGTGCGAATTTATTAATCTAACCAAATGCACATTGAACTTTTTAACATCATGGAAGGGACAAAATCTTCATAGCATAGATAGCAAATAATGGACACTAGAATCTTCACAAGATGGATAGTGGGTAAGGGACTTCTTCTTCACAACATGGACGATGGGTAATAAATTGGAAAATTTTAGTTTGCAAAGTAATCAAAATGGACAACTTTCAATCAATGTGAATTTAATCTAACCAAATGCACATTGAACCTCTTCACAACATGGACAGTGGGTAATGGACAAAATCTTCACAAGATAGATAGTGGGTAAGGGACAAGTTCTTCAAAACATGGATAGTGGGTAATGAATAGGAAAATTAATGCAGTTTGCAACATGGACAATTTTCAGTCAATGCAAATTAAATCTAACCAAATGTAAAATGACAATGGACAAATGGGAAAGAACATATGCATTGTTACAATTCTTGGAAGGTATAAAAATCTTTCCCCATTTAGCCACTTGCATGACCTATTGACATTGTCTACATTCATACAAAAACTTTTATCATTCAATCCAAAAACCTCTACTTGTATTCAAATTGTAACAAAACACACATTTGCATCTCACACTTCAAAGAAAATTTTGAGTAAAATTTTGATTAATACCTAATGTTGAAATTTCAAAAATTGATCTTCTCTTAAGGATGTGAACTTATCCTTCGCCTTATTATGAAAAAATGGATCATCTACCCTACAACTACCTAAAACTTGTCTTGAGCTTGATATGATGATGTAATAATGCCTTCTTGCATCTTTACTAAAAACAACTGTAGGAACACAATGCTTTTAGCTCTCCCTTTAGACATTGCCAAACATAAAACCAAGTAGAAGTATAAGATGGTTTCCTTGAATGTATAATATGAACTTTTAATACCTTTTAGAAAGTTGTTGCACACATAAAGGCAATTGTCTATTTGTTGTTTTTTTTTTCATGCTTCACCCAACATGTGCATGAGTATGATTAATCCCCTTCAAGCTTTTATCCCTTGATCATCCCAGGAGATTGATGTCACTACAACTTGAATAACCATTTCAAGCCCAAACACTATAGTTATATGAAAGCCCACCCTTCAAACACATGTTTAATTAATTTAAGATTTTATAGAAGTCCAAAAATGAAAATAAAAAATTTACATGATTAAATTTTTGAACATTCAATTATAATATGACCTAGTGGCCACTGGGTTGTTAACCACAAGGAAAAGTTCTGGAAGAAATGCAACTTATATCCCTTATGTAAATAAAACCTTAAGGACTTTAGGTTGTTTAAAAAAAAACAATAAATATCTGGAGGATCAATGAAATGTAATTTACATACATCAAACAAATGTATTGGATATTTGAAATCCAAAATAGACCTTAAGGCATGGTGGCCACTAGGCCTATAACAAGAAAAAAAGAAGTTGCAAAATTCAAAAACTTTAGATTACATAACAAGTATAAACAAAATTTATTGAATGTTTTAAATACAAATTGAACCTGGTGACCATTAGCTTGTCAAAACACTTGTAATGATTTTGTGAAAAGTTTTGAAATAGAACATCCATTGTTAAGAAAAACTTTTTTCTAAAAACCCTCAAGGGTAGTCTAAGTTTGAAAGATAATTTTGAAGATAATGTCAATTTTTCCTAGTATTAAAAGTTTTGTGATTGGCCAAGCTCAAATATGAAACAACATCGGCACCATCTTGGAATAAAAAATTGTTCATGGCCAACATTGTTTTCTCCCTTTCAAAGTTATAAACAATGGTTCAAACCAACTATAAATAGAAGTCAATACTAGAAAATGAGTGCATATGAAAACATGTAACAATGTATAGAATTTATAAAATTAAAAATGACTTGAAAATGAAAGAAATGAAATGAAATGATCCAAAGTGCATACCTAAAGGGGTTGATTATTACAAACATCACCATTACCATTATCCATATATTGTAGGAACAATGGTTTCACCTTTGATTAGTGTAGCTAGCTTAAAAGAAAAATTGAACTAAAACAATTCAATAAATGTGTCGCAACCCCACTTTGGCCAAGTGTGGGGGTGAAGCCCAACACTTGGAAAAGTTGGGGATTTGGAGTCCTCCGGGACTCCCGAATGTTCAGAGCTCGACAACAGGACCCAAAACACCTCGCATTGGGGTGTTCTTGGTGTCATTGGAAAGGTCTTGAAGCGTAGATATCGAAAATGCCCTCGCATTGGGCATTT
>Ga0209208_10000480_pt1 | contig 51621 bp, 39 predicted proteins | sample S1TSphfallax_3_FD_187694 | JGI IMG/M metagenome (GOLD analysis project Ga0209208, IMG submission 187694) | Host-associated microbial communities from peat moss isolated from Minnesota, USA - S1T2_Fd - Sphagnum fallax MG (SPAdes) (version 2) | ecosystem: Host-associated > Plants > Peat moss >... | reverse complement strand
AGTAAGAAGGCTGAGCGAGTAGGAGGAGTCGTGGTGGTGCGAGCAGCTCGGGAGTCTTCTTCTTCTTCTTCTTTCGATCACATACCCAAGCATTTCAGAGGTGATCATCTCAAGGAAGGACTGAGTGAGAATTTTAAGAACGTGCCTAGACATTTGTATGGCTTGAATCCTGCGCAGATGGATATGTTTATGAACGAGGATAGTCCCATGAAGAGGCAGGCTGAGCGGGTCACTGAGGACTCCATCTCCTCAGCACAGAACTACAAAGAAGGTACCAACGAGAAATCATCATCCCTCTCTCTTGTTTCCAGAGCGACTCATCTCTCAAGGTCTTTTGTTTGAAAACTCTGTAAGTACTGTATTAGCTTTCAAAGATTTCTTGGGAAGTCTCTTCTTTTGTCTGTCAGCAGTTGCTGCTGGTCAATTCTGTACCACTTTCATGTAGTGCATGGTGCTTTTGTCCCTATCAATGATGCAGATTTTGGTATGGTTTGCCCAAATTTTTGGGCCAATTATAACCTACTTAGGACATCTTTCCATTAGGCTTTTGTGATCACAGATGAGGTGAACACGGTAGCTTTCCAATATGTTTTTTCAACTAGCTGTGTTCACAATTATCTCACAGCTCTACCAGTGCGTACCCGGCATTCTTAACATGATTAATTACATATTTTCAATTCACTTGCAACTCTCCAATAGAAAGTGACTATCCCTGCAGCAAGAAACAAGGCACTATGTCAGTGGCTTTCCATTAGGCTGCTGTATCCTAATGGAAAGAGACCCTTATTGCACCACCTGTCAGGAGCTGATGAAGTCAGTGGGTAGTCATGGCAGCTTGCCACTGCCGTACACAGTGAAGGTGATGGTCTGGGACTTTGTGAGCAACTCTCATGAGGTTATGACTGCACTCATCGTCATGTTGCCTTCAAATTATTGTTTCAGAGATTTCTCCTCTGCAATTTTCATAGATATTTCCATGCCTGTTTTGAGAGGCAGTACCTGCTGAGGAGGCCTCGTGAAAGCTAATCTGATTTTGATCTTTATACACTGGTTATGCCCTCAGTGTACTAACTATTGTAAATTTTCCATCCCACTTTTACACTAGAAGCTCCTTGATCTGAGCACTGCACTGGTTTTTGGTGAAGGTACGGGGCTATGGAGTCTTACAGGTCTTGAGAATGCACCCTCACGACTAAGCATGAGTGTAAGCATGTATCGGGGAGGAGGTGGTGGATATGGTAGACCAAAAACTGCACCGCCTGATTTGCCTTCTCTTCTTCTCGACTCCCGCATCTGCTATCTTGGCATGCCCATTGTACCTGCTGTTACTGAGCTCATTATTGCCGAGCTCCTGTGGCTGGATTATGACAACCCTGGCAAGCCCATTTATTTCTACATCAATTCCCCTGGCACACAAAATGACAAGAGGGAGAGCATCGGATTTGAGACCGAGGCATATGCAATTGCAGACACAATTGCTTACGTAAAGCCTAAGGTGTTCACTGTCAATTGTGGCATGGCATTTGGTCAGGCAGCCATGCTTTTGTCAATTGGGGACAAGGGTTATCGTGCAGTACAACCCAATTCTGTCACTAAGTTGTACTCTCCAAAAGTGAATCAGTCTAGTGGGACTGCTATAGACATGTGGATCAAGGCCAAGGAGTTGGATGCGAATACTGATTACTACATCGATCTTTTGACAAAAGGAACAGGGAAGCCAAGGGAGGAAATTGCACATGACATTCAGAGGCCCATGTATTTCAGAGCCCAAGAAGCAATTGACTATGGCCTTGCAGACAAGATCATTGAGAGCCGTGGTGTGGCAATGGAGAGAAGAAACTATGATGAGATGCTTGCACAGTCAAAAGCTGCACGACAGCAATATGCCAGGCCTGGGAGTCAGTCAGCTCCAGCTGGAGGTAGATAAGCACTTGTCAAAGCTGCCACAAATGAGTATGTTGTAGCTGTAGATTTGATTTGCGTTGTCTGCTCTTTCTGTGAAATAGTCAGGAGACAGCCAGAAGAGAATAAGATGTGATCCACATAGGGCTTTTCAAATAGAAACCATAGATGTCAGGTTGTCTTCAATGATGCTGAAGGGTTGAGTGGGCTGTACACACCTTTGTCCTCAGTGTGCATTTGTGTCACTTGTATATTTATCTCATCTCTGTGGTTGTCTTTTCAAGTTTCTATACATTTCTCAAGGTTTTGAAGCAAGTGTGACATTTGTCTGGGTTACCTTTACACCTCTAAGTCACAAGTTGGCTGGCTTGTGGGGAGTGTCACAAGAGATTATATGGTGTGTTTACAGCACCACACTCTTACTTGCATCTGTCAACCAAGAGAACTATTACCACACATGGCCATGGTGTGCATGCATCAACAGTTTCAGCACCCTTTTTCTTCAAGTTATTCATTTTCTTTGGTTATGTTTGTGTCCTCATTTTTTATGAATTGCTAACGGTCCTCAAGGGTTATTGATTTGGGGTGGAAATTTATATGACCATGCAGATTTTGCATTCACATCTTTGTGCCTTCCCTCACTTGGAAAATCACTGCTCCATGTTCTAGTAGGTAGTTACTAAGGCACATTCCAGCTACATATGACAAAGCTATTATGTTTTGATGGGCTAACTGTTGGTAGTGGTTGACAACACTTGGAGAATCTTTACTTTGGAATTGGTTATGTGCATTCCACCTAGGAACCAAGGGAGCCTGTTATGGTGAGAGCCTGGCCAGCCAGGATGTTGTGATGAGTTTAGGGTTGGTTCAGCAGAATGGTCTTGGCTCAGCATTTTTGCACAGGATGCTGAGGCTGGTAAAAGGCACAACAAAGCCTAACATCTGCTGTTGATTGGCTTAAATACTTTGATCGGTCCAGGTGGGTTATTATTAGTAGTCTTGCACTTATTACCAGTCCCGGTTTTAGTTTTATGGGTGGAGTTGGAAAAAAAAAAAACAAACTAAACTTGGATGTGAGAAATATTTATGCAGGGTCACACATATTGAGCACCTCTGGGGATGGCTGTATAAGTTAATACATGCAAGCTCTTATTTCACCAGACTTTTTTCTGACTTTCTTCCTATCTTATTAGGGTAAATAGGCTGGTGACCGAACCTATAAGGACTCAGTGAAGAAGTGTGTGTTGAATGTTGATTTTTTGGGGTTGTGGTCTGAAGAAAAGTTGGGCCTCATCTCTAGGCACACTCATGGATGTTTAGAACGTGTGATTTGGTCAAGGAACAACAAGATATGTTCCCCCAAATCAAGGGGGTCCCTTGCTGGAAAAAAATCTAGAACAAACACTTGTCATCCTTATAACCAAACATGTTTCACCTTATTAAAGAGGTGTGAACAATTGAAACATGGACAAATTTTGACCCTTGATTGAATGGGATGTGAATGAAATTTGTTGAATACTTTATGCAAAAAGGTTCATCATACATCTACTACCAAGATCAACGCTCACAAAAAAGTGAAAAAATCTACGATCATACAAAACCTTACATTTTCTAACCTTAAATTTTTGTGTAGCACTACACACCACTTTGGGTTTGGCGATTGCCATTCCTTGGTTTGGAATTTGGACTTTGAATGGTTGAACTTTGGAATTTGTTGGTTGCAACTAGGTGTTAATGCCAAGGACTTGTTGATCATCATCACTTCCATGAATGCTTGTAGGGGTTTTGTTTTCAATCCTTAGTGGTGTCCTTTAATCCCCCGTCATCATGATCTTGATCATGTCCTTTTTCCTTTACACTTGGTGCCTCACTCTTGGTTCATCCTGGTTCTTCTTGGCTCTTAGTTCTTATTGGTTCGTGACCTTGATCATGTTCGTCCTCCTTTACTTCTTGGTTCTTAGTTTTAATGGTTCTTTCTAGTTTGTGATTTCTATGTTTGTCCTTCTTTGGTTCCTAGGTCCTAGTTCCTCCTGGTTTTCTTCAATTATGATTTTGATCGTGTTCATCCTCTTTTGGTTCTTAGTTCATAGTTCATGGCTCCTAGTTCCTAACTCTTGGTTCTTCTTTGTTCATTTTGGTTCTTGGCCCTTGGTTTTTCTTGGTTCGTAATCTTGATCGTGTTCATCCTCCTCTTGGTTCCTAGTTCCTAGTTCCTCTTAATTCACGATTTTAATATTGTTCTTCCTCCTTTGGTTCTTGGCTCTCAATTCCTCTTGGTTCCCCCTTGAATTGTGATTTTCTTCATGTTCAACCCCTCTAGTTTCAATCCCTAGCCTCTTTTCTAACCCCTCCTCCCTTTTTTCAAAATTGGTTACCCTAAAACGAATTGTTGGAATCTTGCTACAACATTCCCCCTTGCTTTCATTCATGCCATTATAATTGCCCTTGTTTATCTTTGTGTTGCTATTGAAATCCCAAGGTTCACACCCTTATATAATAGGGGATGTGTAGTCAGGGGCATGAAAACCTACAAGAACAAATTAAGCCAAGGACATTGTTAATTCTCAGTTAACTTCTAGTTCACTATCAATTAGGAAGTTTTTCAAGAACCTTCTTTAGTTGGTGCACACATGAAAGCTTCCTTCATCTAAGTCCCCAATATGGTATAATTTGAATTAACTCTTAATTAAAATTTAATTGACTTTTAATTCATTATTAATAAATATGTTTCTCGAAAAGCTTCTTTGGTTGGTGCACACATGGAAACCTTTATGGAAACTCCTTTGAACCAAGTCCCCAATGGGGTATAATTTAAATTAACCTTTAATTAAATTTTAATTGATTTTTAGTTGACGATTAGTAAAGAAACTTACCTTCTTTTCTTAGTCAATGCACACATGAAAACTTCTATGAAATTTTCATTGAACTAAATCCCAATGGGGTATAAATAAGGGTAGGACATCCCATTACCTTCAATATATTCAATACCTTGGGTACACATTCTTGTTATAATTTTTGTCTTCATACATTATCAAAATAAAATTATGATTAAATCATTTTTTAACATATATAACGTTTTTTCCTTGCGCATTTACATTTATAATCTTGGATTAAACATAAGCTTGCATTTCTTATGATTTGTTTTCCTTACAAGTGATGATGTGGGCGACTATGTTCGTGCAAACAATGATGTAGGTGACTACGTTGGTGCAAATGATGATGCATGCGACTATGTTAATGCAAATGATGATGCAAGCGATTATGTTAATGCAAATGGTGATGCAATCGACAAGTGATGGTGTTCGTGACATGTGCCTTTAAACATGTTACAAAATTCCAATAAAACCTATCCTTTACTTGTTTTATTACAACTATAGACCAAATTGACATGAAATTTATTTTTGCATGTTTCGTTGCCAACTTTTGAGCTATCATTTTAACTACATTTAGGGAATCAACAACTTGTTTAGCGTTTTTGTCCTCCTTCTCTTTCCATTTTTGTTGTTTAATTTCTTATGTTACTTTTGTGTTTAGTGTTTTTTAACACAAAATGTTTGAATGCTCAATAAATGTCATAACATGTGACTAGTTGTAATCAACTAATGGTTATTTTCTCTTGTTTTTCTTATAGGCAAGCGTGACAAGGACAACAAATTAACAAGAGCTAAAGCATTTTGCAAATTGACAAAAGATGGGGCATCTTGAATTGTAGTTGAATTTCTTTTAGTTTGTTGCATTTCACACATAGGTTTAACTAAATCAATGTGCAATCCATGCACATTTTCTGATAAACTAACTTTAGGACTATTATTAGCATTTGTCCTAAAGCTAGTTTGTTGTGAGCATGTTTTAGCTAGAACTTTTGCACCTAATTGCATCCCAACTTGGATTTTAAATTCTAAATGTGATTTGGATTATACGTGTGTTTATTGTATTATGTTTCCAAATTTTAGTAAAAGGACTTACATGACCAACTTGTTAGACCTTGTGCCTTACAAACCTCCAGTCCTTCTACAAGTCTAATGTTTAGTTTTGGATGTTGACGTTTGAACTAGTACAACCAAGAATTCCTTAAAATTCCATTTGTGAAAGGGGTTGGATTGGTTTGGGTAATTTTTGCCACCTTCATTTTGAGTTGTTGCAAGGTAATTGAAAGTCCACATTATTACGTGTTAAATATCGAGGCCATTGTTGTTACATCCTCTTCATTGTTAATCAACCTTCCTTGATCTTGTCATGCCATTCAAATGATTTGAAAGAAAGGTTAAAGGTATGTGTCAATGTTAATTGGCCCTTCTCATTGAAAAATGCCCTCTTTCTACTATCTCCATTGCTTCTTCCAAAATCTTAATTGTCCATGTGCCCTTTGGGTGTAGGCAAAGAGTCCTATTAACTTTTCTTGCCCTATTTGTTTGTGTTCTTGGTGCAAGCAAGATGTTCTCTGCATTTGTTGTTGGGCTATTTGGTATTGTTGCATGTGCAAGTGGCACATTTTCTTTATTTGTTGGCTTTTAGTCCTCCAAGCCATTTCACTACCTACGAAGAATATTAATCATCATGGTAGCCCCCTACTTCCTAGCCTTAACTTCCAACAAGTCAGTGGTGTCCTCTTTGGACCTACACGAGTTATGAATTTGAATATCCTATATGCATTCCAAGATTGCAAAAATTGTGTTAACTCTAGATAATTCAAAAGAGCATGATCCATTAAGACATTACTAGAAGAAATAATGTCATAGAAGTGTTGGAAGTTTTCCCACTCTAACAAAATGCTTTCAATTGGTGTGCAAGTTGTTGGAATATATCTCAAGTTGCAATTGGTTCCGACCTGTTAAAATCTAGAAGAACTAGTTGAATTTGTTCTCCTTACTACTCTTGAAGCCATAGATTTTTTAATCCAACGATAGTAAAGGAATTTCTTGTACTTTGATGTGTATAGATAATCTATATAAACAATTGTGGGTTTTTTATTTGATTCTACCGAATTCTAAAATTGCCCACACTTTTCTAGCCTAATTTCTAATGAGTTACCCTCACCTTTTTCTTTCACATCTTCTACATTATGTGTAGATTTCAAATTAGCTTCCTTTTCATCCACTAGAGACTACAAAAGTTTGCTTCTACTTCTAGTCTAATTTTTTCAGTCACATGTCTTTCAATCTTTGTAGAATTCTAATCATCCCTCTCATCTACTTTAGATCTCAAACATTTTGGAGCAAGAACTAATAGCTTTAGGAATTCCTAAAGGAATTCTTTAATATTTTTTGAAAGCTCAAACATTTTAAAAGGTTGCTACAAATTTTGAAAAACTATAACATTTACTAAAATGCATGGCTCTTTGCTTTTAACTTCTACAAAAGCAACATGGTTTTGATGGGAATCCAAATTGTAAGTGCATCCTTTGTAGTACAATAATTAAGATGTCTTTTTTGTGCTCCAATGTTGCTTTAGAATTAAATTATAGGGTTTGTAAATACATTCAAAATGTTGGGGATCTTAAACCTCAAGTCCTTTAAAACTACATTAAACTTGTTTCATCACTTTTCAATCTACAATGTACATTGTGTATCTTTTTTGAAATTTTGGTGCAGCCTTATACCTTTAATCAAACAATTGTTACTCTAAGTGGGGGTGATTGGAGCCCAAAGTGCCACTTTTTAATTTTTAAACTACTCAACCTGGTATTTTGAATGGGGTTGGTTTTTTCGCATCACATAACACTTCAAAAAATTTAGTGGGTATAGATGAGTGCCCCTAGTACTTGACATTTTCCCCATCATAGAATGTTTCATTTATTTAAGTTGGTACAAATGAGTGTTTTACTAACTTAACTTTTTCCCATAACCGAACACAAAAATCTCCATCATGTGGAATGTGGTTAAAAGAACCAAACAAAATAAAAATTCACCAGACATTTGGTGATGGGGTTTTAAAAAAATTTATGGGTGTAAATTTTTTCAATCATAGGCCTATGTTCAAACTATTGCCCCAATTAGTCACTGGCTAGTGTTTGGTGATGGGTTGTTCTACCCTATTAACATGTTTTGTCAAAATATTTTTTCAAGTTTCAAGAAACATTGGTTCTACCAATGTTGGCAAAGTATCTAGCTATGTAGTAAAAATCACTAGGTAAGGATCCATATCTACATACCCTACCTAGATCTATGTACCCTACCTAGAATCAAGGGCAACATATTGAACTGGATGTAAACTCAACCCGTAGATGTGCATAGTTGTAGGTTGAAGACTTGCTTTTAAATTTGTATCTAGGAACGAAGCAAGATATCATTAATCCTTAAACCATGTGATTGTTAATGCATTTTTTTCATGTCTAGTTCCAAATCTTATTCAGTTTAGGGTTAGCTTTTAGTTGAACTTTTTTTCTTCTATCACTAGTAAAAATTAGCTAAAATGTAACCACTATGTTTGCAATTACATGTGACTTGTAGTTGTTTGCAACTAGATTTGAATATATTTGCAACTATAAAACCAAATTTCAACTATTTTGCTCATTTTCACAACTATGATGCAACTTTTGGAAACTTCATCTTATTGGTTGGATGGATTTCAATTCTATTTTCATTCATTAATAAGTTGATATGTCCCATTAGTTGCATCCTAAAAGTATTATTCTATGTAAATAAATTATATATATATATATGTATATATTTGTGTGTACATTAAATATGCATATGTATTTATATTGTTCATATAATGAATCTCAAAATTAATAGTTGAATTTTAAATCATTATTTTCAAGTTTAAAAATAATATTAATATTCAAAATTTTATAATTGAGTCTAAAAATTGACATTTTGATTTTGAATATTTTTATTCAAATATGAAATTTGATATTTCAATTCTGAATTACTAGTTTGGAGTCTAATTTTTTATTTTAATTCAGAAAATTATTGATTCAATTTTAAGGGTTTTTTCTACTAGTGTTATCCATAATAAATCACTTTTATAAATAACTATAAATTATTATTTTTATTAACTATAATTTATGCTGAATAATTATTGTTAGAACATAGATTTTAAAATTATATAATTTATATTCTTACAATAATGTTACATTTTTAAAATCATTGTAATTACTTCAGTAAGAATTAATTAGCATGTACATAATTACTTTATAATTGAACATAACTATTTGCAATCTGTAATTTATAACTTGAAATCTGAATTAAAATTTTGGAAAAATTATAATGTAGTTAAAATAATTATTTAATGATTTTAATATCAGGAATTATTATACAGTTTTTTTTATAAAAAAAATCTGTAAATAGCCATCTATGATAAATATTTTTATAGTAAATTGAAAATAATTATAAAAATAATTTTATGTTTAGAAATTATTGTATTTATAGTTAATAATTACCAATAGAAAAAAAAAACTTGACCTGAAAAATAATTTACAAAAAAATTGACATTATATAATAATTAACTTTATTAGTTTAATATTAATGTTTAAAAACTCGTGTAAAAATTTACTTTCTAATAGCAATTGTTCGTTCATTATTTTTAATTTGAAAATAAATATTTAAAATATTTATTTGAAAATTATAATAATTATAATAATTATAATAATTTTACATTAATTATACTATTTATAATTCGTCATATTTTTTAATAAAATATTTAAAAATATTTTAGTTATTTAACTATTTGTGAGTTATGTATTGATAATTTGTGAGTAACTAGATAGCTAGTTTGCTAAATATAAAAAAGTTATTAGTTAATTAATTAAGTGATAATGAATACTTAATATTTGTAGTGTATAATGCATAGTTTAAATATATATAAATTTAACCATTATTGATTAAATGATTATCTAATTATTTAGTGAACTATGTACTTGAATTTTTTTAAAATCTAGAAACTAAGAAAAAAAGGCATGAATTTTTTTTTGGAACTACAATTTAATTTGTGAGGAAGTTATAATTTTGAAACTTATCTCATATTGTTTATTCTTCATTCCTATTTTGAACATTATATAAACAAAAGATGTGGTCATCTAATTTCACATTAAAAAATTTGTGCACATGGGATAAGGCAATCAAAAGACATAACTCAAAACAAAAAAAAACAAATTATGCACAATTCTAAAATACTTACCTCCCCAACCTATTTTCTACTTAGCTAGGTAGGTACATAGTTTGACCTACCCACCTAGGTCAACCTATGTACCTACCTACTTAAGTACTCACCTATATGAGTAGGTATTTAGCCTAAGAAGGTAAGACATACCTACCCACCTTTTTACCTAAGTAAGTAGGTAGGTATGTAGCCTAGGTTTGTAGGCACCTACTTACGTATCTACCTAGGTACCTACCAACTTAATATTAATTTTTTATATTAAATTCATTTAAAAGTGTCACATGGCATATTTACATTGGGTCACGTGTCATCATATAAGATCATCTAAACATTTGAATTGAATGTTTTAAATTATTTCAAAATAATAATAATATTTATATTTTAAGCAATTAAATATTAGGACATGTGGCAACACATGATTTGGCTTGAATTGTGACAAAAATAGTTGCATAGATTAGTTGCATGTGATAATATGTATACAATGGAGTTAAAGGATGAACTTATATTTGTTAACTTTTTCTTGTTGATATTTTGCAACTTTTGTTGTTCTTCATATTTGTGATGATTTTTCACAACCATGACATTACTTTTGAATTATTTTTTTCTATCATTGACCATGTTGAGCATTCCGATGTCAACTATGTGCTTCATGCTTTTTGGCAACCTTTGTTCTTTCTTTGGCATTTTTTGGATGAATGGGATATTTCAACAACTAAATAGATATCAACAATTTTAGGTATCTTATCATTGGCCCTCTCCTCTTTTATTTTCATGCCTTAAATCTGATCTTGAATGGAGAAGAATTCATATGTTGCATGAAAGTAATTGACTTGGTTTTCCCCTTTAGAGCACCATAGAACGTGCGTCAAATGTGCCTTAAGATGTGGAGAATGTATTGCTACAACTTTAGGTCAAGCCTTTGAATTTGTGTTCCTTTTTCATGCCACATGCATTCGTTAGTACATAGAATGTTCAAGCATGCAAAAAGATGAAGCTTGGAATGTTAATGTGTAGCTGCAAAGGTGTGACATGCAATGTGAATATTTTGTGTTAGCATGGAAGTTTGCAAAGACCTTTATTTGTTGATGTTTCTCACCTTATTTTCTTATTTTTGCACTTTAGGTTTGTTGCTCATCTCTTACATTCCATGTTGTAGTCATATCCAAATTGACCAGTGGATTTTTGGGTTTTAATAATGAGATCGAAATGACATAGAAAATGAAATTACAAGGTTGTTTTAGTTTCCAACATTGTGTTAGACATTAATAAATAGGATGTACTAAAACATTACTAAAATTGATTTTGAGTGGTAACTTTTTGGGAGGGTGAAATTGTGGATAATAAAAATTATAGCTTTTACACAAAAAAGCAAGAAACAACATAAGTTCATGGTTTCTTTTTGCATGATCTATTTTAAGTTTCAATTTTCAAAAGGGAATCAATTTCATGTAGTTTTAAAACCTTCCATTTTATTTTTTTGTGTTCCTATTGTAATTAGAAGGACACATAAACTTTGTGTTCTTTTACTCTTCCATTTGTTGTTGTTATTGTGTTCCTATTGTAGTTAAAAATATGTAGTAGTTTTGATGGTGTTTGCAAGTGGCATTCACCTTAACACAATAATGTGTGAAAATGATGTCGAGTATGGTGAATTTGTGTCTCTTGTTAAAAATACTATTCGAAAATTACAAGAACCATCAAATATCAATTCAAATATTGACAAAGATGCATTTTTGGGGTTTTTTTTTCCAAAGCTTATAATTAACTAAAACATATGGTATCATTGGCATTGCACTACAAGTTATTGGGGGTTTTGTTGTTGTTAATAATGGTGCACAAATTGATTCTTGTAATCCCCAAATCATGTGATGTATTGTTTGCCACTTTAATCCAATTGATGTTAATGTTAATAATGTTTCCCGTGGGAAAAATAAGGGCCTTATGAACTATAACAAAGACCATGGGACATTTTCTTTGAAAAAACATGTATATCATGAACATGTGAAAGAGGGTAGAAGGTGGGATTTGTTGTTGCCATACAAAGCTTAACCATCACTCTTATAACAAAATTGACCCTGCACAACAAACCTTTTTTGAAGATTTGCTCTTATATATTACCATTCATGGTCGAAGCACATGGTTTTAAGATAGTGTTTGTGTGTTGTGTTTTCATCTCAACACCAACTAGTGACAAATGTGATATTAGACATTGTGGAGAAAACCAAGGAAAGATATGTTTTGCCCTCACTTGTTTCATGCATTACATGCACATCTTTTAATCTTTGGATGTTTCATGGTGAACATGACACCTTTGCCATGGTTGTCAATTTTATTAACAATTTATGGGAGCCTATGCAAGTTCCCATGGGAATTTTTTAAGTGCATAACACAACAAGTGTAGCCATGGCAAACCAAGTAAAGGTCTTACCAGACTTTTTTGGTTTACTTGACAAAGTCATTGCTTGTGTCAAGGACAAAAGGTCAAAATTTAAGTTCCTTGACTTTAATGTTGGTAAGTGTTGTTATTTGTTCTCCATTTCAATTCGTTAGTCCATTTGTGAGATCATGTTTTGGCCATGTTATGTCAAAGGCATGTCAATATGCTCTTGATGATTCCAAGGTGCGTGTTCATCAATGAGCATGCATCATTGTAGAAGATTATAACTTGAAATTAAAAAATTTAGGAAGGGGAAACAGGAGTGGAAGGATTTTTGTATTATTGCAAGGTTGTTAACAAGGATGTTAAAAACTCATGTGAAAACGTGATTTGCATAACAAATCTTTTTGTTCCAAAAGACATTGGAATATCAAAATGCAATTCCATTTATTATGGGTGACAATAATTTTTGGTTTTGTTATCATGATTCCCAATGTACCAAACTTGGGCTATTGCTCAAGCTATTACAAATACCTTATTATCAATGGTCAATCAATGTGTATTAAATCAAAGTCAAGAATTTTGGTTATTAGATGCATTTGCATCTACTTTCACCTTATGTATTTTAATGAAATATGAAGTGGCTAGAATTTAGATTTTGAATCAACCTTCAATTCAAAGAAATTTTGATTTAGAGTTGGAGTTTAGATTGAGGATGAATTCACAAGTGGTTAGTGTATTAGCACCATTTCTAGCCTTCTTTGGCTTTTACATTAATGCCATTAATGCCAAGGTGCATAATATGTTGTCCATCACGTTGGATTCATGTTTTAAAAAACATGAAGGCAATATGAGATTATGTGGACAAAGTAGTTGCTATGGATGTTGTAAAATATGATGTTAAATGCATTTGAATCTTGTGAAAACAATAATAGAACCAACACACAACAATTGTTTCTTTGGGCAAATTTTTTTTTGTTGATGTTGTCATCATGTCAACATTGAAAAATGAATTTAAGATCTTCTTATGTGTACAATTGATAGAAACCACTAATCCCTTGGGGTGGTGGACAACACATTTAATGCAATTCCCACATGTCTCATTTTTGGCTTGTCAAGTATTTGACATAATTGCTTCATAGATTGAAATTGAAAGAATTTTTAGTGTTGTTGGTGTTATCATAAATCTTCAACACTCTTGGCTTAAAATTGACAACTTGAATTGCTTTGTATATGTTATTAAAAGCTAGCCTCATGATGCTCATCTTGGGTGTGAAGGGGCCAAGGAAAACACACTAGCTTAATTTTTCACATGCAAAGACACATTGATTGAGGAACAAAAAAAAAGTTCATTGAAGATCGAGGTCTTTTTTGAGAAGACTTAAATTTTGATTAAATGAATAGGTAGTACCTCAAGTTCTTTTTTTAAAAATTATGATTCATTTGTTGCAAGAATCTTCATTGCAATTTTCTAATGATGAGGTGGGCAAAGAAGATAGTTGTAGTTTTCAAAAAAGGTTAAGTGACCTTAAACATGCATGTTTGTGATTTTGTTGATAGGTTGGGCCAATAATTTAAAAGTGTTTAGGATTTTTTGGTGGGTTTTGTAGGTTTTGTTGTTCTATTGAAACATGGCTTCTTGGATTTTTTTGTTTTGTTGATGCATATGGATCTAATTTCCATTTTTTCTTTTTTCTTTTAGATTTTGTTGATGTTTGGGTATCCAACATATAATTTCTAGAAGTTCAAGTTGATATTTTGTATGATTTTATTGATGTGTGATGGCAACAACTTAATGCATGGGGTTTAGCTTCTATAAAGTTTTATGTTGTTTTTGTGATCTTATTAATACATGGGGATTTTGACTTGTTGTAGTTCTTTTGATGAACATGACTCATAAGCTCTTTGAAGTTTTTTTGGGCTTTGTTAAGGCATGTGGAATTGGCTATGTTGATGTGTGGGGGCAACATCTCGGTAGTTTGATGACCACTACGATTGTGTTGATGTGTGGAGGTAACAACCAATAAGTCTTGTTTTTCTAATGAGTCCTATTTTTCTTGTGGTTATGCCAATGCTTGAAGCTTTTTGCTTTGTGTGGTTATGTTGATATGGGGAAGAACCAAAAAAGATGTGTCCATTGTTGGTTGGAGGAATGATATGACCCAAAACAAAATTCCCATTTGGAAGAAACATCAAATTTTGTGTGCAAATTATAATGAGAAAACCATAGCCTATTTAGTGCTTTTGCCATTAGATTAAGGCTTTTAAAAAATATATGTACAATTTGTAATGACAAAACCATAATATATTGATGCTTGGGCCATTTGATTTGGACTTCAAAAAAATTTATATACAATTTGTTATGAGAAAACCATAGGCTATTAACATGTGGGCCACTTGAGTAGGACTTATGGGATATTTTATATGATCAATCTCACATTGTGAATCAAAAACTATATATTCATGCAATTTTTGAAAATTCATTTTATCATTTCAATTACTAAACCCTAACTGTACCTAGGATTGCCTCCTTCAGAAAATTAAATTAAATTAAATATATATTTAAAATAAAATAAAATAATAATAATAAACTATCACTCTGGAACCGCTATGGTCTAGAATGCCAACTGAAACCTTATCCAAAGGTTTTCATATGCTTCAAATTTTTATTAGAACCTTAACCGCAGGTTCCATAGGTCTTATAAAAATTTCAAAACAAAAACCAAAGGTTCCTTAAAAATGCAGAACTGGCCAACACTAGTTTCTACCCTAAAACTCTTGTAGGTTCTGGGTTTCCTTCTACCATAGGATATGTCTTTACCTTTTGTTTCTCATTTCATCCTGGATTACCTCCAATAGCTGTAAGATAATTAGGTATCTCAGCCCACAAATGGAAAAGAAAAATTCAAGGCATTGAACAATTGAAAATTACAAGTATACAATCTATAATTATGTACAACCAACTTTGCATGATTGTTGAGGCTTGTATAAAACTGCAGATCAATGTTGTTTTTGGGTCAACTTTTTTTGATGTAGCCAAACCCACAATCATCTCTATACGAAGATTTAGCCAAATTTGGCAACAAGCAAAATATAATAAAAAAAAATTTAAAGAAAAATTTAAACATCTTTTCTATATTTTTGGCTCTACACTTACTTGCACCTACCATGTGTAGAAATCTGGCCTGCATATGGTGAAGTAGGTGTTGAGAAATTCTGAATTTTGTGAGCTCAATAACATACCACTACAACTTATGAAATCGCAAAATTTCCAATTGTGATTATGAGATGATGATCTAACTGTTTTGGTACAAACAGAATCAGCTCTTTTATGTTCTGAATGTTCCAAAGGAAGGAGGAGGGAGGAGGGAGGGAGAGAGGGAGGGTTAAGAGACGTTTGGAACATCCAGAACATTTTCTCTATGTTCTGAATGTTCCAAAGCCCAAGCTGTAAAAGAGATGTTTTTGAATGTTCCAAAGGGAGCATTCAAAGATGTTTCAAATGTTCAGAAAGCGAGTTTATAAACTTTTGAAGGAGTATTTAGTATGCTGAACACTTCATATATATTTCTACAAGAAAAGGTACATAATGATCGTCCTGTGTGTGTGTGAGAGAGAGAGAGAGACACACACACACACACACAAGAAGGCATCCTCCTGAGAAAGACAAAGAAGGGATCCTCCACGGAGAGAGAGAGAGAGAGAGAGAGAATCAGGGAGTGCACCACATGTGAAGCAAATCCTGCAATCTTGAACCAAAATGATTTGCTGAGGAAACCCCAAAGGATGATCTTGATGGGGAACCGTTGTTGTGGCTATATAGACTCTAGAGCATTTCATGATTACCTTGACATGACCCTGGTAGCTCCACTTTCCTCCTCTTGAGTCCTCACCTGCTGTAACTTCTGAAGAAGAAACCAAGCAATTGCCCAATATACTTCCAGCACTTTTGGAAGAAGCCTTGGGTGTATGTTACAAGCGATGCTTGTGGTTCTTGTGGTTGTTGCTTCTTCTTCCCCTGTGAAGCTGAATACCAATCCTGATCCCTAGTAGGTGCTGGAAGTAGCTTTGCTGTTAGTGGGTCTGGCAGATTCGAGGGAATCTGAATGACGTGGCGTGATGCCTGATCCTGTTTCGGGAAGTATCCATTGACTACAGAAGAAGCAGCACCTTCATGCAGCAGTGATGGATTCCGAGGATGATAGTTCTTCACATGACTCGATCCGGCCGCAACAACAGAGTTACCGGGTGCAGTAACTGCTGCCGCTGCTCCTGGCACCTGCGATACTCTTGTGTAAACTGGTCGATTATTTGGTTGTCTATAGTCTGCCGGAGTTGAACTCGTACTCGCAGCTGATCTCTGCGGCAGAAGATTCGAAGCTTGAGAATGTGCCACTTCCTTCGCAGCTGCTGCTTGAGATCCCGCAATATAAGTACTACTAGAGCTGTACCCAGCTGCAATCGACCGAGGCCCGTCAGCTCGCTGCACTACTCTATGAACGAATTGTTGCTGCTGTTGATGAACCGCCGTCTTTGGAGCTGCTTGATCCTTACCTGCTGCAGGCTTCCGCAAATGATCGTTTGCTACTTGATGAACGCGAAAAAATTTGGCATGAGGACCGCATTTGAAGTGCAGTGGCTTGGACCCACGAATCCTGGGGAGGAAATTTTCTAACCGCAGTTTGTTCATCAACTGCGGGTCATCGATCATAGCTTGGAAGCGGGGAACGTTAGCGTGATACTTGCTCTCACGCACCGTGACGTTCTCCACCCGGGCTCTTTTGAACACCCATAACCTGCGGTTGTCGAGAGACCAGAACTCATCATCATACCTCACGACTCTGAGCTTCCCGAAATCGGATGGCGCTTTCACTTGGCTCAGGATCATGGTCACCGCTTCCTCGATCCTGGTGTGCTGATATGGTTCCTTAAAATGCGACCCGATGTCCAGTTGTGTGAACCTCAGAATCCTGGGGCTCACTTCATACTCTTTCACCTCTTTTCGTCCCGGCATGTCCGGCTCCGATGCAGATGATGATGATGATGCTCCAGCAGCTACAGTTACTACCGATCAGCAGCGGCAGCAGCTTTGAAGAAGAATCACCACCACCTGGGAGCTAGCTGCAGCAGCTTCGATTGGAAACTGGTGAAGCTGAGACTGCAACACAACATTAACACCCACGACTGTTTACATCTGTCTCACTGCAGCAGCACCACCACCACCACCATTGTCAACCACTTCTGCTGCAACTCCAGCTTCGCAGAGTTTGTAAAGGACTTGTGTGTGTGAGAGAAAAGGAGACACACACACACACAATTAATCAGGAGCAGGGAGCTCAAAGCTCCTCTCATACCACACACAAACACGCACACACACAAGCACAAGCACACACAATTGAGAAGCTCAAAGCTCTCTACAATAGTATTGGGGGGATTGTTCCAAACTTTTTCTCTTTTTTTTTTGGCTTCTTCTTCTTCTCCTTACTTTACCACTCCAAGATTGTTGACAAAAATGACAAAACGTGCAGTTTTTTGTTTCCCAGATTTATTTAAGTAACAGTGAAATTTAAGTTGAAATTTTGACCTGATGTCAATTGATCTCGCTGGTAATGCCAAGCAACACAAAGCCCAAGTATTGTTGACAAATATGTGCAATGTCGGTTGCCCAGACAAGAGGAGGTACGTAGGTAGCACATCAGCATCGGTTGCTGATGTACTATACATACTCTAATACCCCCTAGGCTAGTTCAGATTTTTCTTACCTTAAGATTTTTTTGAAGGATGCATCAAGTAATTACAAGATCTGGTTAGACTTGGCAAACGTGCAAATCTTCTAAGGTAGAATTGCCCATCACCGAAAACATACTTATCATTGAACACTTATCAATATTTTCCTTATTCCTTAACTAAATTGAGTGATTTTTTATGTTATTACTCATGCAAACTGGAGTTTTACAAATGTTCTTTCAGTTTCAGAAGTAAAGGAGCAATGCAAGAAAATAACTCTAGACACCTCTTTGGTTTCTAGCCCCATATTTTCATCATTTTTAATTTGTTTTGAGTGATTTAAAATCTGATGAGTGCGCCAACTAAAGCTTTACTAAAGATCTTTGTATTCTAAAGACAAAAGATGCAACTATAAAAGATTTTAAGCTCGAAATCCTAATATGTTTTAATTCGCCTTTCATTAGACATTGAACCCCTTACACCAAACACATCTTATATTTTTCCCATTCCTTTATTGAATTGAGAAACTTTTGTGATGTTGGAAGCACTAGGTGGAGGGTTAGAAATGTTCTTTGAACTTCAGAATCGGAGGAACATTGTGTGAGGATTCAACCTCCTTTTACTTGTTAAGTTTTCACAAAATCATTAATTAGTGCATAACTGGCTTAGGTACTAGGGGTGGTCTATCACCTTCTAATTGCATTTCTTTCTTTCTTATGATCATAAAATAAAATATATGTATGGAATAGATAATCCAGTGAAAGAACATTTAAGAACTCAAAAGAGGTTGAAACTTCACACATTGTTCCTTTGCTTCTGAAACTCAAGGAATATTTGTAGCCTTCCACCTAGCACTTCCAACATGGTAAAAATTGCTCAAATCGAGAAAGGAATAAGGAAAGATGTAGAGTGTTTAGTGTTAAAGGTTCAATGTTGAACCAGCGGTGAATTACAACAAATTAGGATTTCAAGCTTAAAATCTTTAATCATTGCATCTTTACCTCTGGAATTCAAAGAAGTTTTGTAAAACTTTATTTAGTGCACACATCAAGTCTTAAATCAGTCAAAACAAACTCAAAATGACAAAGATATGGGGCTCAAACTAAAGAGGAGCAACCTCCCATTTTGGTGCCATTTGTAACCCTCCAGTTTGCACATCCAATGACACAAAAATTGCTTAATTTGGTTAAGGAATATTACAAAACGTTCAATAATAGGTACGTGTTTGGTGATGAACGATTCTACACTAGTTGATTCGTATTTCTTCTCAATGAGAATGGTACATTGGACTTGGATTGCTTTGGATTCCAAGTCCATCCTAACAATTCCAAGTTCAAACTTTTTCATATTTTCCTTTTCAAATGAATTAGCTTTCAATGATCAGTTTGAGTGACTTTGGCTATAGTGGTTGCAAGCATGAAGAAACCAGAACCCACCAATGCACAATGAAGGATGAATGGTAAGTGGTCAGGGAACAGTTTTCTGTTGGGTTTCAGTTCCTTAGGTAACTATGGTGATTAGCTCAGTTATACTTTTTTTTACCCCCCCCCCTTTTCTTGCATACTTACAACTCACAAGCAGGCTGTTAGTAGGTAGATAGTAAAAACAACCCTTATTACATTAACATATGTATAAACCATCTATTTACTTAGTATTTACTTATTTTCCTACCTACCAACCAAGTATGAGACCTATATTTCCTACAGAATTGGTTACACCAAGGTGAAACCAAATATTAACTCAGTTGAGGTTCATCCACAAACTGAGTAATAATGGGCATCCAGTGGATGGTGAGCTGGTGGGTTCTGGTTCACGATGGCCGTGACACGGTAATCTGATTTTTGCAACTTGTAAAAGACAAAGAGCAAATCCCCACTTCGACATGTAATCTGATTTTTACAACTTGTAAAAGACAAGAGCAAATCCCCACTTAGATACGAGCAGGGCGTACATGAGCTCAAAACCTCGAGTAAAGTGAACCAGTACCCATCAGCGCAAAGATGCAAGATGGATGATGGTAAGTATGTGAACAGGAAACACTTTTTTCATTGTATTTCTGTCCAATAGCTAACCACAGTGGTTACCCATATACTAACTATCCACATGAAGATCTACCTACCTACTAATAAACAAACAAGTGCCTTACCCACTTATTGACCTTCATAATAATCATGTATATCGCTCACATACTTACTTCAGTAATTACTTAGGTAGTGTCACGGGGAAGTAGGAGGGTTTACATGACGATAAGTTGCTAAGGTGCAACTTTGGTAACTCTTTTTGGTTCATAGTTCATACACAATTGGGTCCGGTATTGGAGATTGATGAATGAATGGATGATAGGAGGTGTGCACATGCAAGGTTTTTACTAACCAAACTTTATTGGAAAGGAACGATTTCCATACACTTTCCGTAATGGGCGCGTAGACAACCCTAAATTTCCCCACCCCACCATCATGGCAAGCTGGGGTATGGTGCACTGTTTACCGACTCACTTGTCTGACATTATTGAAGCACACCACTTTGTCTACTGAGAAAACTAATGCAAATCCACCATCCAAGTGATTTTTTTATAGCAAAGAACATGGCCAAAACTTGACGGGACACTTCAAATTGGGGTATAAACATTGTGATTCCTAATTTCCCTCGGCCTTCTTTCACAAATCCTTGGGGTCGCAGAAGCATCTCCAGCGGTGCTCAATATGTCCACCTTGTTAAAAATATTTTTCACATCCAAGTTTAGTGATTTACTTTTTTACAAGCCTGCCCCTATAACTGAAACTGGGACAGTACTCTAAACTGGTGAGTACTAATAGCGAACCACCTGGACCAATCATTATGATGAACCAATTAGAAACACTGAGCAGCAGTCAGATCAAATTCAGTACACTCGTGTCCGCAGGTGTGCAGCATTTGCTTGGCTTTCTTACTAGCCACTGCAAAGAGAACCCTTAGTTCCCACCCCATTACATAACATAATACACATAATTTGCATGCCATGGGTGAGTGGGCTTGGAGAACCTAGGCCTAGGTGAGACCCAGCCCTGGAATCATCGGTAAGGCATGTCCCTCATGCCAAGGGTGGGGTTTGAGAATTTAACCAAGGTGGGGCTTAGGCTTGAAATTTAAACCAAGGTGGGGCTTAGCCTTGAAATTGTCGGTACGACAATGTCTCTGACAAGTTTTGAACTATGAACTGAGCTTGGTAGGTTGAAGCTAGGAACTAGGGATTTTTTTTTTTAATTTAAATTATTTTTCCCAATTTTGTGATGTATCTGAAGTGGCAATTGTCCGAAGATGATTTAGCCAGATTTGGCTACATACTAGAGTAGAAAAAAATCAGAATCCTTCTAAATTATTGGCTACTACTGGAACTTGTCATTAAAAATCTGGCAATTTTTCTGGAGTATTTGGGTTTTTTTTTTCTGTGAAAAATCCTTTATACTGGTCAAGATCATATTTTTCAAGTCGAAATTTGGCAGAAATTCACCAATAAAAGAAACACCGCCCTGAGGGGACCTTGAACTGAGCCTTACTACATAGCCACATGATTGATTAATTTGTTGCAGACAATTAATTAATTTATAATTAATTCACATATATAATTATTATATAATTACCTATTTAGTTGTACAATTTACAACATTAAAAAAACACACACAAAAAATGTGAGATAATTTTTCTTTAGTTGCAACTCAATATGTAATTAATGTGCAACTAAAATATTTAACCAATATGTTTTGTATTTGAATCTCATCTCACAAATTATGTAAAGAAAGTGTATTTTATTATGTGTTCACATTAAAATACATGTGTGAATTTGGCAAGGGTGGCAGACCTTGGTTTTTTTGCAATCGGGTTATTTAAGGTTTTAATATAAAACCCGATTGTTTGAGATCACACAAAATCGGGTTTTATTTTGAAAATCGGGTTTTAAGAGGGTGCGAACTGCGAAAGAGGGCAACTCACTCCGTGTTCAGAACTCTAAACTTCACAGGTGGGCAATTGGCAGTTTGGCTTGCACTCAAGTGATCATGTCCGACATCGGTGTGGAGGAGGAGGTCATTGTCATTGACATCGAAAGCGACATCACTGACGACAGCAATATCAATGTTGCTCCTAGGGCCGGCACATGCGGCGATCCATTAGACGGCAATGGCAATGACGATGCTGCTATAGGAGGGCGTAAACGTGGTTGGCAAGGCAATGACCTGTGGAGTTTCTACACCGACGACATTAACCCGCACCAGCACAAGTCGGCCGTCTGTAAGCATTGCCGCATGCTTGTGAATCATCACAAGAAAAGAAAATCGGTGAAGGTCCATCTGAACAAGTGTGCTCCATTCCGCAAGCTCATGAACGGTATGGAGGAGGACAAGCGTCCCACTTGGTACACGGCCAACAAGAAGCCCAGGAAGCCCTTGTCGATGGCAGTGTCGGTGTTGACATCTTCAATGGCTCCCAATTCTTCTTGTCAACGCTCAATCAAGGAGTTTGTCGTACATGTTGTTAGCAAACAGCAGAAGGTCCAGTTCCAGAAACACATTACAATGCACTATTACGCCACAGGGTCGTCGTTTCAGCGAGTCGAAGACGTTCATTTGATCACCGCAATCAAGACCTTGCGCCCTGATGACGGTTTGCTCCCCAACAGAAGACAACTGGCAACCTGTCTGCTCGACGCCTGCCACAAGGATGTCAAAACCAAGGTCGCTAAGGGCATGATTGGTGCAACTTCCTGTCTGATCAGCGATGGCTGGTCGAACGTTAACAACGATGCCATCATCAACTACATGGCGACATCGCTCGAATTCGCCTTGTTTATGGAGTCAGTATCGACAGGCCAATAAGGGCACGATCACAAGTTTATTGCCGACGACATCAAGTGCGTCATTCGTGAACATCCATCCACAATATTTGTTGGTGCGGTTACCGACAACACCTCTACGAACAAGGAGGCGTGGGGCTTGCTGCAGATTACCTTCCCATCGCGTTACTTCCAAGGGTGCTGTTCCCATGGCCTTCATCTATTTGTTGGCAAGCTTCTTTGTTGCGGCGACAAAGACAAAGAAAGCCGGCCAAGTCGAGGCCACCTATCCCGACCAATATCCGTTTGAGCTCATGCTGGAATTTATTGCCTACTGCAAGGATGTCGTCAAGTACTTTCACAACCATCACGTCGCCAAGGCTCACCTACGAGATCTGCAGCTCTCTGCCGGTGCTCAAATGCTCGTATGAGCCGCTCCGACTTGCTAGGGAACAATTCAAGCCATGTGCCAGACCTTATTGGAGTCGGAACGACACCTACATGTCATCGTCACTGCTCGCAACTTTGTGCAAGGTACTACCCAGAAAAGTGAAAGATCAAAGATTAAGGAGATCGTGATGGACGACATGTTTGTGAACAACCTGCGCAAGGCCCTCGCCATCCTCGCCCCGATCGACGCTCTGATCGTCAAATATGAATCCGATAAGGTGCCCATTTCCGAGGTGATGCCCAATTTCCACAACCTATCCGAAGAGTACAAGAAGGTCATGTCTAGCAACATTATCACGCGCCAGGAGTTCGAGTACTTGGTTGTCCTGGCACAACGACACTTCCAGTTCATGTACGGCGTTGCTCATGATTTGTTGTATCTGTTTGACCCACAACACATTGGAGACGGGTTGCCTGCGGATTCACGAAGCAGCTTGGAGGAAGTGTTGATCAACAGTCATGTCGACGATGTTATGCCCATTGACAACGACTGCAAGGAGAAGCTGTATATTCAGTTCACGGTGTACTTCATTTCTGCAACAAAGGAGAGGCAGGCGAACTCCTTCCATTACCAGATGTTGTCCAAGGGATCGAAGACCGTGTTGTAGTACTGGCAGACTTGCAAAGCGTCATAGTTTGTCTTTTTAGTATGTCAGTGGGCAGATTTGCAAAGCGTCATAGTTTGTCTCTTTAGTATGGCGACATCTAGTGCGGTGTCCGAGCGAAACTTCTCAACGATGGGCTTCATCCATTCCAAGCTAAGGAATTCCCAGAGCGTTAAGACTGTTGAGAAGCTCCTATTCATCAAGAGCAACATGGGGGCGTTCTACTGCTGTCCGACAAGCAATGACTATACCAACGAGAGTGATTCGAATCATGCCGGCCTCGATTAATGTTACCTGGAATAAAACCATGGTTTTAATACAAATCGGGTTTTATTCATTTAAACTTTAAACCCGAATTGTCGGGCGGAAAAAATCGGGTTTTTACCACCCTTGGAATTTGGGATTAGTTTAACCCTAAAGACAAAACATAAAATAAAACAAAAATATTTACATGCCTACTCTTTAGTTCACCTACCCTTCTACTTTCCTACTTACTAGCCTACCTAGGTAATTAAATAGGTAAATAGTATAATTGTACCTTGCATAGGTAAGTAGGTCAGTCCTACCTATACGATTATATTAATTAAATAGGTAAATAGTATAATCAAGATTTATTATCAATTATAATGTGTGATTATTGTAGTGTTTGTTGTCCAAAATGTTATATTATAATGTGTGTGTAGGTGAATTCTATTGGGTGTGGATTAGATCCTAGTTTGTTAAGATTGTTGTCTAGTGGTTGATGTATATGCATGTTGAAGTGTTAAGGTCATTTTGATTTATTCAATTGTTGTTTAAAAAGGGGAATGGAAAGGATGTAAATAGGCGGTGAAAGAAGGGTAGGGAGGGACAAACCATGGACACATCCAAGTAAACCCCACACTCCCCATCCCATCTACTCTTGTTCAAGACTAAGTGTTGTAAATAAATGGGTGGACCATGGTTGAAGTTAAATGGGGGTTTTTTTCAAAGTTGAATATAGCTATTTGATGCAATTGATTGAGCGAAGTTGAATGTGAGTTTGATGCATAGTTGTTTGAGTCTTAGAATACTCCAATCCTTTAGAGCAATTTTGTTGAATGAAATTCAATGTGGGATCAATTGTTTGAGTGAGCTTGAATGTGAATGTTTGAGTGTCTTTGTTTGCTTAGAAAGAGTTTGAGGATGCACTTTTCACTTGCCACCCAATCCATGTATCAATATGTTAAGGTTGTAGCTCAAGGTAATTAACTAACTATGACATGAACAATTTTTATAACATCAACAACTCCAACTTGTCAAGTTGGATTGTTTCATTGCCTATAGGCTAGGTTACAATTATGTAATTATCTAAACTACAATTTTGGTAGTAATGGTTGTTCATTGAAATAGGATTACATACCTATATATATACATTATATCACTTTTTGTAAGTTGTGTATGACAATTTCACATTCATCCATGTATTCTTTTTGCTTGAAAAATATGTCAATTAGCATTATGCACACGAATGCAAGTGCCTAGGTTTATGTCTAATAGGCATCACCCTTTTCCAATATCCATTGCACATGCCTTTGTGTAAAAATAAAACAAATGTATGTATAGGTCTTGAGGACATAAGTTTGTTTTAAAAAATTCTTAGGCCAAGGCCCCACAAATGGTGTTTGTTTATAATGTAATGTCCATCGAATATGTTTGAAAGTAAATACCATCCTTAATGTTGGTCCAAACCATTGAAATTTCTAAGGTAAACCATATATGGCCGTACATGTGTTTACTTGTTAATGTTCTTGATAAATAAATTTTGAGAATAACCTTTTCACCCAACCAATTACATGTCATGTTATGTATTTATAAATGCATATACAAATATAATAATAAAAGTGTTGTGTTGTATTTATTTCCAATCTTTGTAAGTTTAGTGTTTTTTTTGTAGGATCAATGTAGGATCAATTGTTTGAGTGAGCTTGAAACATGAAAAAAATTTGACTTAACATAGAAAGTGAAAAAGTATAACACAAAGGTCAAACACATCAAATGAAACAATGAACGGATAGACTAATATTTCACACTTGTAAAACAAAAAAAACACTTATAACGGAAAGAAAATAATTGCTTAAGTATTGTGGGAGGAAAAGTGCAAACAAATTGAAGTTAAATGAATCAAGATGCAATAAAAAAAACAAAAAAAAACTATGAATTGCAATTTGTTGCTTGACTATTGGAATTGAAGGAACACCTATGTAAGGGCCCAATAGAAAAGAAAACTTCAAGGAATAACAAGAAGTGAGTTGCTTTAGAACCTTATTTCACAAACACCCCCCCCCCCCACCCAAGATAAAAAAAGAATTCATAGTTAGAATTGCAATTGTTGACACACAAAAAAGGAAAGAATTATTGCTACTTAAAGTTAAAGAAAGAATGCATAAAACCATAAGATACACAATTGCAAGAGCACACAACATTGGAAATGAGGAGAAAATGCAACTGTTTTAGGAATCACAATAACTTACCTTGCAACTTATAACACTATTGACATGCCCATTTGCATCACAATATATTCGCCCTTTTCTTTAGGTTACCACGTTCTCAACTGATTTTTCCTTCCAAAACCTGGTTTTTTGGAATTTATTTGAATTTTCAGCAGCAAAAATCACTTAAAAATCAATATCTCCCACATTCTAAATCCAAATCTTACCAAATAAATTCCATTAAATCCTGCTCATCAAGATCTTTCCAACAACACCAAGGCACATTCCAATTCCTCTGAAATTTTCAGCTAAGATTCAATTTAATTTTCAGTGAAAAAATCATTCAATATTCAAGAACTTTTGCACCACAAGTCCAAATGCCATGAAACCAAGCCGATGCACCCCTCCTCCACAAGAGCTTTCCAAAGAGACCAAGAACACAATTTGAAGCATCCCAATTCAGTAGATCTCATAAGTACAAACAAAACAAAACAAACAAACAACCTTCCTTTATAAATAGATGGCAAGAAAGGTAAATAGGTGTTTGTTAGGTTTGCTTTCCTTCAAGAACATCAAAGCAAAGAAGGTAAGTAAGTCTATTAGGGTCAAAGGTAGGTGGCCTTATGAATGGTGGCAAGTAGTTCACAATGTTACTCAAAACCCTAAGCTTTAACCACTAGCTATAGAAACCCTAATTTTCTAATGACAACTAAGTTATTTGTTATCCTACTTGTATGTGCAAACATGTTTTTAAAGCATGTAAGTGATTTATTTCCACACTTATCCACAAATTTGAATATATCTTAAATGAACTTTTTTTTTAAAAATCATATTGCATGTGGAGGGCATGTTATATAACACAATATATATTTCACATCAAGCTTCACATTGAAAAATGGAAAGCCTCTCACTCTAATTTTTGCATCAATTGTTATCTTATTTAATGCCCAAGAATGAAAACATTACTAAAATTGGGCTTACATTCAATTTTCACCTAGAACACCTTTATTTTGGTAATGTCAACATCAATATTCATCAATTATTGAATTTTACAAAAAACCCTTTGAATGTTTTTAAAAAAAATAATTTCCAAACTACATGTTATTAATATCAATTTATTTATTTTTGGGTTGTCAAGTAGGTTATCAAAAAATATTTGGATAATAATTATTTATTATGCATAAAGGTAGGTTATCAAATAATTGATTGATAACCTACCTAGATCATATTCAACTCATCCAAGTAGATTACTAGATTTTTAAAATCAATACCATGGACTTATCAATTTAATTGATAATTTAAAAAAAGGAACCAATTGGTAGGCTATTAATAACCAAGTTGATAGTTGGGCTGATAACTGGGGCCAAAACTCAATAACCTCCCAAGTCGGTCTACACCTTTGAAGCTTTACCCTACATGTAACATTCTCAAGTAAATAAAAATTCTCAAGAGCCTACCCCTCGCGAGGTTTTTTACTTAACATGTAACATTCTCAAGTAAATAAAAATTCTCAAGAGCCTACCCCTCATGAGGTTTTTTACTTAACATGTATAATTCTCAATACATAGAATTCTTAAGAGCTACCCATCACGAGGGTTTACCATACATGTATAATTCTCAAGTACATAGAATTTTCAAGAGCTGCGGCCCTTCATGAGGCTTTATCTTACATGTATAATTTTTGAGTATATAGAATTCTCAAGAGCTAACCCTCATGAGGCTTTACACTACATATATAATTCTTTGAGTACATAGAATTCTCAAGAATTAATCCTCATGAAGCTTTACCCTACACACATAATTCTTGAGTACATAGATTTTTTAAGAGCTAACCTTTGCGAGCCTTTACACAAAATAATTTTGAATACATATAATTCTCAAGAGCTAACCCTCATGAAGCTTTACCTTACACACATAATTCTTGAGTACATAGAATTCTCAAGAGTTAACCTTCATAAGGCTTTACCCTACACACATAATTCTTGAGTACATAGAATTCTTAAGAGCTAACCCTCACGAGGCTTTACCCTGCACAAATAATTCTTGAATACATATGATTCTCAAGAGCTAACCCTCATGAAGCTTTATCCTACACACATAATTCTTGAGTACATAGAATTCTCAAGAGTTAACCCTCATGAGGCTTTACCCTACATGTATGACTCTCATATAACTCTCATTCTCGAGTAAGCTAACCCTCATGAGGCTTTACCCTACACATATAACTCTCATATAACTCTCATTCTCAAGTAAGTTAACCCTCATGAAGCTTTACTCTACATGCATAATTCTCAAGTACAAAGAATTCTCTAGAGCTAACCGTTGTGAGGCTTTACCCTACACATATAATTCTTGAGTGCATAGAAATCTCAAGAGCTACCCCTCATGAGGTCCTCATTTCACCCAAAAGAGAGAGAGAGAAAACGCATGAGACACATACCTGTTTACGTATTTTGTTCCTTTGTCAAAAGGACAAATGCATTGAAAGTTGCACCAAAACCCCATAAGCACACAAATGAACGGACAAAGTGACCTGATCTCCGTCGACCTGATGTTCTCTCCCGGCGAACTAACGTCGCCCGCTCTCTCGCTCGCTCGATTCGTCAAAGCTCCACACACGAAGAAAGCGAGATGGAAAGAAAGTCAAGCGCAGGAAGCAGGATAGCAGTTGCCGTAGTCGGCCCCCTCTCTCGGACAATAGCTTTTTGGCTCACGAAATTCGATACCAAAATCTTTGTACAAGATTGAGCTCTTGCTCAATACTTCCTTCTTTTTTCCTTTCTTCAAGAAGAGTTTCTTCATTCCCAATTTGTAGCGCTGACCGTTGTCGGAATTTTAACGTTTTCGGAAATGATCGCCTCGAGCTTCTGTGGGAGATGGAAACTGGAGATCGAGCAAGAAGGGCGGGCGGGCGCTCGGGAAAGAACACGCAAACAAATGAACGGCAGTGAAGGCGAGCTTCGTCAGATTCTTCGGTTTTAGGGTTTGAATGCCGTTTGGTTAAGGTAGGTTTTTGGCGGTGGGGAAATTCCGAAGATGATGTTGTTGCTTGTATGTATGTTCAGTATGTGTAGAAGAAGATGATACAGTTAGCTTTTTACGGGAGACGGGAAGCCGTGGAACGAGGAAGAGCAGCGGCGCTTCACAGAAACCTTACGGGAGCAAACTTGCAATTGAGGAATTGGTTGGCATTGTGAGATGTTGTATTCTCTCTGCAGAAGAAGATAACAGAGAGTGACAAAGATAGGAAGAGATTGACGGAGAGATAGGTACTATATACCAGAGACAGCGCGAGGACGAACGGGACCGTATTGAAACGTTTGTCCAGATGCTTAGGGTTAGTGGCATGGAGACGAGGAGGTAAAAGGAGAAGACAGATGCGACAAGGGAGCGCTAATATGTGGAGAAGAGTGGAGGGTGGGTAATGCCCCTGACGGCTTCAGCCGTGGATGTGTTGGGCATAGCCACACTGGTGCTGGTCATCGTGCTGCTGCCCTTAGGGTTAGGGTGCGTGTGGTACGTGCTCTACTTCCAGGCACGCATACAGAAGGAGCGTCCTCGTGCCCCCCTGCTGCATTTCAATGCGCTATGGATAGTCCGTGTCATCCTCATCTTGCTGGCCATGCTTTGGAGCATGGGGGAGCTTCTGCTGCTGCCATTGATGCGACGCAGGCACTGGCTCATGCATTCCTTCAGCTTCCAGTGGCAAGCCAACATGTGCCGTCTCTACATAATCTCTTCTCTTGGCTTCCTGGAACCTTGCTTCTTCCTGACAGCAATCTTCCTTGTGCACGGATCCCTTCGCAAGACACCATTTACTCCCAGGAAAGCTTGGAATGGCAAAGTGGTGGCTATCATTCTCAGCTGTTGTTTGCCTGTATTCCTCCTGCAACTTTTCTTTGTTGTCATTAGCCCTAGTTTTGAGTTCAAAGGGGGTTATAGCATACAGAAGGAGGGTTACAACCATTGGCTGCCAAACTACTTCACCATGACTTTTGATTTGGTTATGATGGACAACCAGACTGTTGCAGTGTGTCAATACCCTCTCTTAAGCATTCTAGTACTTGCAGTATTTGGTGTGATCTACAGTGTATACTTTCTTTTTCTGGGGTGGCGGATGGTGGGAGTTGTGATCAATCAATACCTGCGATGTCGCATCTATGGGCTCTTTGCTGCCTTGCTATTTTTTCTGTCACTGCATGTGCTATTTCTTGGCATGACTTTGCTCTCAAAACCGACACACTTGGTGTTTGAGTTACTGGCCTTCCTGGGTTTCCTCATGGTGCTGCTCTGCACCACAGTGGGGGAGTGGATTCTCATCATCCGCCCTATAGCTGATGCATTGGCTGTGTGCAGTGTCTTTGTGAGCTCTCATCATTTAGGGCAGGAGATGGAGTCTACTGGTGGTGGGAGGTCTTTGTCCACCTCTTTTCCTGCATTTGTCAGTGATGATGACCAGGTTGCATTGGTGCAGCATGGACAAATAAATGGAACTGATTTGAATAGCAATCTTGAGTTTGTCACAGCGGTGAACACCTTCATGCCTGTGGATCACCAGAATGAGGTAGCCTTCCCCAGTCCAGATTCCCCTGAACTTCCAGGAAAGCCTTTACTTTCTGATACACAAAAAGCATTTATCCCTTTCTTGTAGAAAACTGCTGTGTGTTGCAACTTGTAGAAGTTCTGCATATGGAGGCCTCACTTGCTGGGCCTTTGTGTGCCTTTTGGAGATGTTGTGTATATACTTGCAGTTGCCTTTTGAAGCTTCACTAAGGAGATGGCCAATCCTGGAACCTTCTGTAGAGTTTTTCCCCCACCAGGTACATGACCTATAGCAATCAACTTGGTTCCAGTCCGGTGCACTCCAGTCAACCAAAATTTGGGAGCCAGTGAGAAGCTTTTGGCTTTGTGGTTGTTGAATTGCTGTAAGCAACGCTGTTTTAATTGCACCTCAAGAAACAAGCTATGTTTCAGGGTTTCCCTTTTGTTATTGAGTTGCTGTAAGCAACACTGCTCCAGTTGACCTAAAGAAACAAGCTATGTTTCAGGGTTCAAAAGGGAAGCTCTGGGCAAACTGCCTTGTCCATTTCAACTCTTGAATGTAGTACCACTTATTTTTCAAACACTGTTGTTAGAAACTGCTTGACTTCGGGAAGGAAGCAGTAACATCAAGTCACTTCGGGGAAATACGAATTGAACGTAAAAGCCTTGATCATTGTCAAGAGACATCCTGCAAATCTTGTTGAGCCATGCATCATTGTAAGCACATGTAACTCTTTTTTCCTTCTTTTAAAAAGTGAGAGAAAAGAAAACAGTAGGGTTGCGAACGAATATGGAAACTTGGCTTCCAAAAAGGGGGAAAAAAAGAAGAGACAAAAAAGACAAAAAAATACCAGCGTTAGGTTAAACCCTAAACCCTACCTTACTTCCCATTCAAGTGCAAGTCATGATTTTGAATAGCATGGCCGTGCCAGCAGTAAGATTTCTGTTACGTGGCAGAATCCAGAGCTAGGCAGCTTGCAATACTGCACGTGGATGCCAGCGCATCTGCCAGCTGTCAGTTTTGTTTTTGCATTGCTTGCCTCACCATGCTTGCTCGCTTGTTTGTTTGGTGCGTTTGTAGACTACCCTCTCCTCCCCAGGTACCATCTGTTGCGAAATTCTCGTTTTACTAGGGTTCTGCAATCTGAGCTTCAGAAGATTTTTTTTTCTTGTCCGAGTTTTCGCTGATCGTGTCTTCAGTTCTGTAGTAGCTCTTTTGCTTCATCTTCACCTGATAATCTCCAGGGTTTGTTTGTTTGTTTGTTTGTTTTTTTTTTCCAGGTTTTTTCCACAACGAGATTTCCATCGAACAGCTCAAGGTTGTGTCATAACAATAATGTCAGGGGCGACGTTGGCAACAGGGCCTAGGGTACCAAAGGTAGACAAGTCTGAACAACATGGGAAGAAATTCGAGGAAAGGGCAGCAGATGGAGCAGGGCTTGGAGGAGTGATGGGTTCATTGAGAGTCATAGAGCTTCAGCTGGTGGCTTTCATTGTGGTGTTTTCAGCAAGTGGATTGGTGCCAGTTGTAGACTTGGTTTTCCCTATCTTCATCACAGTCTATTGCTTCCTTCTCTCCTACTTCGTGTTCCGAAACTACGGCAACCCTGATGCTCTCCAATTGTTCAAAGGAAATAGGGCTTTCCAATTCTACGTCATATTAGGGACTGTGATAGGCTTGTTTTTACCTCTGGCTTATGTCTTGGGGGGTTTTGCGAGAGGCGACCAAGAAGCAGTGAGAGCAGCCACGCCGCATCTGTTTCTTCTTTCCTTCCAGGTACTGAGTGAGAACATCATCAGAGGCTTGAATATCTTTTCACTGCCAGTCAGAGCATTGCTGCCCATTCTCTACAACATGAGGCGTCTCTTTACCCTCATCAACTGGATTACTGCGACTTTCTTCGGCAATAAATTGTCCCCGGACATTCCATACCAGGTATCTAACTACACTCTCTCTCACTTCCACAAGCATCAGCGATCTCTAAATTCAAACCATCACATCACCTTTCTGATTTTGAATGCACGTATCTCTTGATTGCTTGTGATCTCAAGCTTATGGATAGGGAACTTTTTTTTATGGTTTTCTTTTGTGAGAGTGTTTGCTCTTTGATACCACAGTTCTTACTGTTGTAAAATGGCCATGTATTATTAGTGCTGGCCAAAAACTCCTTCTTTCTACTTTGAAGATTCTGTTTTTTGTTGTTGTTGTTGTTGAAGGTATCTAGCATTTGTTACACTTTTGTCTCTGGTTATGTGAAATGCAGGACCAATTGTGGATTTGGTTCGGGAGAGGACTGGCAGCCATGAATGCTATCTACTATTCTCTCAATCTGTTTGGCTTCCTCATTCCCTTTTTTTTGCCACGGGCCTTTGAGCAATATTTTCATGACAGAGATCAGCATTTGAGAGAACATCCCCCTAAGGACAAAAAACACCCCAAACCACTTCCTACACCTGCCTCTCCTGCTGCCAAAAAGGCTGAGTGAGTTTTTTGTTTCTTCATTCTGTGGATAGTGCTCAACAACTTGACAGGATTTTGACTACTTTCTGGATCCATGAGCGTACTGTATCTAGCATCACAGCATCAGTTATCAAAGCTATCAGTACTTTGGTTGAAACCTATGTTCCAGGTGATGGCATCCGAAGCATATCACATTTGCCAAATGCTGGTAATATACTTAATGCTTCAAATGCAGGTGCTTGGAAAATATAGATTTCCAGTATCTAAGTATGAGATATTGCAGTCATGTGGTAATGTTTGTGAACCTGACTCTCTAACTTGGTGTCATCTGTACCTGTTGTACAGTGATAAACAGGCTATTTCCAGTATTTGAAATTGTTTGTAAGTATAAAGTTATGCCCAAATACTTGTATGGGTTTTCATCTTTCCTAGATAGGGGAGACCCTTCTTTATATTATAGAAATTCTTCTATAAATAAAGACTGGATGCATAAATGAGGACTGCAAAGATTTGAGATAAGGACCCCCACAATAACAAATATGCTAAGTGACCTTTAGTCTTCAGTGCAAATGTCAAAATGTTACAGAGTGTGACCCAAAATCTTTGGATATTGAAGACCAGTTATTTTACCTGAGAGTAAGAAATATTTTCCTTTTCTGTTCAACTGAGATGTTCTTTGGGTGAGATAATCAACAATAGAATTTGGAACTAGCATTGCCAGTGATTGGTTTCATTCTGCAGTCAAGGTTTCTTTCTCAAGAACTAGATTTGGTTTTGGAATCAACAACATTGCCATTTCTGGACATGGTCAAAGATGGTTTCATTCATTGCACATGTGAAATAGAGCACTGAGTTGTATTTTATTACAGAGCTGGTAACACAGGAGCAATTGTGCAATTGGAAGATCAATAATGCCACTGACGGATCAGATTATGCATCTTTTGTGAACTGCAACATGGACTCTAATATGCTTTATTGGTTGCTGACTGCAATCTTTATCCTTTTATTCTGAAGATGCCTTGGCAGAATTGATACATGCACTCAATTATCATAATTGCATGTTCTGCCTATACAGCAGTGAAGCAAGAGGTGGTTATGAGTCTATGCAGCTCAACCTCGACAACCATTTGCAAATTGACATGCCCTTCACAAATCTGCAAGCATTTCTGTTCTGCACATCCTTCTAGATACTTGGGACAAGCTATATGGTCAATCTCTTTGAAGTTCTACAAATAGGTGCCTTGAGCATCTCTCAAATGTCTTCACATAATTCTTGGTTAGTTCTTTGGAACTTTGAATGGTTGTCAATTTTCCAAAGTAAGATCATGTTATATCATCATGTAACATGGTTCTATAATGCTCAGACTCTGATTAATGCACAACACAATTCAGTCTCTTCCTAGTTGCAGAATCAGTTCAATAGTTTAAAAGCTGTGGAAAGTTCAAAGCATTTGAGTTTTTTTTACTGTCAGAAATCAAATCTCTACTCTTGAACTTGCAATGTCTTTGTCACAGCCTTAACATCAAACAATTACATCCCATCAATCTCTGCATTGAAAAACCCATTCTAGTGCATGCTTGTGAGACCATTTTTCTTCAATTGAATCAGGTACTTAACATTAAAATCCATTTTGGGGATGGACATCTGCATCCATTGCCCTTAGTGAGGCCACATCCATCAACACCATAAAAAACAGAATCCATGATCTGATAAGGTATTTGTTCTGAGCAGGGACGGAGAGGATTTTCAGATTTTAACCACAGTTGGTTGATAGCAATAGTTATCCAAGCAGACAAAAAGACCACTGATCACTGTCACTCTGTGGTATATGATGCTCATACCTTCCATTTCTCATAAGCAGGTCATCAGGGTTGTGTCCATCAATTTGAAAATCAAATTACACATCAGATCAGAACTACTTATGCTAAAATCCAGACACAACCATCAATCTCTCTTCATGGCAGGCAGTGCTGACAGAATAAGATTTCCAATCCATTGAAAAAACTCTGATTGTCTTCACAAAAGGAGTGCCAACAAAACACAAAATCAGGCTGAAGTGGCAGCGCAGATTTCTTACAAACTCTTTGGCAACTACTTGATATGCAGTGTATTCAATTCACAGAAAATTTGCAGTCCAGCAAATCACATACTTTCACATTACTCAGAACATTCCTTGGTACAATATGGAGGTACCCACCTTTTCAGATCCAACCGCTAACAATACACAATTGGATTGTCTCTGTAAGAGAAACCTAAGGAATAAGAGCACAGTCACCATATACAGGACTATTAACAACCAGATATAGTTGGCGTAATGTGAGAAATTAGCTCAAAGTAGTAGGAAGTTTGAACATACAGTAGAGTGCTCTACAATATAGTGCAAACACCATCCATACAGCAAGCAGATGGATAATCTTTTAGGAATATCCTTTTCTCCAAGCCAACAATGTAGAACTTGAATGAGTTTTTGCCCTCAGCAGCTGTTACACGGGTCACTGGGATCATGTGTATCTGATGCCGCTCACAGATTACACGGGCTGAGGCTGGGACATGATTTCGCTCACGGATTACATCAGATGACAGCTTTGTGAGGCCTTGAGAGTTTGGGAAACTTACAGGGTGACACTGATATGCCTCACTGACATACAGCTGCACCCCTTTTGCTTCATGGAACACCTCATCTGGCACAAGGGTTGCATTATGTGATGCACTTATCTTCTTATTCACTAATGTCCTCCTGCAGCAATCAAATCCAGCATAAATCAGAACTCACAGAAAGCAAGGTGAAACAGGACCCTGACTATTAAGGTGATGGCATATACCCTAGCCAAAGCACTCAAGAATTCCATAAAAGACCACGGATTGTAAATACTTTCAGAATAGTGAAAGAAATGAAATAAGAATGTCATATACAAATCCTATGGTTAGAAATATGAGGCCACTAAGATTCTCATTTCAGACAGGAAAGTTAACAGAGTTTCTAACCATGTCACAGTGAGAAGCTTTCCCTTGACCAAGGCACCAGACCCATCACATTTTTTGCACTTGATCAATCCTCGTGAACTACACTGTGTGCAGGGGATTCTTCCTTTCCCATCGCATTCATGGCATCTGCACATACAAAATCCCTTCACTGCTATGTCCTTATATGCTCCAATTGACATTGTGAGAATAAAGACTCCTGCTGCAGAATCAGACTGCAAAGATTCCGATAAAATCTTCCAAAAAAGACAGCCCATGTATTTGGCCATGCAAATGAATGAACATCAGAGAACTGGAAAGTGAAGATCATTGGTAATGCACTGACTTGGAGTCAGAGCCATCTTGGTGTGCTAAGAGGCCCCGGCCATAGCACCGTGGACACTCTGTGAATTGCAACGATTTGTAAGTACCCCCTTCAATCTTCTTGTTACATGATGGACAAGCCACCTCCTTCCGGCCATGGCAATCTGCACAACCAAGTATGGTAGGACACAGCCAACTAGGACATGTAAATTTGGGATTCAGCATTTGGGAAAATTCATCAAAACAGTCAAGCCTGTGAAAACACTCATCAGTATACCCAACAGAGCCATCAGGAGATCATGATAACACAATTGCAAATAGCCTTTGGGCAAGTGTTAACACTGCTATGATCAAGTTAAGGAGATATCACCAAGTCTGCAGGATCAGAAAATCAAGATGAGCAATGCTCCGATATTGCAGACACTTGTCTGCATATGTATCTGTGCACATTTTTTGTTGTCATGTCATGCTCTCCAACAAAATTTGAACTAAGCCCAAATCAACTCACTTTAGATCTTAAACAGGGCTTGGTCTGAAAGGTTGCATTTCTCACAACATATTTCCAGATCTTTCTGACTCTCAGTGATTCGAAGCTTGTGTACATCTCTCAAGGTTTCAGGTAGGATGATTTGTGTCAGAGTTCAACAAGAAGCCTTTCAGTTAGGAAACCCAGCTCCTTAGGCATAGAAAATTTGAGCAGATAGTACAACTCAGACATCAGAATTTGGTTGGAGATGCAAGGGGAATGGAGCTTGCAGATCTCGATTCCTCTGAGTTAGAAAAGAGTTTGCACCTGGACATTTTGCAACTGATTCCGAGTGAGGCAATTTAAGGATGGCTTCCTTCCTTGAAATGAAGAGTAGTGGAAACTCATTCCGCATGTCAACTTCCCAAGGACCAGGAGCACGAGCTCCTGTATTGTCATCAACCTGACCCCCTGTGTAAGGCTTGACCTGTTCCACCACCTCTCTCTCCTCAATGAAAGTCTCTAGGGTGCCAATGAAGACATTACAGTCTTCCACTTTCTCAATGGACCATTTATGGGCAGGTCGCCTACCCCAGCATCCAAACCTGTCTACATAGTCCGTCAGAAGCTCCCTGATTTCTTCCTCATGTAGCCCTTCAACACTGCACATTCCCAGTCCCACATTGCAATTCAACAACCAAAACCTGCTTCCCTGAGCTTCTAATTGCAACCATGCATCAGATCATGCCTCAGATTGCAAGAAAGACACATGGACATGATCCAAGTATCATCCACTCTGTAAACAAGCTATCACCAAGTTGGCAGAGGATTTTCCTCTGTAGGATAAAGATTTTGAACAGGCAGTATGGTTGCTGAACTAATTGTTGAGCTTAGGGATTACAGTTTTGGCCTCACCTAGGTGGTGGCCCTTGTGACCTTTGATAATCCCCATGAATACTGCCATTGCCAGAGGTAAAATTCTGCTGCAATGGGGTGTCAGGGGTGACAAGAGCACCATAAATCCATTTAGGGTAGGGATCTTGTGATGCAGCTTCTCGGATCTCATTGGCTGTTGCCAATGATGCAGTTTCCACAGGTGGCACACGGGCCTTTATTTGCGATGAACCTGTTGCATACTGTCCTTCTGCCCACTTGCTTAATTGACCCTCACCCTCTTCTGCATTACAAAATACACCCAAATTCTTCAACTTCATCATGCCTGAAAAACTATATCAAAATAGATTCAGGTGCAAACATGAAGCAGTCCTGTTTCAATAGAGAAATATAACACGTACTCGCATTGCACACTCATAGTCATCGTTGCTCATTGTTGGAGTCCCAGGCTATGCAGCATGGAAGAATATTTGGAGACAAATAGATAGGAGATCGCTTCAGAGATGGCGCATTCATGGGAGAGAGAAAGTGGACCAAATAAAATAGCAAGCACAGGTTCAAGAAAACATGACGAAGTTGTCAACTGTGACGTCAACCTTGTACAAGAAGAAGAAGAAGAATGGTGCACTGTCTACTGAGGAACCTAACAAGTGCCTTTAATCTACTGCAGCAAGGTGGATACTTCTTAATCCCCTGTTGTAAGAGCAACCTTGTTGCCCTAGGGTTTCACAAAGAGGAGATAATCAATTTATGTTTCTGTTTGACTCTTAGGGGCAAGTTCTTCTGGCAAGAAGCCAGATTTGAAACCGCAAGCAGTTTTCTAATGGCTATGAGCCCCAACCACAAAGCTTACAACTATCATGCTTAAGAAGAAAACACTTGACCGATGATCACCTTGAGCTGAATGAAAGAGAACTTATGAAACCAGACTCGGTCACAATGGAACCAGGCATGTGGAGATCTCCACAATGAAATGGATTTCACAGCAGCAAAACGTCTTTACTCAAATCTTTCAGTTATTCTCAATTTTCGCCGATCCACAAAACTGAGAAGTCTTCAGAGCTTGAAAGAAAGAACCTCAAATCCAGAATAGTGCGGCTAGTGCAAAACCAAAACAGCCGCACAAACCCCAAGAAGATGCATGGACAGGCAAGCCAACGCTCAGACGTAATCAAGGTACAGGAAAAAGAAAAAAACGAGAGAATTTTTTTTTTAAAAACTGAAATGCATTTTCTCAGATCCTGTCAGAAGAAACAAGACACGCGATGAAAAAGACAGATAAGAAAGGGAGAGACGAGCCAAGCCAAATGAGGAATGAAAGCTGCTTTACGTGCGCCAGGAAGGGGTCGGAATGCCGACAAGTGGGAAGACGTTGCTGTGAAGTGAGGTGCCGATGCCGATAACAACGGCTGCCTATCGTCACCACTCTCCATTTCCGGCGAAAGCGCAGCTCAGCAAACCAAAACAAGCTGTGATTGTTCGTGTGCACTGCTTCAAGAGGAGAGCTATGGCACAAGATTTCCTTGTTGCGCAAGACACTTTCACCATCGCCAGCAAGCTCCGAGGTCTTCCCTCTCCTGTTATCATCCATGTACTCATTGACGAAAAACCGTCGAACTCTAGTCCGTCTTCTGTTATCATCCATTTATTCATAGACGAAAACCGCCGAACTCTCGTCCCTATCCTGTTATCATCCATGTGCACATAGACGAAAACCCTGTTGTGAATTCTAAGAATCAACCTGATAACCGCCCAGGGTCTGTTCCTGCTTCGAATAACCGCCCAACCCTGGTTCCGCCCTCTCCATGTATTCATAGACAAAAAACCAAGAGCACAACCGAGCTCGTTCCTCTCCTGTTATCATCCATGTACTGATAGATGAAAAACTGGCACCACGGGAAAGTGCAAACTCTCAGGCTTGTAGATGAATCTTATGGATGCCCCCCAAAAATAGCTGATCCTTTCAATTTGTTTTATTTATATCAAAAACATTGAAATATTAAAATTTTCTATTGCTCCTGAACTCCACTTATATTATATTATTTTATTTTATTTTATTAACCATTTTCAATAAGATTGCTATGCTTAGTGTGCAACTCATTTGAATTCATCTTTTTTTAGTCAAATAAATGAAAAACCAAAAAAACAAGATTCTAATTTCCACTTGAAAATAAGTAATTACTTTGAATTGGGGTTATGGTTTCTTCCTTACTAATGAAGCTTCTAAAAATATTTATTGATTGATTGATTTTTATTTTTTTTCAATTTTTTGGTATCAAAATTTTTGCAAGATTTAATAAAAAAAAGTAGCAAATTTAGTCAAATTTACACTGAAAAAAAAAATTGCCCAATGTGCCATTGTTGTTTCATTTTCTTCATGTGATGATACCCACATTCCCTTTTCTTTCTTGTGATATAGAGAGGAAATTCATCCAGCATGAAGATAGGCCAAATCAGAACGCGTAAAAACAAAACATGGGACATCATCAAAAATGCATTTGACTGCATAAAACCACAGGGAGCTGAAAACCAAAGTCTAAGAGCATCTCCAGTGGTGCTCAGTATGTGACCCTGCAATAATATTTTTCACATCCAAGTTTAGTTATTTACTTTTGTTCAATTTAACCAATAAAATAAGGCCAAAAAATCCAATAAAAGCCTATGGCCAGAACCATCACATGGAAGACAAAAGGGAAGGCCAAAGAAAGGCCAAAATATGTGCCGCCTCCAAGAACCAAAGAAGGGAGAAAGCTAGTCCTTCTCGTGGTATAAAGCTATTCACCCACATCCCTTCAAATGTCGCCTACATGCAAATTGTGAAATTTAATAATAATAGGAAGTTGAAAACAAACATCTCTCGTCAATGTAATCTTTTTTTCTATAGTAGAGGCTAAAACATGTTAAAGAGCAATATTAACATGTTGCCTGGAAAAATTGAATGCAAAAATAAAAATGATCTCTTGATTATCTATTATGGAAAAAACGAGCACATTCCTTGATGAAATGATCCATATCACACTTAGGTGTGCCGTGTGCCTCCATGGCCATCGAAATAAAGTGGTGCCCATCATGGAGCCTTCTATACTTGCGAATTTTAGTAATGGCATTAAGTTTTGTATGTGCACCTATTGGTTGATTAATGACACTTGTAGCTATTGTCTCCCTTATCGAGTCAATAACCACTACATTGGCAACAAAAATCTAGTCCTCACGAATCATGTAGAAATCAGCTCATAATGAAACTCTTGACATAGAAAGATACCATCGTTCTTTCCATACAACAAGCCCACTTTTTAAAGCGAAGGCATAAATGACATCTTTAATGGTGTCATGTGTGGCTATCTGTTAATCTCCAAACAAACAATGTGTTAAATGCATGCCAAATGCATCTAACCCATGTTCACACTCACACATGAAAGAACTAAATGCCAAAGGTTGAATCAAACTGAAACAAAAATGTAACATTGAGGTGAAGGTAGAATGTGTGATGTGGAACGAACAAATAGATGGCTTAATAATTAACCAGAGCCTTGCCCCTTGCTTGAACAATAATGAATGCGAGTTTTTAATGTTCAAGAAATGGAATCATCCTCCAAGATAGACCTAAAGGATGTGTCATGATGGATGTCCATCAAATATGCATGCAGACCTAAGGTGGTGATAATTACCAAACTCTCAAAAGAAAGGTGCATCTCTCTAATTGTAGGAGGAAAATTATCCCTAAATGCATGAAGGCATGACTGAAGGAGGTGTGGGCCCCCCTTAATCTAATAAGCATACTTCTCCAAAACAGGTTTATTGAAAACATGAAACTTAAAGCACAAATACAAAGTTAGCAAATGGGACACAATCTTCCATAGATAAAAGGTTTATATTGCCAAAGGAGATCGGTAGTTGGGCCTAACGCCTTGTTAAGGGGCCTTGGATAAACTTCCAAAACCATGGACTTGTAATGTCTTTGCATAGCTACGTAACTTCCTTGTCAAAATTCACTAAAAGAAATAAGAAGAAGAAAAAGGAAGAATTATCCAAGTGAAATAAGAAGGTTGGCAAATGACACATGAAGACAAAATGCCCAATGCAACCTGTGCGTTTCCCAAAAGAAAAAAATCATCCATATGTGCCATGTCCTAAAATAAAACCTCATCCAAAAAATGTGTGACAAAGATTTGAAAACCCACTAGCACACCTAAACTACATAAGCCATTTATGACCAAAGTGTAGTCTTGAATAATCTCGGCACTTGAAAAAATCCCTAATGGACTCCAAAACTTGCACTTTGACCCTAAGCCCAACTAAGGTTAATTGGATCAAAAGGTGGTCAAAGTAGGGACAATCTTGTTCATAGGGCCCACAATGTGTGTATCATCTATTAGGGATGGAAAGACAAAAAGGGGCTCACATAATGGTCCCTAAAAATGCTTGATAATGGGCTAGGGTAAATAAAAGAGCTCTTAAGAGGCCACCTTACCTTGTGTCAGAAGATGATTCAATAATGGTGACCCTTTCCTCATGCTACTCATGCTAGTAATAAAGAAAAAAATGAGCACCATAAAACAACTTAATAAAAGGAACAATGTCTACCAAAGGTCACCTAACATCTTGTAGTTCTTTAAAAATAACAATTCAAGAAACATTATTAAAAACATTTTTTACGTTGATTTGCATCACACCCCAATTAAGGTGTAGGTTGAAAAAGGTTTGAATGCCAAAAAGGATGGTTTCACAGTCTCCAAGGGTTGAAATTCCAAATTGATGGGGGTATGTGCTACTAAAACAATATTCAAAACTATAAGACAATGGAACAATTAATAAGTTGATGAAATGTCTTGCCTACGACAGTTGGACAAAAACTTATAATGTCCTTTGCCATTGCTAACAATATTCTACCCCTAGCACTAGAGCCACCGACCTAGGGATATCACCATGGGCAACAACAACAACAATTTGGAATAATTTTGAAAACCTTGAGGATGGGTCTTTTGGTATGAAGCAACCCAAGATATGTTCATAAACCATCCCATACAGCCCATGGAAAAACAAATGGGGAGTAATGATTAAGGCTTGTGCAAACAAAGTCCTATCCATAACCAAGGTGTGTTCAGGTTATAGTCAAAAGTAAGTGAAGGGACATGGTCTGATGGAAGGGGGTGTAGTTGATGTAAAGTTACAATGGTGTCCTTCGAAAGAATAGCTACCATCATGGGTTGAACAACCTTAACAACACAATTGTATTATCTAGTTCTACCCAAAATTAGACATCAATGAAAACAAATGGTCGAAGAATTGTCCAATGAACGATGGGAAGGGGAGCATAAAAAGACTCCTCCTGAAAAAAATACCCATCGCCCACTATAAACCTCTTAAGGTGGCATAAACCTCTTGTTGACTTGAACAACCTTTTTCAATATAATGCAAACATTAATGTGGTAATAAAAGGAAAAGGAACCATATTAACTCATCCATCGGATCTCAAGCAATTTGATCAAGAGGTAAGCAAAAAAACATGTTTAACCTCATCCTGGATGGTTTGAGGTATTCTATGAAACAATCAAAAACACATAAAATGAGCCTCAAACAACCCCAAAATAAAACTGAACTGAACCCAAAGTCAACCCCAAGAAGTAAGGGAGATAAAACCATAGTGGAACACAAAAAGAAAGGACACTTATGAAAACAAAGCATCTTGACTAATTTGGGAGATGAAGCTGGCATGAGGGTACGCACTCTTGACATGCCTCAAGAAGAAATGTAAAGACCATAACAATAAAACTGAAATTGAGACAGCAAATCGTGAGGGACTACTAATACCAAACCACCTGGACAAATCAACATGATGGGCCAATCAGATCATATTTATGACTTGTTTATGTGGGTGCACAATGTTACTACACCTTTTACCAGCCATCTCACACTCCAAAATTATGGTGAGCCAAACCAACATATTTTAATTGTTCTTCATCGAATTTTACTATTAAGGATCATGTAATGAACACTGCTGGAGATGGTGGTGACCCCTCTTCAAAGGTGGTACACTAAGAGTAGCTCCACCACACCTCCTGCTAGAACCACTACCAATGTTTATACATCCAAAATAGAGTGTTCATTATTCACCCTCCTACCCCAAAGACATGAAAAATTAGACAGCATATGGCGAAAGACTATTTAAATGCCATCATTGAAGTCTCGTTATGGCCGTTGAATCAAGAGCAGACTTTGTTTTACTAGGCCTTTTGGAGACTACTATACCATGTGCAAATTTACAAGGCCAAACACAATTTCACACAATTGGATGTTTGTACTTCATCCAAAGCACACTGTATAAGCCATTTTACTCCTGCCAGTGGACCTGCTGTAAGCTTTTGTTTGCACATTCAAAGCTAGATGAGTTCATAGTTCATACCTATCCATTGAAAAGCCTCACCAAATTCTCTTCCTCACATGACTTGATTTAAGTTAATCATAATATCCCTTGGTTTTTCCCCTGGAGCTGGGTGACTACTAGGTCAATCAAGGAGAAATTCTGAGTCTAGACCTCTATACATGAAGCAAGCAAGGTAGTTTGTTTTGTTTTGTCAAGCTGAGATCTCCCAAACCATGGCGCTTCATGCTGCACTCTTGGTATCTTCGGCAAGCTCTCGAATGAGTAGGGGTGCACTGACTTGGTTTGAGACTGTTTGGAGCTATGGTGTGGAAGCTATTGATTATGGAATCATTTTCTCAATATCTATGAAACAAGGTAGTTTGTTTTGTTTTGTCACATTCCGATCTCCCAAATCACAGAACTTCATGTTGCACTATTGGTATCTTCGGAAAGCTCTAGATGAGTAGGGGAGCATTAATGGTTTGAGACTATTTGGACCTACAGTGTGGAAGCTTTTGATTGTTGAATCGTTTTCTCGATAAAAACTACATAAAATCGAAACTGGAAACTATATTGGAATTTGGGGGTGTTCTTGGTGTTGTTGGAAAGCCCTCATCAAGTCAAATTTAATAAAGTTTATTTCACAATTTTCAGAGCTAAGGTGTGGAAGATATTGATTTTTGAGTGGATTTTGTTGCTGGAGATTTAAACAAATTGCAAAAATTGTGTTTGGAAAGGAAAATTTGTTGAGCCTTCAATGTATTCACACAAGGCATAACCTACACTAATTAAGACTCTGAAATATTGAATAACTCTTGGAGAGCTAACTCTCCAAACTTGAATGGAATTAACATCATACTTGTAGTGGTTGCTTAAAGCTCTATTTCAAAAGGGAATGGGAATGTAACTTATTAAGTAATTTGGTAATTACTTGGGTAATTTGTTAAAGTGGAACCATGGGACGGATAAGTTTTGAACCATGTGAGAAGTTTCTTGATTAGTTTCCCTTTTGGTTAATTAATCGTGGAATCACATGGGAAACCATGTGATGTTATTTTTTATCATTAATTATGGAATCACATAGGGAACCATGTGATGGATAAGTTTTAGGAAGCTTCTTGATTAGTTTCCTTTTGGTTAGTATTTAAGAAGGTGTTTGTGACCTTGAAACGGACCTTTTCATTTTTGGTACAAAGTTATGATATGAGTAGAAAGTTTGTGAGAATGAAAGTTTAAGTTTTTGAAAAGTTTTTGGTTATGAATAATTTTGGTGTTGTTGGTGTGTAGTTCATGGTAGGAGAATGGTGAGGTTTGCATAGCTAATAGAAGGGTGGAGGGACAATTTTACAACCAAGAACATAGATTCCATAGTTATGTAACAATCTTTCATAACTTCGGTCCTAAACCCGTTCGTGTTGTACAGGAACACAGAAATTTGACCTATGTGACTTCTAACCATGACCATTAAACCTTTAGCAACTTCTACAACACTTGGAGAAATTTCTTGATGTACTTGAACTTATATCCATGAATATCCCTCGTAGAAAATAGGAGGAATATTATGTTAATTCATTGGAGCGGTCTTACACCTACTTATACTTAAGTGGGTGTAAGTGTAAGCAAGTGTAAGATCCCTCCCACTCCTACACCTCATGAGTTATGTAGGGTAATACCCAAGGATTGGGGTGTTCCCAAAAATTATGGGCCACCATCCAGCCTCAAGGGCCCATTATTTTGAGAATGTCTTGGCCCTTGGGCACAACACAATGTAAAATCAATGGATTTTCAGTGATTTTTTTAGAAACATTTTTGTCTCATGATAGCCATTGGGTATCTATAGAATACCCACCATTTATCACAGAAAAAGAAAGAGTAAAAGAAATTAAATGGTGTTTTTTTGGTTTTTGAAATACTTACAAGAGAAAGCATTTCATTTTCTAGTATGCCTCACAAGATCTTATGTGTGATGCAACTAAACAGAAGAATTTGTTGAAAGGTTTGTACATATGTTTAGGTTCATGTTAACCTTTACATTGTGCTTTACAATGGGTAAACCCTAAACCCTAAACCCTAGACATTCCCAAAATGCAAGGCAAGATTCAATCCCACCTCATCCTAGGCCCCTTACTTTAGGAATGCCCCCACCCCAGAGCCATACCCACCATTCTCAATATAGAGTCAAAGAGTTGGGATCATAGGGTTTCAGGGCACTCATACAATGGCGGTAGCCTTAGTTCCCATATCAGGGAACCTGTTTGGAGCCAGTGCACCATCCACTGGATGCCCGTTATTATTTAGTTGTGAATGAACCTCAACTCAACTGAGTTAATATTTGATTTCACCTTGGGAACCAATTTTGGAGAAAATAGGCCCAAAAATTTAAATAGTTGGTTTAAAAAAGCAACTGAGCTAACAACCATGGTTAACTGGGGAACTGGAAGCCCAACAGAAAACTGTTTCTTAACCACTTACCATCCATCCTACATGGTGCACTAGTGGGAACTGGTTCCCTCTGGCCCATGTTCCCACCAGGTATCACAAGAAAAAAAAAAAACTGCACACTGGGCATTTTGGTTAATGGAAAGCCGGAACCTATGGCCAATTTGTGTGCTGGAATGTCATACCAGGCTTTACCCTCTGTAAGCATACCTCAAAATACACTATGAAAAATCTAGGAGGCTTTTATGTACAAGGAAGGGCCTCAATATGGTTGGAGGTCATGGTAATAAGGGCACTATTCTACATATAATGTCCTGATAATCGAGGCCCATTCCGCCTTGCCTTTGGAGGTCCATCAAATAACAAGTGTCGTGTCACACAGTGGCCTTGCCATTTACATTAAATAGTATCTTAATGTGAAAGAAGAATTATGAAATATCATCTTTCAAAAACCCTCATATAAAAATAGGCCTATTACCTAGGGAGTAAAATCCCTTAAGCTACTCTATAATGAATCTAAACACAATATCCTTGCCTTGCTAGGCAAGGCCATCAAAAACCAAATAGTGGAAAAGTAGGCTCTCGCCCACATCCAGTTCCAGGAGGTTAAGGGCTGCTTGAAAGTTGCAGTGGTGCGCAGCCTCGGTTTTTATTGGCAAAATTTGGCCAAAAAGGAGGGAAAAGAAAAAGTTGAAAATGAAGTGATTTTGGAGGCTTTCAATTGCCATAAGTGAGGAGTTGGTTTTCAGTGTGTAGCCAAATATATATAAAGATGATTACAAATTTGTACTTCTCATATGGTTTTTCAAGTAAGATTTGGGTAAATCTACCTAGGGATGATTGCTACTTTTTTCACATCTTCCTATTGATGATCACCATTTTGGTTACAAACAAAAATCTTTTTTAAAAAACACTGGTAGTGAATAGTGTTGTAAGGGGTATGAGGTTGCCCCAACCCATCACAGATCAACTGGTGGATTCCTTCTTACCTTAATCTGGTAGGCTACACACTCTTTGCTTATTTATTAGAGTTATCCGTAAAGTCCCGCGATTAGGGGGCGAGAACTGCCACTTCGGCATTTTAGGGCATCAAATACGTAACTGGGAATGAAAATTTTACAAAACGAAAATAACTCGGACCCAGACTAGTTTTGCTGGTTTGCAGCAATTTTGGTGGCAAATTGAGTTCTTTTTCACTTTGTCTTAGCGCCTCCACTGCTGCTACATATATTTTCACTGCTCCTACCTGTACAATTACTGTAATTAGTCTCAGACCTTGGGACCCAGACTAGTTTTGCTGGTTTGCAGCAATTTTGGTGGCAAATTGAGTTTCATCCTCTCTTTCATTTTCTCTGAGCGCCTCCATTGCTGCTACATATTTTTTCATTGCTCGTACTTGTACAACTACTATAATTAGTCTCAAACCTTGTGCATTCAATGCTGAGTTTCAGCATTTCATACTGAGATTTAATAAAAATTTCTTTACTTTGCAGATACCACCTGAAAAGGGAGGATAGTGGGTGAAAGCAGGCCCAAAGGCAGGGTGACTTTCCGGATAACTCTATTCAACCTTGGATTACCAACCCCACACCATCTTCCACTCTTAGCCTCTAGGCTGCATCAATAGTACATGGGACAAGAGAGGAGAGGACTGTGTGCAATAATGAACACAACTGTAAAATGTGTACTAGCAAGGTACACATAGCCTGTAGGAATGTGTTCAACTTAATAATTGTGTATGGGCATTGGGCACTGGGTGATGGAGAAGATTGTGGTCATGGGCCAGGTTATCCTCCTACCACTAAAGTTGCATTTCTTTTGGGGATTGTAAGCACTGACATTACCCAAAATTTTATAATTTTGGTGGCCTATTAATCAATGTTTTCAAATAAATCATGAAATATATTATGTGTAAAGATTACTTTGTGGTCCATCTTTGGAGTTCTTTGTGGCTATTCAATATATTAAGATAGGTGTTTGTTTGTTTGAATGTGATTGTGTTATAACCCTCTGAAACCATGGGCCCTCAATTTTGCTTTTGTTGTGTTAAAAAGCCCTTGATGAGGCAATGTGCGCATTTGTTGTTTCACAATTTTTGAATTACCATATTGATTCTAAATTAGTTTTTCTCTCTCTAAAAAAAGTAAATAAAATTTAGAAAAGTCTCATAATTTTTTTTAAAGTGAAGCCCAATTTGACTAGAACAATATGGGATGAATGACCTTAAAGGAGTTTTATTGTATATTTGGGCCAATTGCACAAGGTCCCACTAGTATATATGGACACACAAAGAGATTTTAACCTAACCACACAGTTGCAAAAGTATTGATGAGTGTTTGATCAATTTTCTATTAGAAGTCTCCACAACATTCAAGGTGATTTTGTTGGGTGCATTCTTTTTCTTACCAGTTAGCAGCAATTTGTGACTTGCCATCACAAGCCAAACATAATGTTCCCTGGCCGACCACTAGGATTAGGTCATATAAAATTGGATGTAATATTGTAATACTTGGGCCAGTTCAACATTAATCAAATTATTTACAAAATTTTAGAATTTATTTGATAAATATTTAGTGAGTATCTCAAAAGCTCTAAAAAAACCTTAGCAAAAACACATCAAAAGTTAACTATAAAACTTTGTAACTTTAACCGAATAATAGTACCATGTGTGTTTCGATGAGGAAAGAGGGCAGTCATTCATGGAAACCTTAGCTTTTTCAGCTCTTGGGTTTGGACTCATTTAGACTGAAGAGTCAAAATGTGATCAATGTGCTATTGTTGCTAGAAATGTACAAGAAAGGAAGGGTGCCAATGCATGTTGATGAAAAATGATTGAAAGTGGATGATTTACATCATTGTTGAAATATACCAAAAAATATTTAATTATTTTTTAAAAATTATGTTAATTTAGATTTTTTTTTTGAAAATAATTTGATATTAGAAAATAGATTGTCGAATTGGCCTATGTACCATGGAAGTGAAAGCTTTTTATTCATTGGAAAAAATTCACCAAAAATTGAATAAATAAATAAGTGAGATTTGAAAAAAATTAATCAACATAAGTGAGGAAAAAATAGTAAAGATTGTAAGATTTCTATAATTTGGTTTGTAATGTGCAACAACAAATACAACAAGATGATTAAAGATTTATAGTTAGTATTTGATGTATAGCTAGATTTGATTAAATCTTCCTAAGAATGATAGTCACTTTTTCTAATCTTCTTATGGATGATCGCATAGTTTTTTTTTAGTGATGAAATTTTGCATATTTTCAACCCATAGAATTGGCATTTGATGTCCTCGTTATAATTTTAGGTTAAAAATTTCACCGAATTCGTCAAGAATTGACATCATTTTAGATTTTAGGGACAACATTTCAATGGATGACTTAAATTTGTTGTTGTCGATTGCAATTTGTGTGAACCCTTGTATGTTGGGTTTTGATGCATAATGATCATGTATTACTTCTTTTTATATAGTCTTTCATTGCACTTTGCCACCTTTGGCAAAAGCTTTACTCAAAGTTTCACCACCCTTTTTGTTCTTATGAATTTGTATGTATTTGCATGTTATATGCAAGGTTGAAGGTTTAATGATTTTTTTGGTTTGTTGAATGTGACTATTAAAATCGATTTGAAATTTTTAGGACTTTGGAATGACAACAAGGTATATTGTTTTAAAGCATGTGGATTTCAATTATGTGTCAACATGGTTCATTGTTTTGAAGCATTGATTTGGATTTTATGTGATTTTGTCCTCAAAGTTTTGTTCAAGGTGCTCGCTACTTAGACCTTGTTGCATGATTCAAAATGGATACAAAATTAAGCTACCGCTCGTGGGTGTTGATTGTGAAATTCTAGAATCCAACACACATTTTTGTGAAAATCCGATCGAATAATCAAACTATTGTGTTGCTACAACTTGCACTAATGCGATAAGGTTCAAGTTCATGATGTTTACACATGACCAAGTATGTTGACAGTTACCCTAGTCAAATATAACTTGGTCTTGAATTATTTTCATTTAATGCTCATTAGTTTTATCGTCGCTTGTGAATTGAATGTTGTTGTGTAACGTTGCAAGCTTGAAAAGTTACAACCAAACGATTGTCAACAACAAACTATTTGTAGAATTTTTTTTGCATCATACATTTTGTGCAAGTTGAAGTTTGATGAACTTTTGTGTTGTGCTTGCAATTTGAAATATGGTTCCTTTGAAACCTCCATCAAAAAAATTATTCCAAGATTTTTTCAAACATGTTGTCGATGTGTTTACAACTAAGCAATCATTAGGGCATGGTTCAATTGCCACATTGTAACAAAACCTTGAAGCCCTTGATGTGTCAATGTATGTAGTTATTTCCTTTAATATTATTAGTGTTGGGGCAGAAGCTTATGTTTTCCCAAATTGTGGTGATTACAAGTAACCTAGGAAGCTTGAATGGGAATTCAATCAACTTTTCAAGACAATTGGGTTGGGCAAAAAATATGTTGGTTTGAATGGTAAGTTGTTGATGGTTAGATGTAAAATTTGTATTGATGTAAAGAAACGCAAAAAATTGCTTATCCCCAAGTTTGATGGCCTTTAAAAACACACATGTTGTTAGAAGGCTCTTATAATTAGGCCATGGGTAACAAAAGGCTGGTATCTTTTTAATTCAACAAACCAACATGTCAAGAACAAACATTAGTTTACAACATGACATGGTAAAAATTATGTTTTTGATCATCTTCAAATTGAATCAAATTTTG
>Ga0209208_10000479_pt1 | contig 51645 bp, 40 predicted proteins | sample S1TSphfallax_3_FD_187694 | JGI IMG/M metagenome (GOLD analysis project Ga0209208, IMG submission 187694) | Host-associated microbial communities from peat moss isolated from Minnesota, USA - S1T2_Fd - Sphagnum fallax MG (SPAdes) (version 2) | ecosystem: Host-associated > Plants > Peat moss >... | reverse complement strand
TCTATCACATTGTTGTGAAGTGTTATAATCATGAAGACCACTTTTGATGTAGTGAAATGTTAATAACACAAAATTTAACACAGACACCTTGTTAGCACATGATGTTAGTGCAATGTTAAGGCCAAATTTTGTTAACAAAGTTTTTAAAACAAAATTGTAGATTTACAAAATTAATGTCATTTGTGTTACATGTAGAAGGTCCTAAAAAGGTGTTATAAGTCAATGCAATGTAGCCCTTCTTCCCTTCCATGTTGCATTGCCACATCCCTATTACCATCACCATTTTTCCCCCTCCTATGGTCTAACAATAGAAAAAAGTTGAATTAAAATCATGCCATAGATCTATTTGGAGCAAAATAGTTGAACTTCAACCTCTCCATCAAATTGCTTGATGAAGTTTAATGCTCTCATTGTTTCAAATCGATGTTCAAATTCAAGCTTCCGAACTTACAAAACAAATGTAAATAACTTATTACATTTGTACAAGGCAAATAGACTAAAATTACTAAAGAAACAAGAAATATAAATTGATTATGATTTGTTTTGAACTTTGCACACAAGAGTTTTGTAAATTGCGAAAACACAAATCGTCAAAGACAAGTGAAAGAGAACTTTGAGCACAAAAGCTTTCTAAGTTGTGTGAAAACACATAGCATTAGAGAGAAATGAAAAAGAGCTTCGAGCACAAGAGCTTCCTAAAACATGGAAACATGAAACATGAAATAGGAATGAAAGAGGCAATTGAATGTGAGACTTCCTAGAGCATGAAAACATAGTTAACATTAAACATTGATTCCAAACACATTAGCTATCATCTTGACTAGGGAATGGAATGAAATAGGTGTGAATGAACATCATGATGCAATGAATAATTATAGGTATACCTGTAGGCTTTAGGTCATGATGATCTTAAGGGTCGTTCACCCTAACGAGCCTAGTAGTAGGTGTGAAGGTTGTTTTACACCTATAAATAGGCATAATTTCCTTCCCATCCTTTTTTAGGAGGGATATTCATGGATATAATGTGCTTTCCAAATACACTTAGGAAATTGTTTCAAATGCTTTATGTATACATGGGTGTGAAGGTGAAAGTAAGTGAACCTTTAGAAGTTGTCCAATTTTTGCAAAAAAATCTTAAGATAGCTTTTAATATGGGGAGTGTTATAGGTTTAGGAAATAGACTTTTGTGATGGATTATTAATCAATCCATAAGGGCCATGACCAAAAATAAAAATAAAATAAAAAAGTTTTGGAATTTGGATTCATTGACAACTAGTTATATATGTAGTAATAAAAGTACCTTGAAACTTTGACACATGTTTGTCAAATAATAACTTAATGTTTGAAAATTTTCATTTCAACAAATAAAACATATTCTTGAGGATTCAACATTTTCCTTCACAAAAATTAGATTTTTCAGGAATTTAAAAAAAATTCAACAATTTTTATTTTTCAATATTTCTGAAAATAATATAATTACTGTTGAAGCTGCCAAGGTAATATGGCAAAGTTCCCAACAGAGTGTTCCCAAACCCTAAACGACGAGACTGTGCGTTGGAGCACGGAAGGGCGCCCGGGAGCAGCGAGTTGGAAAGGAGTAGGGAATGAAGTGCGAGAGCACCGTGCTGGAGCACGGAATCGGATCTACTGTGTGCGCTTGACGTAGCAGGAGCTTGGATCTGTGTTCTTCGTTTCGCGTTGAGGGTCGTCAATCCTTATACTAAATGGTGAGTCCTTTTTTGGCCGACGGATAGAGGTGTAGTGTGATTTGTAGATCCTGAGGATTTGGTTCGCATGTGGAAATAGATCCGGAAGAGGATCTGCGGTTTTTTGGGCCTTGTCAGTAACCTTGAATGATGTGTAAGGGCTTTTTGACTTTAGGATATCATATCTGTGAGGTTCTGCTATTCGCAGCTCGTCGAATAGTTTATCTGTCTTGTCATAACAAACTGGAAGCGGTCCTAGAACCGTGAAGAGACAATGAGCATTTCTTGTCTACCGACAGACAGAACGGGCTTCTCAATTGTCTTCATCTCTTTCTCCGAATCGTATCATCAATCCCCTATTTCTTCCTCTCTGGTACTGGTCTTGGTGGACCCTATCCCTCTGATGCTACGGGGGATGTGGTAATGTCATGCAGGCAGAGGGAGAGCAGTATGGACATCCTGCGGTTTGCTTTTTCACAGTCATCTTCAAGGTTAGGTTTCTTGAACTTTCTGCATTTTAGATTTGCAGGAAGGCACCAATTTCTTTGTGTGTTTAGTTTGGAAATATTCACAGCAATGACTTGATTTTTTGGACCCTAATAGTCTGTATTGCTTTCAAGGTATGTAGTATGTACTCTGATTTGGCTACTGATGATGCATTGGCTGGTTTACTTGCAGTTTTCCGCCCTTGCATTTTACATTCTGTGCTCGATCTTCGTCCAGAGCTTTGTCATCCAATTTGTTGTTACAGTGCTCCTCATCGCACTTGACTTTTGGACAGTGAAGAATGTAAGTGGGCGGATATTGGTTGGACTGCGTTGGTGGAATGAAGTGAGTGACCAAGGCGAGAGTGTGTGGCACTATGAGTCTCTTGATCAGCAGGTGATATATAGTTTGATTACTTTCGTGAATTCCATGTTTTCCCTGGACACATTCAAGACCAATACTCATGGTATTAGATGTCATTTCCTGAAAGAAGGGTTAATGCCTTTGATATCAGTAGTGTGCACCAGGACCAGGCTATGTGGAGCTTGTTTAGTCCCTACTAGAGAGGTTTGTCAAGACTCAAGACATGAAGACAGATGAAGAAATTGTGTAACAGGTAGACAGGGCTTCTGCTGTTGTGGCCATTACTGAAGTGAAAATTCTAAAGAACCAGAAGTCACTAGCAGTTACTTCAAGAGTTTTGGCAATGCCTTTCAAGTGAGTTTGTATCTGTAGTGCAAGATCTGGTTACAGATATCTCAATGCCTAACGTAATTGAGCTGGTTGGGTACTATTGCAGACTTTGGAGACCTTAAACAAAAAGGATTCGTGGCTTTTCTGGTGGTCACTATACCTCACTGTAAGCCACAACTTCATGCAAAACCTCTTTTTGTGGTTGAGATTGGATCCACTTCAGATTCAATCCTGTGTATAAGTTGTAAGCTCCTAGTTTTCTGATTGGCAAGCTTGCTTGTCCTCCTGTAGGCCTCAAACTGTTTCCTCAAGGGTTGCCAGTGAATAAGATTTACTGGCTAGGCTAACAGGAACATTTGTGGCAGCCTGTGGCATGGGTAGCGCTGGGTATTGTTGCTGTTATCAAATTTAATCTGGACTATCTTCTGGTGGTTGGAGTTGCTCTTGTTCTCAGCACAGCCAATATCATTGGTTTCACTAAGTGCCGTAAAGGTATGCAAAACTTGTTGCCTGCAGTCCTACTCTTGACTCAATATAACTCTTATAACTCTGTATAGAGGTGTATAGCAACATAGGTTACCAATCCTTTCGTTTATTGACTACATGGTTAGAGATATTTGGTTATTGAGCTGAATGCTTTGATAGTTTCAAATTTGTTACCTTTCTCACAAAAGCAGGGCAGGGTTTGGAAGTTGGAGTAGATTTTACATTGCAGCATTCAAATTAATCTTTGACACTGGCCTATTTGTGTTGGAGCAGATGCAAAGAGGCAAATTCAGCAGTTTGCATCACAAACAGTGGCATCACACATGGCTAACACTTTCCAATCTGCATTCTCTGTCTAGATTCCTTTACATTCATACATTAGTGTTCTGTATGCATGCAACCTTTGATTCTTCATAAATTTGTGGGCTCCTGTCCATGAGTTCAATATGCAGTTATGCAATTAGTCTATCTAATGTAGCTTATAGGTGCAAGTTTTCTGTTCATGAAGATCCTGAGCATTGCTGGAATGTGCTCTGCTTCAGCCCTGACTTTGTTGTGTGCAGGTTCCTTCATATAGGAAGATGGTCTGATTGATCTTCAGAGGCATCACTCTGGTTTGTGGATTGTAATGTTTTGAAGTCTTGTGTTTTGACAATTTTGGTGACCAACTCTTTGTTCTGTGTAACTTAATTTGTCTGGGAAGCTGGTGCAAACCAAGAGATTGTTTCATGTGACATTGTCAGCATATTCTGTATGTGTGGTCATGCTCAAACATACATTGGTTATATATTTCCCCCTGGCAACATACTGTAGGAAACATGATTGAGAGATGAGAACCGTTATGGTGTGATTACACATTGATTTCAGAGCCTTCTCTTGAGAGAAATTTGCCCTAATTCTTCAGGTGATCCTTTAGTTCTTGTCTTGGTAAGTTGGAAAATGCCAGTTGGAGCCTAATATGGAAGGCATTATGTTCTGGAAGTGTTAAGGTGTTAGGCTTGTTGACCCTACTAGATTGGTCCTGCAACCTCTGGAAGTGATTTGCTGTGCATCTTCTGGGCACCTTATTAGCCACTTTTCAAAATGCTGCATATCTCTATGAGGCAGGCTTCTGAGAAGCAGGGCATGGTGGAATCCTTCAATACTACTCACTAGACAGTGAGCTCAATCATATTGGTTTCTCCAGCTTTGTAGGACCTTGGGAAGTTCTTTGTCTGAAAGTTTAATTGATACTGAAAGCCATCAAAGCACTGGACATCACCATGAAAGCTTTGTCTCAGTTGTATCTTCCCAACTGTGAAGTGTAGCTGTGATTTGGAATTCTTACTGACTGATTATTGACATCCTGCATTGTGTGATTTCTTCTGTTGAAGTGCCATCCTTGCATTTTTCTTTTGAAGGTCCTGCTGAAGACTTTTGTGGATAGTTTTCTGTTCTTGTTTGTTTTTTGGGAGAGGTGGAATCAATTCTATGAGGGTGTGGAACCAGTGAGTTGGCAGTCAGGTCGAGGGTGTATCTAGTCCACAGAGTGAGTTGGCAGCTTCCTAGATGCCATATCTTGATCATTAAGAAAGCTACAAACCAAAGAAAAGAAGGTGGTAGTAAGCAGATGTCTTTGATTTGAACGCCTGTGAATCATATTTGCCTTCCATGTTCATTTCCCTTTATTAAGCGAAGTATCACAATGGGAGATTGTACTCCATCCAAGTACCATCCAAGTACCATGACGGGAATACACAAATAAGAATGGCTACCTAACTATATGGTCATGCTACATATTTATCTTATTCCAAGTGCTGCAGAGAGAATAAACAAACAAACAAACTACATACCATAGTAATATCTCATCCTAAGGGCAGAGCAGACAAACACCAAGTCATATGTATGTACCTAGTGGTTTGAGCTTGGATCATGTATGTATGTTGTTAACTGAATTATTATGGAAACATGTTTTAAGTCATAAAGTTATCTGCACAGACAGTAAAACCCACAAGCAGAACCCTGAGTTTCACTGAAATTGAGGACGATAATCAAAATGTAAGATGGGACTTTGCCAAAGGAAAATACAAAAAAAATGAAATCTTAAATTTCCTGTCAACCGAGGACAATTTGAGTTTCCTTTTCTCATCATCCTTTTATTTCTCATCATTCTTTTGTTTCTTGTGTTTTGTCTTTGTCTATGTGTTTATCTAGGGGTTACCTATGTTATGGGATACCTTGATTATAATATAGGTAGACTGTAATCTAGTTAAAAAAAAACTGTGATGACCACTTTTGGGTGGTCATTTTTGGTGTTGAGAAGTGACTCTCACTTTCGTAGATTCCATAGATATCTCAAAAGGAATGATGAGTGAGTGAGTACACGGAGGATCAAAGTCAGACTATTTTAAGGATAACTTTATTATAAAAAATATATTGCTGATAATTTTTGATGATGTGAAGATACATTTGCAAGTATAGTGGACATTGCTAGAGTAGATTGAACAACCGAGATTACATTGTGCCATCAAAAATCTTTTCAAAGACTGGATACCATACCAGCAAGTTTAATAAGCATTTTGCAAAAGTCAAGTGGGTATGCGTGCCAGTGAGTATAGCATTCCATCTATCTTATGATGAGTTGAACTGACCAGAATCACACCCATGAACTGTGTGCATCTGTGTATGTACAACATCAACATTGTTCTTGTGGGTTGTTCAATTGTAATTGAACTCTAGAGTTCAAAAGTAGAGATTTTTATATTCACATTACTCTTAGGCCCACTGATACTCCTCACATGTGTCAAATCCATTACCAACCTGTTTTTGAAAGGTATGAACTATGAACTCCTAACCCAGAAATCACCACCAGATTGTCTATTCTTGACATGTGAAGTACATGATGCACAGAACCTTTCACATAAATGTTAGTATTGGAAGTGATAATGCTGAACTCTGGGCTATTCTGTCGAACCCTAATTCCTGATCAAGTGCGAATTATGTCTTCCAGCAATTCTGCAAAGACTTGTGTCAACAGAAGAGTTGGCAATTTGTGTGAAGAGTATTGCTTCCTCTCTTAACCTTTGTCCAGCTTGGTTACCTGGCAAAATCTACTGGAGAGATTTTTAAACCCATGGCTTTGGAAACAGGCATTCTCTTCCTTGAAACAAGATGAACAAAATGCAAGCTCAAAGGAATATGCACAATGGAAGCAGGGTGCATCCAGGTTGACCTGCAATGCATCCTGCACCTTATTGTTCTTCTCACACTCCCCAATCCCTCTTATCTTCTCCTTGGAGCAGCAACTCTCTTGGGCTATGCAGAAGAAGGTCATCAACTGTGGGGCTGAAGCACAAATGGAACTGGTTTCTGCAATTGCAAAAATTCAATCCTACAAAACACGCAGGGAATTGCATATGAAAGAGGTTGAAATTTCGGAAATTGGGTTCTCTTCCATGAGTTGCAATTCTATCCAGAGAGAGAGATGGAAGTATAAAGATTGAGAGACAGAATTGAGAACTTTTATGCCAGGTTCTTGACAGCAAATAGAAAGGGAAATGTGAAGAATGGGGTCCTTCAGACCAGGCTTTGTATTCACCATAAATAGTTCCATACAAACAAATGATGGATTGAATACCTTGTGAAGTTCAGTTTAGAGTTTAGTGTCATTTTTTCGGTCAAGTAGATGTCTTGCACATTGTGTGATCTTGGTGATCCAGTTTCACCATTTTACGAATACTATGGAAGCAAGTAGTTTGTTAGTTGTGACTTTCTTTCCAGATTGAATATTTACACATATTGGTGACAAGATATGAACTCACATGATACTGTAAAAAATGAAACATCTAAAATTCGTCTACCCATTCTATGAATCTGCAGGAGCTTTAAAATCCTAACCTTGGGAATTTCCTCTCTTTCCATTCAAACATTTTCAAAGAGATGAGCATTGCTGGACATTCGCAAAGAGAGAAAGGCTAGAAATCTTTTATGGCGGAGATTCTTGACATTCATGGCAACTGATCATCAATTCAGGCATGTCCAATTGTCCTTTCCCTTGTGTAGTGGATCATAAAAGTTTCCATGTGGGCTCATGTTTCCCTTGTACCTTACAGTTTCAACACATGTCTGTCAAATAAATCCATTCACTCCGAAGATTCAATGTCAAAAAAAATTAATACTATAACCTAGTACCCAACATGCAATTCACCTTCGGTTCAATTGACACCCAAACAAAACATGATTCATTAATACTATATAGTACCCAATCCGCAATTCTCACCTTATGCTCAATTGAAACCCAAACAAGGGGGTGTGTCACACCCGTGGCCTTGCCATTTTACATTAAAAAAGGTATCTTTTTAAGGCAAAAGAAGAATGATGGAAATTCGAATATTTCACCATGCAAAAATATACATACTCTTCAAAAAAGTCCTCTAAAAGAAACCAAAATCCATCAAGATATCATAATAACTCTATAATTAATCTCAAGCTTCAACACAAGCCAAAAATATCATATTTCAAACATCCTCATATTATAAAAATAGACTGCTATATGTACAGGATGGATGATAAATGGTCTGAAAACAGTTTTCTGTTGTGTTCCAGTTCCTTAGCTAACCATGGTAGTTAGCTCGGTTGCTTCATTTTACTACCTACCTACCTACCTACCTACCTACTAATTAACAACCCACAAAGCAGGTTGTTGGTAAGTAGGTAATAAAAACAGCCCTTTCATATGTGTAAACCATCAACTTACCTACTAGTTACCTATTTTCCTACCCACCTACCTACCTACCTACCTATGTATGTATGAGAGCTATTTTCTACCCACCTACCTACCTACCTATGTACCCATAAGTGGACATATGAGTGGTGCTCTGGACCTTTGGATGAGGCGAGGAGCACGGAAAGCCGTCGATTAGTCGGGAAGTCGGGAGTCCTCCCTCGCGCCTATAGAGGACGTGAGGTCGACAATGCGTAGTTTAGGTGTACACAGGCCTGCGTTGGCGATGAACGAAGAAGCTCCGCTCCGTGGCTTCTTGGTGAGGTTCCTTTTGTTCCTCCTCCGGATTCTCTTCGTGAATTGGCCTCAACCAGCGGCTAACAACGCCGTCACTTCAGTTGTAGACTACTGGGAGCGAGTGAGTGGGTGGGTTAGTTGTATGGTCAGCTACTAGTTGCTGTTCGTGGATTGGGTTCGCGTCTTATTATTACGCTTGCGAAGGGAACTGGAACTGGTCCCTTAGGGTTTTTGCTGTACAGTAACTCAGGCGTGGTGAGGCAACCACGGATTGCAGCACAGTACCTCAGGCGTTGGCGAAGTACGCATTGGGTCTTCGGTTGTTTAGGGCGTGCGCAGGACGGGAAGTCACCTTTATGGCTGGCCATGACTGAGGCGATCAGTGGCGCCTGCTGGGGTTTGAAGGATTGAGCTCCACTCTTGAAGTTTCCGAGGTTCGAGAAATGTGACCCCCTCCGCTGTGGAAATTTGGAGAATTGGGTTATATGTTCAGGCCCCGGCTATGTCCGCAAGGGGGATGCAGGTTGGGTGCGGAACATTCCTTTGATATCCCTTGCAGCTCTCTACTTGCTTGTGCAATGGCATTCTTTATAAATACTAGTGCTGCATCAGTCGAAGATAAGGTGCGAGGTGCCTGACAGTAGGCGCACAAGACTGCATGGACGCATACGTACCTTATGTTGGGTACGAGATAACTATTGTTAATGCAGCTGTGGCTGGAGGGTATTAGTACGGGAAAAAGGAGAGTGGCGTTAGGGTTTGCGCAGTGGCGTGTCATTCTTGGAGAAGCAGGGAGTGGAATAAGGTTTACTGTTGTTTAGTCAGGGATGGTTTTCAAGCTAAAGCGCGTGATCCAGCGTGGAACTAAGGGTTCAAAAGCAGACAACAGCAATGATGCAGCAGCGTCGTCTGCTTCCACAGCACCTCCAGGTGGATCGACCTCAGCCCCTGCAATGGCTGCTCCACAGCCAGCAGTCACCAGAGCTGGCACAAATGTAGCTGCAAGCAGATTACTGGCTGCACCTGCTTCTCGAACTAGTGCACCACCGATACCACCTGCTCTAGCAGCACGCCTCGGACCACTGCAAGAGAAGTTACCGAATGGTGGTTTTGAGTCACTCCCGTTGTTTAGAGACGTGCCAAGCTCAGAAAGACAGAATCTGTTCATTAGGAAGCTTAATCTGTGCTGCTATATATTTGACTTTACAGATCCCACGAAGGACGTTAAAGAGAAGGAAATCAAGCGGCAAAATTTGCTGGAGTTAGTGGACTATGTAACTTCAGGGACAGGCAAGTTCACTGAAGCTGTGTTTGAGGATATCAGTAAAATGGTGGTGGCAAATCTGTTTCGCGCCTTGCCCCCCTCATCCCATGAAAACACAGGCTCTGACAGCTTTGACCCGGAAGAAGAAGAGCCTACTATGGAGCCTGCTTGGCCACATCTACAAATTGTTTATGAGTTTCTGTTGCGCTATGTTGTGTCCTCTGAAACTGATGCAAAGGTTGCAAAAAGGTACATTGACCAGTCATTTGTGCTGAGACTTTTGGACTTGTTTGATTCGGAGGACCCAAGAGAAAGAGAATACCTGAAAACCATACTGCACCGCATTTATGGCAAGTTCATGGTTCACCGCCCCTTTATCCGAAAGGCAATTAACAATATCTTCTATCAGTTCATTTTTGAGACTGAAAAGCACAATGGTGTGGCTGAGCTGCTGGAGATTCTTGGTAGCATCATCAATGGCTTTGCTCTACCTCTCAAAGAAGAGCACAAGCTCTTCTTGGCCCGAGCATTAATTCCTTTGCATAAACCAAAATGTATGTCAATGTATCACCAGCAGCTCTCTTACTGTATTATTCAGTTTGTGGAGAAGGACTTCAAGCTTGCAGATACAGTTATCAGGGGCCTGCTCAAGTATTGGCCTGTCACAAACAGCCAAAAGGAGGTCTTATTTCTTGGAGAGCTGGAAGAGGTGTTGGAGGCCACACAAGCTGCAGAGTTTCAGAGGTGCATGGTTCCATTGTTCCAACAATTCAGTCGCTGCCTTAATAGCTCACACTTCCAGGTGAAGCCTAACTCACTTCTGGTGAAGTCTTTAGTATGTGTTTCCATTAACTGATGTATTGGCTCAGGATGATCACCATCTTCCAGTCTATCTAGTTAGGATGGGCTACCTTTTGAACATCCGCCTTCTTAAACTTCTTGGCAACCTCTTCTTTATTTGTTGACTATCATGGAGGATGATATAAGGTAACTGGTCATTTCTGCAGTCTGTCACCAAGTCACTGAGATGTATAAATGCAATGGTTTTGGCAACAGGTAGCTAATGTCTGTGGCTGACTCAGAATAATCATTAGTTGGAGGATGCTGTTTCAAAATGATTGTGTTGCCTGTACACAGGGTAGCTATGTAGAGCCTCCTTGTGTTCAGGCTTTGGACTTTCTCCCAATCTCCTTCATCTTGTCTCTTTTGCCTCTGCAATCTTTCATGCTGGCATCCATATTTTTAACTACATTCTGATGATGGTGCTTGTGAAGTGAAATTATAATTTTGATGCTTTTTGAGGTGGTCAGGTGGCAGAGAGGGCACTATTTTTGTGGAACAACGACCATTTTGTGAGCCTAGTAGCTCAGAATCGGCAGGTGGTGCTTCCCTTGATCTTTGCAGCCTTGGAGAGGAACATACACAGCCACTGGAATCAGGCAGTGCATGGGCTAACACTGAATGTGCGCAAAATGTTCTTGGAGATGGACCAGGAGGTTTTCCAAGAATGCCAGCACAAGTTCCAGGAGGATGAAGCAAAGTCAAAAGGACTTGACGAGAAGCGAGAGGATACATGGAAGCGTCTTGAAGCTGCTGGCACCATATTATATAATAATAGCCATATGAAAGGTAGTGATGTTCCACCTGACAGAATGCTCAGTATACAGACTGAGAGTTGAGTTCCATCTCAGGGACAATTGGCTCCGGTGGGGAATTAGAAATTATGTTCCAGTACTAGTGCTTGAGCTGGGACTGGTGCATGAGTGACAGGATTGATTTAGGTCAAGGGGAATACTAGTTTCCAAGTCTTTCCTGCTTATCTTGTCACAATGCATAGGGATTCTGTGGTACAGGACCCTGATATGGAAAGGATGTGCCTTGTCTTCACTTTCAAAGTGACTATGAACAGTGACTGAATGGCCAATTGCAAATTTGCAATTCTGCTGCAATATTGTCCATGTGCAAGAAGCACAGGTGTGATGAATTGGCTTCTTTTTTTAGTGGGTAGGGGAAGGATTGGGGCAGAGAGCACTGCTTTAAGTGAAATTTATTTAGGTTTTGTGGTAGTCTAATGTCACCTCACTATGTTGCCAATCTCTAGCCTGCTGTAAGATTTTCTTGTGAATCTTCTATTTGGGGGCCTTGTCTACAAGTTTGGATCAGGGTGGCAGTGTAAAGTTGGTAGTCTTTTTGTCTGCGGAGCTTGCCAGCTGTTATTGTTTGATGTGAAGAAACATTGTAGGTTTTGATCTCACCCTTCATGTTGGTTTCAATGCACTCCAGATCAATGGAGCCAATGAGAAAGGGAGAAAGAAGGGAGACATCAGAGAGACAGGTGCCTTATATCTGCATAGTGAATGGAGATTGGCAAAGAAGAGGTCTGTATAACAGAGTTGTCTCTCCCATGTTGATGAAGAAAGGAGGTAGTTTTCTAAACTGTAGTTCTGGAGAAAGTTGAGAGAGAATTTGCATCAGGTCAGCAGAAAACTCATTTTCATTGTAGTGCAGAGCTCTGTGGCACTAGATCTGTGCTGTGTTATTGTAAGTTTTCACTCTTGAATCAACAAGGAGTGCTGCTTCTACATGTCTTATGCAGAAGGGTCTTCCTTGTTGATCCACATCTTCTCTTGTTCACTTTGGGCTGTCGTTCTAAGGTCTGGAGGGGTCTTGACAACAAACAGTCCAGAAGTCAAACACCTTTGAAGTTGCCAGCCTCGGCATTGAAGGCAACATTGTCACCAACATCCACAGTAGCAGCCTGACCATCTGCATCAGCACTATTCTGGCCCAATCCAGGATCATGCATTGCAATTGCTGTGGTGTCTGCAAAATGACCAGGAGTCCAGCAGGCAGTCCAATGTACATTCTCACAATCCTCCCACCTATGATCCAAACACAAAATGCAATAAAAAGTTAGATCTTTAACCAACAGTTGGTTTAGGTCGTGCTTGTTAGATGAAAAATTGAATGGGATTTCATGGTTCCCTTTAGAGGGTTGCAATTGATGGATGTGTTATTTTGGGTAATATCATCTGATTTGACATGCTAGAAAAACCTTATAGAGGCTTCCCAACACTGATGTTTCTGGTCTATCAGATAGATGCTTCCTCAGAAATATCTACCTCCTCTGCACTTTGGAGTTTCTCACAGGGAGTTGCTCTCTACTCAAAAAACCTTCTTATAGCAGTCCCTGCCCCATCATGAGGGCCCCTACCATGACTGCTCCCAAAGAAAGACCAAATCATTCTACAACAATTGGGCATGTTAGGATACTTACTATCAAACACCAATGTTCAGAACTCTTCAATTGACTTTCACAATTTGTCAGATCTAACCAGGTGCCACTTTGGCCCATATCCCACCACCAACATATGATCCCAATGCACCTTGAAGCAATGTTGAACTAAGAATTCATGTTTTTGATCATCAGAAATTTAGAAATTCATCTAAGCGTGTAGGGTAAGGACTAAGGACCTATAGTGGAGCTATTGGATGATGTGGGACTCAGGCACAGGACTCAGATTCTGAAAACAACGGTTGACGTCCTTATCTGACAAAAATACTAGTATTTCCTTTTGTAATACGGATAGCTGTGATTCATCTTCAATGAGAGGAACCTTATGCACAAGGTAACATGTTCCAAATTACGCAAAGCACTGCCTGGGTTTTTCCTTCAGATTTTCAGCTTCATTACATGCCTGAAGAAACCTGTTTTCAGCAAGGGGGATGTTCTCTGGTGGAAGGTACCAGCCAACCTGTCACTATTTCTAAAAAGTGAAGAATCTCAGCTCCACTGAAGATCCCATGCGAGCGTCTTAGAGTAGGCCGAGGGAACAGGTCGAAAATCACGGAAGGGCCTTGTTACTCAGGCCCTTCTTCTATACAGAAGGTACTCTAAGAGGCTCGCAAGGGGGATCTTCAGTGGGGGCGAAAGGCCGTGCGCTAGATTTCGCTCTAAAACCATCTTCAAAATATACGGAACAATTTTGACGGTTCTTTCTGTTATCTACTGCAAACCAACTCAGTCCAGATGAGTTCAATCCAAAATTGGACATGCCATCATCCATCTCTACACGAGGAACGTTGCATAGTTATAGCCAACCCAGTTAGAGTAAGTACGAGCGTCACGAGTTCCCGAAAGGGAGCCATGTGGGTGCAGAGTTTGCAGAAGGGTTTGCAAGGTTCTGGGTGTTTTGGAGTTCTTTCTTCCCAGTTAATTGATGGAGAGGGCTCTTTCTGGATTTTGTCCGACTAGTCCAGGGTCAGAGGGATTCTTCATCTCGGGAAGGCCCTCTTTGTTGCAGCTTTGTATGCAGCAAGCTGTAGGTAGCTTACCACTTTATGCGGACAGGTTGCAGTTTCTTCCGCTTGAAATAGCATCAATTCTTGTACAGAAGTTTTTAGCTAGGAGACCCTTGCTTCTTGAGCTGCAGATCTTTTGTGGGTCTTGTTGTAGACCTCAGAGTCTTTGTCTTTCTGGAATTGAACACTTAAATTCCAAGGGGTTGCAGCATTTGGTACATTTGGGGAATCTTGTGAGACTGGATCTTGCAGGATGCTCTTGGCTCAACGACCTCAGTTTCCTTCCAGGTATGGCCGTTTTCTGTTGTCTGGTCACCAGATTTTTTTTTGTATGAGATTTTGGTGACGAATTTCGCATGATCTTTTTCCTTATCTGCAATATCTTCTTATTCCCTTGAAATAACTGCATCACTAGCGCAGGACTGTACGAATATATTGGTTATATCCAGTTAAGAAAGCCTCCGAAAGAGTGTTTTCTCTTTCAGATTGTCCATCAAAATTCACGCTCTTGTGGGCATACTCATTTGAATGTCAGGTCTCAAATCTTTGGAGTGTTTGATACTACGTGACTGTTGGTATTTGCCTGGTGAAAGCATCTCATGTATTCAAGGTAAGGCTCATGGTCCCTTACACTTGTTTGATTCTATGTTCTTGCTCTAAACCCTAGCCCTAAACATCTGTGGACCTTGACTTATGACATTCCTGAACATTCCATGTGTGTTAAAGGTTTTAGTTGATCATGTGTCCAGCTTGTCTTTTTGAGATTCAGTAATTTCCTAATTGAAGTCTCTCACAGCTTTGAAACCTTGAAGGCTGATACCTTCCACCTATGCAATACTTCATTGTTAGAGTTTCTCTCCATGGTAGTTGCACTTCCAATGGGATATGAGCATTCAAGTCTTGATAACCAGGGCATCATAGTAGGCTTCAGGTTGGTGTCCAAATGCTGAATTCTGAATTGATACATTGATTTGGCACTTGAGAATGGGAGCACTTCTGTCTGTTTTGGATACAGAGCTGCCACACCTACAGTGTTTGGATCTGGAGAATGTCACCTCCATAACAGACAAGCTTGCTGCCTACTATCTTCCAGGTCTTAAGTTCGTGGCTTTACCCTTGATGTTTTGGGGTGGAGGGTTTCTGAACAGGGCTTTGGATTGAACACTATTTTGCATTCTAGTCAACAAGTGGCCTTGTCTATTGTAGGCAGGTTTGAAAGAGCTACGTGCATTGAATGTTAGTGGCACGGGTGTTGGTGATGGGTTGGTGGAGGCTCTCACATATGGCAGTAGGCTGCATGCTTGGGTAGTTACTGAATCCACTTCTGGCTCTCTGAGAAAAAAGCAACCTCCTCAGAGTACTGGTGATTGGAATGAAGTTCTGGAGCAGCTATTGCAACAGTGGCCTTCTTCTCATTTGACCTTTTTGCGTCTGCAGCACACGCTCATCACACAGGCTTCTATTTCTCACTTGCTTGGTTAGTTTCAAATCTCAACACTAGCCCCAAAATCTTCACCTTTTGTGATGATTTCTATAGTGGAGACAATTTCCTTGGTGACTCATAGCTGACTTTTGTTTGCAGCAATTCCAGACTTAGTTCTACTTGATGTGCGGGGTACAAATGTGACAGGCAGATCAATCTTTCCAATTCAAGGTGACCCAATTGCCTGACTTCCACCTAATGTGTCCAAACTTGTATCAGTCATCATTGGCGAAGGATAATTTGGCAATGATGTTAGATGGATATTAGTGTAGTGGCATTGCTACTAGTATAAAATCAATGATATGGGGGCTGTGATTTACTGGGGGCCTGGATTGTTTAAATATAGGGTCAGGAGCTTCTGTTTCAAATTTAGCAATGTTTGAGCTTCAAGCAGACTTTAGGTATTGTGGTAACTGGGTGTTAATTGGGGTTGTGGATTGGGATGACAGTTAAACATAGGCTGGTCGCATTGCCAAATAATAGCAAATTGGCTGCACGCACTAATGCAATGCTCGCACGGGTGTTGGAAGGAGAATGTGGATGCAAAGCAATGGCCCTGCAAAATGCTTCTGTTGCTGTATACCACATGAGCAATGAACTTTTGTTTGTCCCATGGGACCAGGCAGCTATTCAGCTGCTCCAGAATGCAAGCTTAGAATCCTCACATTGGGTATAGGGAAACCCTGTCTTCCTTGATGATGTAAGTTCTGCTGAATCTTGAAGTAAGGCTGCAATCTAATGTGTAATAAGATTACAAGTTTTTGGATCTGTAAAAGAATTGTGCAGCCAACCTGCTGTGATGTGTCTTGTGTTAGATTCAACTTCATAATTTTGTAGATCTGGCTTGTTACATTCTACCCAATAAGCAGGATCACGGGTGCCAAGAGGCCTTATTAGGGCTAAAGGTCCATGGACAAAGTGTGTCCTAAAATGACGAAAGTTCTAGGTACTATGGCAGATGGGAAGCCCATATGATATCACCCATCTTTCTCCTACAATCACCACAAGAAACGCCTAGTGGTTTGGATTTCTCAAACAAACTGGTCATTATTAATCTGCAGATGGAACAATGCATACCCTACCAGTGAACAGTTGTAGTGCAGTATTTGGGCATGTGGGTTCCACCTGGTGACTGTTACATCTATCAAGGCTTCTTCAGCTCAGATTTTTTTATATAGGGATTGGCACAAAAGCTAGTGACCTTCTATTAACTTTTCTGGAATTGATTATGAAGAACACAATGATTTGATACTGGAAACTTCAAATGAAGTAATGTTTCTGTCTGGACTGTATCTAATCTAAATATGTTAAAGATCTTGGATGGGTTGTTCAAAGATTTATATGGACACATTTGCTTTGGTTCTGAATTAAAAAATTTGTTCAGTAAATGTCAAAACATTTATTTTCATGACCCAGCTGTAAATCAGCTTGTATTAGGAGATTGAATGGTTGATCTTCATATGACCTAAACACATAGGAGGGCTTGAAATTCAATTCTTGACCCTCTTCAAGAGCTTTAAGTGAAGTACTTAGTATTTGAAACTAGAGTAGAAAAGGGCAGAAAACCATATTGAAAATGAACCACAGAACACATAACAAAGAAAGAGGACTCCTTTTAACAAGAGCGACAACCAAAGCGCATTATACAAGATGAGCAATAATAAAGGGATAGAGATGAATAACTACCACAAGATTATACAACTAAGGATCTGGCCATTATCTAGCTGGAAGACCAAAAAATGAGGAAATTGATTGTTGGGACTGACATCTAATTAAACAGGATCTTAATTTTAACACCCCCTCTCAGTCCCAGCAACATGGTCACCATGTCCAAACACTGAAGTAATCTGCAATTTACAAAAACCTGCTAAATGCAGGCAGTGGGGTTCTGCATTACCGTCTTGTCCTTCTGTCTAGCTTCAGAAAGACTACAAACTCCAAGATCTTCTCTAAACTAACCCAACTTCAACCATCAAATTGACAATTTGATCTTCAGATGGAAAATGAACTAACTCAATCTCCTCATTTTCTAGATTTTCACAAATGGAATGGTAGTGAATCTCTCTATATTTCATACAATCATGAAACACAGGCTTTCAAGCAATTTTCATACTGCTCTCAATTTGTCAGAGAAGAACCAACTCTCACATTGATGTTGCCAAACTTGCAACAAAATAATTTATCATATTTGAAAAAACAAAAGTGTTTTTTTTGGTTTTTCCCCTATATTAATGATCATGTGACATGTTTATGTGATCTTTACACTCATGTTATAAAGACAATATTGGAGCAGCAACACAAGCCTTGAAATGGTCCTTGTTGTGGTAAGTCTTCTTTCCTACATTCTAGCACTGCAATTCTTTCATGTATAACTAAAATATTACATAATTTTGAATTCAAGTGAAAATTGGAAAATTTGTTGAACAAATAGTAAAGATATTGGTTAAAACAATTTGGCATATCAAGTGAAACGTAGAGAAATCTGTGATTTATTAATTGAAGGTATATTGAGGTTGAGCTTCAAAACTCAATATACATTCAATTCAACAAGTTTCAAATACCTTTCATGTGTAAAATTTCAAAGCTTCGTGACAATATTGGATGTTTAAACACTTAAACACAAGTAATAGAATTACGACACAATGTACATCATAAAATACAAACCCCAAACCATGTCATATCAGCTAACATAAATCATTGAAAAGTTCAATGCTATGATGGATTGGATGAGATGCCTTTAAACAAATGACGGCAACTACCATTTTAATGCACATGACCCATGATTCATTGTTTGGGTGTATATATGTCTAAGGGTAGGTCATGAAATCATGAGGTGAGATTGCCCTTTCATCTATCTATTATTGGCAAGATGCGTTTGTTATGCATTGTAATTGAGAATATCTTTCCAAAAGGCTTTACAAGATGAGTTTCCTTTTCCATGTGGGTTGCAAATTATTTCTAAAAAGTGGGAGGGTGGAGGGATTGTTCAAAAGGATCTTGCACATGTTCATATTAGTTTTCAATGATCGTAGCATTCGTTTCCCACAACATTCATATATTGTCCCAATGCATTTGCAATAATAATAATAATACTTATATTTCACTAACAATTACCGCGCAATTTTGACAAAGGGTTCATCAATCTGCCCAACAACTACTGAATTTTAATGTGCAAGATGTGTTTCCTACATCTAATATCATCAATAGATATTTTGTGCAAATTCAAGTTTCAAGTTCCAAGTAGGTAATTAGATCCAATGCAAGGAACTATATATCATTGGATTCGACTTCATCAAGGGGTGTGTGCCATGACATAAAGGTCTTGAAAGATGTGGGAATCATAAGCATTAATGCACTCATTTACCAAAGACTGAAAATGCAATTTCTCTCTGGTTAGTTAGTTTTAACTAAAATCTGGTTCAAAAACCTTGCTTTTTTGGAATTTTTTTTTTCAAAAGTTTCCCCCAAAAAAACCTTGTAGGGGTTGCAGCCCCAAGGTTTGGTTTTTTTTTTCGTATTTTGATGAAATTGGCACTAAAGAGAGAAGGTCTAGATGGATACCTATTTGCACACTTACAAGGAGAAGGATGCTTGAAGCTATGGTTGTGTATATGGGACTATGGTTTGAAGAAGTATTGTAGCAAAATATGATCATCAAAAGGTTGGTTTGGAAGTATGGAAGGAGTCTGGGACAATATCATCCAATTATTATTTGATTTTGTTCTTGCCATTGGGGTACTTGTCCTTGGGTGCAATTTTTCAAAAGTGCATCTAAAACATAAGTTACACCAAAAAGTAAAAGTAGAAACATGAAATATGAAGCTTAAATCGGTTCTTTTTTTTGGGGAAATGACAAAAAAATGGCTTTTAAATTGGCTGAATATGCCATTGAGGAAGATTTGACACAATTAGCAGATCTAGGAAAAGCCCTAATCGGCCTCCTCTGACTTTAATGTAATGTCAATGGTGTATTTTGGTTGGTATTATTTATGGTGTATTATTTATTTATTTATTTATTTAGTGCTATTTGGTTGGTTGCCTATGTCCAAGTGAAAGGGAAAGGTCCAGAGTCCAGAGGTTCAGTGCATGGCAATGACGAATGTAGCCCAAGTTCCCAAGCCTGAGAACAATATAATAAACCTGATGTGACCAAAGGGGGTTTGGGAACTTGATGTTCCCTTTGTGGTTCGCCCTCTAAGGTGGTTCTTTCGTCTTCTCTAGGACATGAGTCCTTCCATTTTGTTCCTTGTATTCCCCCTTTTTTTTTGGGGTGCTTTGGTTTATTTATGATTGGCAAGGGTTTCATCATCATTTCATTTGGGTACATGGGCCCTTCAAGGTGCACTTATTACTTCAAAAGGTCTCTCATCATTTGTACATCCAAGAAGCCGCTAAAGGCTGAAAGAAATACTATCATTCATGTGCTGGTAGCTTTGTCCATCTAAAACAGTACCAAAAGCAATCATCACACTACAAGATAAGGGGTGGGGGGCTTCAACTATTTACATCACCCAGTAATTCATCCATCCATACAATAGCCACGGACAGCAATTGCCTCCACAACAATTGAACAACATCCTTCTAAGTTCTCATAGATATCATCGATAGCTTCTTATCGTCGTCCATGATCATCCAATTAGATTCAACACACGATCTCATCTCATTAAAAGAGGGATGAAATATGTCCACCAGTATATATACCATTCACGTCTGAAGAGAAAATGAAGCCGAACTGTGTCTCTCTCTCGTGGCCAGCACAAATTCGCAGAGAAATGGGGCGAGGAGTGAGAAGCAGCGGAGGCGGGGAGAGCCAGTTGGGATATCTGTTCGGATCGGAGAATCCGCCGTGGCCCAAAGCGAGCGGCAACAGACCCGCGGTGGCGACTCCACGGCCGACGCAGCCGGAATTGCAGTCACCTGCCGGGTTGGTGACGAATGCGCATGCAGAGAAAGCGGGGCCGGCAGCCGTGACAGCGGCTTCTGTGTCGCGTCAGAATGGGAAGGCTGAGGAAAACGCAGCTGCTTTGACACACAAGTTAGGAAGGAACTTCAACAACTACCATCGCGCAGATGGCCAAAACACCGGCAATTTCATCACGGTCAGCAGTGTCTCGACCAACTCCTCTGGGAACAATACGGGGATATCTTCTTTTACACTTTTAACAAAACTTTGCAAATTTTTCTCTGTTGTCGTCCATCGTCATGTCTGCGGATGTAGCATATCCACCTCTTGGAGATTATGGAGTTTCAAATTACGTTGAATCGTGAAGTATGTATCCATCTTTTGGAGGATATTCTCCTTGAAAGCTTGCACTTACAAGCGCCTAATGGTGGAGCACCTCGGATGTAGGCACATATATAGTTCTTATAATCCACGTCGAGAAAGGTTTGTTCGCAGAGTTTAGGAATTCTATCGTGATCGATTCTGAAGAAACCTCTGTGCAATGCCTAAGTTTCGAAGCTTAGGTGCCGGAGACCAATAGGTGCAGGCTATGCCAGGATGCGAGGCAGTTCTCGCGTTCAGTGGATCTCACTAGTAACAAACTCTACTTTCCGTAATTCTCAGCGCTGTCAGGTTGTTTGCAACTCGGAAAACACTTGCATTCTCGGTCCTGATGTCGAGAGTGTCTTCCTCAAGAGATTTCCTCAGTGGTATGAGACCGATATTACTAACTTTCAGACCAGAATATCACACATTTGATAGATGAACGGCCTGCAGGATATTCCTTTCGTGTAGTGAAACTGCGCGGGTAGACACTGTGCCTGGTTTGAACGTCGAGATTGGTCCTCTGTGCATGGTTCTAAATGCGCCTATTGCAATTTTTGTGTTTCCTTGCCGCAGGATCGTCCATCAACTAAGGTGCACGCTGCTCCTGGTGGAGGTTCATCCTTGGGCTATCTTTTTGGTGGTGGAAACTGAGATCTCTACGAGAGTTTCCAATGGCGGCCATGGTGCTGCACAGCCTGCCCTCGGTCTTATAATCTGGAGTAGCAGGAGTAAAACTCGCACCAGAGGAGGAGGTCCCGGAACTGGACGACAAGCCTTTTATCTCTGAAGACACGCTTAAGTGTGCCAGCAAAGGGATGATCCTATGGCCTTAGTCTGAAGGTTCTTTAAATGTGTGCTTTCATATACATTCTATCTGGGTGGACACACTCTAATCTCAGATGGTGTCCTCATGGTAACAGATGGGATGGAATCACACAAAGGCCTGTAGAATTTTTCTTCACTGCTTAATCTTCAGCTTTATTTTGTTGAAAGACAGTACATTTGGCATAATTCTTTTTCACAGATCAAGCTTCAAACTTCACTGCCTTTGGTTTGCAGTTTTCTTTGGAGATTCAGATTGTCCTATTGGAAGCAGTCGCTTTGCAATGTTCATTTGGTTTTTACATGATTGTCTCTGTTTGCATTAATTATCTCTACATCTTCCTGACAATGAAAATTTGAAGAGATAACAATTCTGTGTTGAATCTGAACCTAAATCTCACCATCTGCTATTTTAGAGTACCTGAAAACCTGCCAAATTGGAGGTACATTGACCTTTATGTACTGAGAGAATGGCCTCCTGGCTGATTCTGCCAGACAAGCAGTGACTAGGCAAGTCTGAGCACCTGGCAGACTTAGCTCAATGAGATCACCCATCTGCCATGTTTTTAGATCTAATGTAAGCCTCAAAAAACTTAGAAGTGATCCAAAAGCTTCGCACTTGAATTCAATGTTTTCAGATTTTAAGTAAGCCTCCAAAAACTTAGAATTGATAACATGTGCATGATCCTGCAAGCATACCAAAGAAATATGGATGAAGGAATTCAGGCACTGAACACTTTCTGCATTGCTTCTGGATTGGAAACCGGTTTGGAGAGAATGGATGTGACATCCTTGGAACAGTACCTTAGATCTGGGCAGCAATCCATCTTGGGGTGACACTTTGGGCCTTGATTGGGCTCAAAGAAGGAGAAGTCACAACTCCATCAGGGTATCCCTTTGGATACAATGTCAATCCTAGATAGAAAACTGAAACACCAAAGCTCCAAGAAACTGTCTTTAACTGGCAGAGCATTAGTAGCAAACCTCAACTACTAGCTTCCTGCTGGTTATATGTGGCAGCAGTGTGGGGACCATGAGGGAAAATTTGGGTAGGAGAGTTCTTACTTGGAGGTTGATGTTGATGTTCCTGGTCCTCCTTCAGTTTTTGATTTGGTGACTATTTCACATGCTGAACTGGGTCCCTTGCCTCTTGTGTACTTGATTGGAACCACCACAAGAAGTTTCTTACCAGGTTCTTTACTTGCTCCAGGATATTACTTCATGGACTTTTAACCTCACAACAGATTGGGGAAGTACTTGATCATGAGACATAAAAAACTCATACCTGCATTCAGCAACACAATGAAGGCAACAAAAGAGATGGATCATTCACGGTGCCAACAATATAGCAATTGAATCAGTGGTATCAGCATCAATTTGGGCAGCTTGGTGCAGATTCCAAGTTGAAGTATTCCATTTGAAAAGCCTACAACCAAGCAGAAGTTCTGTGTTTTCAAATTTATAACAATATCAGGACCTGTGACTATTCAATAGAGGCAACGAATAGAAGTGGGCAACATAGGAAGGACTTGGCATTTACAGATTCCCAGCTGATAAGCTGATATTTGGGATGGGAAGCAATGCATAGATACATGGTCATTGGCAAGGATTGGGGAGGGGGGGGTGTGGGGGTGCAGAAAGAGCAACAAGAGGAAGGGAAGCCGTAATGCAATCTGTCTCTGGAAATACTGTTAGAACATGCTCCAATGACCAATTACCAAAAGAAAGGAGAAAGCCCTGGGCTGGCTGTAGGGAACACAAGTTATTTGCAGCAATGTACATCATGGAGCAATCGACAGCCAGCAGAACTGTCTCAGGAGTAGGCCTCTCAGCAGAGCATGGTTCCAACCTCCACATTTGAAATCGTGACAGATTTTTTACTATCCCCACACATGGTTTACTGGAAATCAAATTGGGATTCAGCATAGAAAACCTGGAATGAATACTTATGCCACCTCCAAGCAAGATTAGCAGATGGTTTAGCAGAGGTCAGAAATCAGTGGAGAGGAAGGCAAGAACTCTCTCTAGATGGAGTGTTGCAAGAACAGAAGATGCCGCAAAACAAAGGATTTTGATTCCTCCTAGGGACCCATGTCCAATGTTGTGCAGCAGAAGAAGGCTAAGGCCTTCTTCTCAGCACCATTCCTTGGGTCTTTTGTTGGGGGTTGCCCTTGGAATTGTCCTTAGGTGATCTTTATTCAAGCCTTCTGTCTTCTGGTGGCTTTCTGCAGGTTTTCTTTTATCCCAGGTGGATCCAGTTTTGCCAGAGTGTGTCAGATCTTCAGGTTGACAGGTTTCTTTTTCTGTCCAGTTTTCCACCTTTCTTAAAAACTCAACCTGGCTTTTTTCCTCGTTGCATGCATCTTTAAGCTCTTGGTTGGATGTTCAAAAATCATTGGTTTGATTAAATGATTTGCTATCACAGGTCTGGGATCCATTTTGCGAAGATGTCAATGAATGTGTTTTTCAAAGTCTTTTACTTCAAAAATTTGGTCTTTACATTCTGTTCTTACATTGCACCATAACCATATTTTGATTTTGAAAAAAAATGTCATGTTGGAAAATTGAAGGTTGTGGCCATCACTACTTTATGTTTCTCTGACTGATTTGTGGCAAAGAGCAGAAAATATGTGGCTTAAAGTATTCCATTTCAGGTCTCTGTATTGATGAGTCTAAAGAAAAATATGTCTGCCTGATTGTGGAGGTTTCTGTAGCATGGATACTGAGTCCATTTGTTTTTCAATTCTCTGGTATGCTATCACCCTAACTTTTAGGGTCTGTCATGTTGATGGTTGTTTAGAACAATGAGAAGATGGAAAAATGGGAAAAATATTAGATGTTGTAAAGAGAATATTCTTCATTCCAGATTTTTCAGGTCTGCCAATGAAGAAGTTCAAACAACTGGTAATAGAAGATTGGTATCTAGTGTCAAATATCACTTCCACATGTTGTTCAGTCAGACAGATGATGTTTCTGCATAGCCCAAAAACCTAAATCTCTTTCAATGAATGATGGCAGCAATCTACATTCCAATCTTTGTTACAAATCATGTCGACCGATTGCTCAATGTACCTTATCTCCTGGCAAATATTCTGATCATAAGGATGTTGAAGTGAGGCAACCAGGAAATTTTACCTCATTTGTAACAAGGTAACAGGAGTAAAGGGGGAACAAGAAATTATCATGGGGAAAGAGCAGCCAAGTGCCACTCCTTGTGAAAAATCCTCAACCCATGATCAGAATTACACAAGATATACACAGTTGATGCTTGTGCCATGTCAAAAACCAATTTGACATAACCAGATGAGGATGCTTTTCATGTACAGGTAGGCCTTTGAAATTGGTAGTTCTTAAAGCAAGAGGGAAACAGCAACACCTTTTCTGGGGGGAGATGACAACATCCCAACAGGATGTTTTCAGCTTGAAAATGGAAGAAATTCAACAGGCAGACCAGGACCCAATGCTACTCTGAAATTTGAGCAACATCTGGCAAAAGCCAAGAACACAGTGCCAGAGTTTTAGTAAAGACAACTGGCCAAGTCAAAGCCAATTGACAGCAAGTGGAAGGTTGAATGGAGTGAGCAAGAAAGTAGAATTCACCAAGACTGTTAGACTTTTTGCACATTGGATCTTGTTGTGGAAGCTCAAGGATGTCCAAACATTCCAGTAATTGTTTCTCAAGCCTCAGTTGTTTTGGTTCCTGACACATCAAATTATTGCTGGAGAGACCTCAATTAGAAAGTAAGAGAAGTGATAGAACAATGACAGTTATAATTCCATAATATTTTTTACTAAACCTTAAAGGACAATCCGTTTAGTTGGCAGGCTTTTAGTTCATGGCATGTTGTATCTGGATGTGTTTAAGTTTCTGTGTCTGTGGGTTGATAAACTATTGACAATTATGTGTACAGGCTTGCATAGGAAGAGACCACAATCTCAAAAGTGTGTGGAAATCAACTATGAGACAGCAGCAATGAGGTTCTTTCATAGCCTGGGTGGCATGTCACCCACCTGCCGGCCCTCTTTGCTGGAGCTCCTTATTGTGAAAGGTCTATCTCACAAATCATATATTCCTTTGTGGGTGATATCATTGTTAGTTTTCTTAGGTTACGGAGCATTGATCATGTTAACTTCTCATTAAAGCCAATATTAGATGTTCAGTTTTTTCTGTGTCCTTAAGTTACAGGTAACATACGTCCATCTATTCTGTTTGCTAATCTGCACTTTGTCAATGCTTAACACTAGTGGCAGAAATAGCATGTTTGAAATTATACCCAAATTATTAGGTCATAAAGATTATGGTCATTATGAAGATCGCATTTCCTGTTTATGCTGCAATTTACACTAAATGGGTCTGTGACTCGTCATGGTCTATTTGAACAATTCTTGATGTGTCACACATAGTGAACCAAGTATGTATGATTAGGGGCATTTGGGAAGTAGGGGAGCTACTACTATCTTCATCTCTACAACCAGACCCCACACTCAATGATCCAGGCTTGAAGGATTTAGTCTCTAACTCAAAACCTGGTGGTTCTCAAAATGCACCTCTACAGGTCAACCTAACTCTTATTCCACCCTCTGAATCCTTTACCTTTTCACATTAATCCTAAAACTACTGTGTGGAACTCGTGAAAGTGGGTGTTAGGAAGGAATATTAAGGGAAAAGTCCTTCCTAAGGGCTTTAGTGGAGTAAAGGAGACAAGAGCACATGAAGAGGACAAGGGATGGTGTTTGTACAATTTAGTGTTTCAGCTTTGGGTGGGCCAGTTTTTGGAAAAAAAAGTCAGAGATACATTGCAATAATTTTGAGATTACAAGTTTGAATCCACTCATTAACCAACAGGATAGTATTCTGAGGTGGCATACATTCACTTGCAGGAGTTGGTCATGAGTTTTGATGTTGCTGTGACAGCTGTCTGGAATGTTCCTGTTACTGGTATGTCCACATACCCAGTTGGTTTTAAAGTCCCCATCTTCAACCCATTTTTAAGATGTGAAGGAACAAGATGTGCAAAAACTTACACAGCAATTATGTATAAATGTTATTGCAGGGTTGAAGAAGGGTTCTCCATTCAATAGAATTGTCCGTGTGTGTTTATTTGATGGACTGAACTTTGTGGGCAATGCACATGCATTTTTCGGAGCCAAGGCCATCAATGAGGAAGACCCCTGGGTGTTTGTTAACAAGGTTTCCTCACTGGGCACTGAACTATGGTTTTGTAGCTTCAAGAAGATGTTCTCCTCATTATGACCTATCTGAACTGACCTCACTTGTACATACGACCTCTCCCATTGTTTGTTTATGTGTCTAAAGCCAACCGACCTAATGTGGTCATATCAAAACTAAATCTGGCCTTGAGATTTTCATACACATGTTCTTGTGTACTGTTACTTTGTAATCACTGGTTTTAGTGGGCTACTTTGCACACAACTGGAAATGCCCTTGATTTTGCCACTAGTGGATTAGCAAGATATATAGTATTCTAGGAAATACTAATGCATGGTGGTTTGTCTTCTCCAGGGAGGAAGTCGATGCTTATTACAGTATAACCAGACTGGACTCTGCCTTTATTTTGAAGTCAACATTGCATTTGACACTTTTTCTGGTAGGAAATTTTGTTCTCTTGAACTCTCACTCGATAGCAAAGAAAGCAGAAGGATCAAAGACTCCAGATGCAACTCAACAGGGATGAACATTAGAGAAGTGAGTATAAAATGTTTAGACTTGATCAGATTTGGATTCAAGACTTATATCCTATCAAAGACCAATATTCAGAATTCGGGGTTTCTTTTACCCTTTGTAGGTTCATACCCATTAGAGTGTCATAACTGCATGGTAAAATGAATTCAATTTATGGGCACAGAAAGTTACTGATGTATTGATCAATGACATGACCAAAAAGCCATATAACTTCATTCTTGCTTTTTAAACATGGCAGAGAGTGGATCTGTGGCCTCTTCTTATGAGTGGAATGAGGTGAGGGAGATTACATGTGCATGGGCAATGCTTGACCTTCCTAATACGGCACAAGAATTGGAGGAGCTTCTGGAGCAAAGAAGCATTGACTTGCCCCTCGATGTTGGCTATATTGGAGGTCCCCTAGAACTTGCCGACTTGCATATGGTCCCAGGTTGACCCTTCTCTTTCACTAATTTTCTCAAACTGAATTCTGTATTTGTAGACCATAGAGTGAAATCTGCAAGTCCAACCATAAAATCTGACCTTCAACCCTGAGCCCCAACCCAGATCCTTGAACCCAGAGACTAGGTCCTTCTTGTTCTGATAGTTTGACCTTGCTACTTGGATCTCTCTACCATGATGCAAACAGAATATATTTGTGTTCTCTAGCTCCAGGGAAAAAACAGAGTTTTCTTTGGTTGCAAGCTAATAGCATCATTTTTGAATGAAAGATGAAGTTTCAAGATTCTAGCATCAACCTTAAGAAGTGGTAATTGCAGGGGTTACTCAAGGGTCAGCAAAGCCAAAAGGACAGGATGCATGTTTGTTACAGCTTCACTTTTATAAGCTTCCAGAATTTCAGAGAAGGTATTCCAGGTTAGTGAGACTTGCTCTGAAAGTCCTCTTAAAACTGGTTATATTTGGCGATGAAGAATGTTTCACATTTTCCAATCAATGGAACTGAAAAAGGAAATGCAGCATGTGAAAATTTGCAACAGTTTATAGCTTGGAATTTTGCAAACAGAGAAGCTTTTGGGGCCTCATAGACCTTGACCATCAGCCATAGAGTCTCATGCAATCAAGCTTATATACTTTTGCACAAGAAAAAATGCCCCTATTTTTAGCTTACATCTCTTCACCATCCTCCTTATCTTCTGGTCCAGAGTCCAAATGTGAAGTCAAATTTGAATCTAGAATCCAGAGTCTAGAGCTCCTTCAGAGACTTGCCGAAATGACCTGCTTCATTGATTGAACAATGAGACCACAATCTTACTGCAGATGGAGGATAAAATCTGTCTCACATATTCTCACAAACTGCAGGCTGCTTCCAAGAATAATACTCATGTCCAATGAGGAAGTCCCATTTCTAGTTCTATATCAGAGGACCCTGTTAGAAACACTTCAAAATGAGAAAAGCTTGTTATTTGAAGGTGCATTATTTTCACCGCTGCTAAAATTATATCCATGGATGCTGAATGACCGAAGCAGACGTGTACAGGGGGCATTCAAAGAAAGATGGCTTGCAAAGAAGTTAGAGTGGCCCCCTGATATCAGGGTACGCCTCATTTTAAAACCAGAGTCTTATGTGTGCCTGAATGTGTGAAGTTTTGCATATGATATGCCATCAGAACTCAGAGAGTGTGTTCTTGTTCATTGTGATGTGGAACACCTGAAACAAGGTGCAAACCCAGGCAATTTCTGTGGCTGCACACAAGATCTTGAGGCCACTGTTGCATGCTCTTGTCAATGATGCCAAGCACCAGAAGTTTGATTTGGTTGGTCAGTGGAGATGAGGAGTGCAGTGCATGAAGGAGAGGAACTTCAAAAAATACATCAGAGTATTCAACAATTCATTGCTTATGATTTGGCCTGTGCTTCGTTCTTACAGTGTTCCATCACTTGCTTGGTCAAGTGACAAACTTCTTGAGGTTCCACACCAACTCCTTTTTCTTTTTAATCTTGTGATTGAGTTACAGATAGGTATAGTTTATTGGTACTGTGTAAACTTGTTTGAAATCCTGTTGCCCTCCAGCAGTAGTATTGCACGATTAAAGCAAAAAACTGTTTGCATCTACAGTATATGAATTCTTTAACTTGACAACATGGTGAGGAAATATTACCATTTTTCTGACCTCTCAAAGCATTTCAAAGTGTATGAGAGCAGTTAAATTTCTCCTCACTTGAGCAATTTCTCCTCCGTAGTTTTATCAAAATGTTCATTTCCATAGCTGTTTTCACATATTGTCAGATGACTTTTTTCTTGGTCATTGTTTTCTGAATGTGAAGCCATGATCACAGTCATGATGAATCATTCTTGTCTGGCACAGAGAGCGAAGAAAAATATGATGAATCAATTTATATTGGAAGTACCTAAAGGAGCAGCTTTTGACTCTTTGGAATGCTCAAATAATCTTGATCCACAGGATATGGTTGGCACACTCCTGGTTTAGGCCTTTTGCCCTTTACATGGTACCACTGTATGCAGAAGGCCTCTAGATTCTACCCCTCAATGTTGGGCACTGTCCAAGATTGAGCTGGAAACTAGACTTGCCATTTATTGCCATGGCAAGCAGTAAGGAAGAGAAATTTGGGTTTCAGGAGGAAACAGGATTTGCAGTGGAGCTTCAATTGGCTTAATTAGCAAGTAGAATGATATAAGACTGAAAACAGGACCATGAATCCCAAGTTAGTGTTGTGCTAAACCTCAAGGATATGTGTAGCTGTGGCACATTTTTGCTCGAGGGGGGAAAGCAGTACCTCTGACAGTGGAGCTACTTCTTGGTGATGTTATCGATGTTACATCACGATTTCAAGGTCTTCCATGTATTGTTAATGCGGAAATAATTCTGAGACTGACTTGAAGATTTTTCAAGAGAAACTTGACATTTTTCTTGTTCTGTGAATTCAATTCTGATTGTGTGATGTAAGAATATATCTAGATTACCAATCAAATTTCCTCAAGTCAAGTCTTCCACTGATGGTAAAACAGCGCTGCTACACAATCTTCACAAACCCAGGCACTACTTGCAGTGGTTGCCACATTCAGCTCATCCAAGCATCTGGAGAAGAATGAAGGCAGTTCTAGTGTCAATCTTGTGAGGATAGGTGAGACGGCTCACACTCATAAACTTTGACCCTGAATTGAATGTCATAAACTTCAGTGGTCACAATTCTGCAATCTTGCAGCTCAACCAAGTAGTGAAAGCTGCACAAGGTGCGGATAGTGTGCCTCTGTCCCAACTAAAAAGCTCTGTATTGAAAGGGATTGCTTGCATATTCATTTCTGAAAAAACAGAAACCCTCGACAAATCAACTGACAAGAAGCTACTGGACATATAGATATGGAAAGAAAGCAACGAACTCATTCTTACGGAACTCATTCACTTTTTCCTTTTCTTCTTTCTCTTCTTCACGGGGCATTCAAGGCCTCTTCATTGAGTGGCAAGTGCTGTGTTGCATGTCTCCTCGTCTCCTCCACCGATTTGTCTTCTCACCACGATTTTTCTTCTGTCTTGCTGTCCACGACTTTCTCCGACGAGCTGCCGAACAACGGTGAACAGCAACTAGAGGAAATGCGAGCGTCGTTGAGTCGATCCCTTCCTGTGTCGACTTCGTCGACCTCGGCTATCGAAGAAACACGAGGACGTACCTTAGGGCTAGGGTTTGACGCTTTGTTCTTCTTCAGCGCTGTTTGATAGGATGCGACGTTGTCTTAATTGCGACTCTCTCTCCAATCTTAGTTGCTGAAGTCTAATTTATCGCTGTCTGCACACGAAAAGGGAGGAAAAATGGCCATGCCGTGTGTCGCGCTAGCACCTGGTTTGCAAGTCTCCAGACTCTGCCTCGGTCTGTAGTCTGTACATTTCCTCCGTCTTCGTTTCTCCTAATTTGTCTTCGTTACACATTGCGAGCGCCTCGTGCTGTGAAGAATAGCCGCTGTTGCGAAGGGCGCACCACATGTTTGCATGACTGTTATCTTCTTAATTTTCCGCAGGAACAATGACGTACGGGGAGCAGAACACGTTTGAGGATGCCTGCGACCAGCTGAACATGGCCACCGAGACAGGGATTAACTTCTTCGACACTGCAGAAATGTAAGTGCACTACGTTCGCTCTGAGGTTCTGTTCCTCCAAATACAAAAGATGGAGACGTTTAAAGTGGCCGTTTTTCAAAACCAGATGGTATTCATTGGTATATATTTCAAAGAAATTCTGCGAGCTTGCTATCTACATTGTTCAGATTCTTGTGTCCTGTGATCTCAATTCATAACCAAAGCAATGACAGCACATGTTGTATGGGTTTTTCCTCAATTTTCCATCTTCATGGGGGATTGGAGATTCATATGATGTAGAAAGGTTTCCATAAATCTACTGTTCCTTGCACTCCAGATCTTAGCTGGAGGTTTGACAGTTTTCCTCTTCACTAACTGTTGAGCCATTAGTGTTGGTTTTGGGCTTAATCAAGAAGCAATGGGGTGTGCTGTGCAGGTATCCTGTACCACAGCGGGCAGAGACACAAGGAAGGACTGAAGAGTATGTGGGCCGATGGCTGAAGCAATCAAAGTATTCTCGTGACCACGTCGTGCTGGCCACCAAGGTACCACTTCTAGTTGATAGCAGAAATTTTCTTTCTTTAGGTATGTATGTGACATATTTTGAAGCAGAAACTGATGTCACTGAAGATTAGAATCTTAATATATTTTTTATCCCTTTTTGTTGCAACAGGAGATGATACATGGCCTGCAAGGCTAGACTTGTTGCAGCTTCAGTGAGTTGAATTGTACTAAAGGCTCCTCTTGTAGCTTCTTGGATCTAGCTGTGAAACAAAGTCCTAAAGGTTATCCTGCGATTTCTTTGACAAACATTCTCAAACAGAGTATGCAGATATTGAAATGATTATAAGCCTCATGTTCATTCCAGCATCTCAATTACTGCTAAGTTGGGAGTTATCAATAGTCAATTTTACAGGTTTTTGAGGCTTCATAGTTGTAAAGAGTTGTTGTCTCTCAGATGATCAGTCTTATTGTCCTTCTGAAGAATAAAGGCTACGCTCTAAAGATTCTGTGAAAGAGGACTATAGGGTTGCTTCCTTTTTGGAATTTTAGCATTTGGAGTTTTCCGAATTATTCTGTATAGAGTCTTGTAAGTTAGGAGCTTCTTGTAAGCCCACTTGATCTTTGTTCTTCCCTGCTGTCCTTTTCTATGTGTTTTGTCTATCCTGTTGTGTCTTTCTGTTTTTTGTTATCTCCTTGTGTTGTTGTTTGTTGCTAGCCAGTAGCATGGCTGAGTCTTCCTGTTGCTTCCAGATTTGCAGCAGAAACTTGGTATGCAGGTTAGTTTTTTCACTACCCACTGTAGGGAGCTGATAAAGTCAGTGGGTAAGTTGTGATAGAGAAGTCACTATCATACATGCTACTGTTGATGGTCCCTGAACAGGTGTGGGACTGCTTTCATTTTTTATTTGATTTTTGTTCTTTTTTGGTTTTTGTTTCTTGGTCCTTTGTTCTCTGTTTTATCTTCCTTCTTTGGAATTCTCTGTGGCTTTCTGAAGAAGTGTTAACCTTTCTTAATCATGAGAATGGAGATTTCTCAATTCTTAGGAGAGATATACTATTGAAGCAAAGGTCTAGTTTGATGTTGAAACCATGATGATGCCTGGATGTTTTAGATTAAAGATGGCAACTGTGGTATTCTTTAGCCATTTCTCAAAGACTTTCCTGGGTTCACTTGTAGGTGTTGAAAATCTCTCCACAAAGAATTACTACCAGTTAACCTGATGCTGCCATTGTATAGGTTACTGGACCATCAGGGCAAATGACTTGGATACGTGGGGGACCATCGTCATTAGATGCTTGGAACATTCGAGATGCCCTTGACAGCAGGTCATACCAGGATATAGAATATTGACTCATTTCTAGCATTGCTTTCTTCATGAGAGAGCATTCCCTTTTAGTTAAAACCAATTTTCAAACATTGTTTTGGATGTCCAATGCTGTGGTGTTTTCTATTCTATTTCAATTGTGTGCCATTCTCACCAATTCTCAAATTGATTGTTTCTATCACTGCAGCTTAAAGCGGTTGGGTACTGACTACATTGATATATACCAGCTGCATTGGCCTGACAGGTTTGCCTCTGCTGATGTTTGTTTTGAAGATCATCCACCCTGCTTTATTCAAAAAAATTGCATTGCATCTTTCAAAACCCTACTCAGTTTTACTGGAAGCTTATTTGGTGGCTGTTGGGGATTGTTCATGGAAGATATGTACCAATGTTTGGGGACGTTGATTACAATCCTTCTAGCAGCTACAAATCTGTCCCAATTGAGGAGCAACTTCAAGTTCTTGCTGCTGCTATAGATGCAGGCAAGGTTGCTCTTCTTTTTGCACCCTATGCTCTTTTGCAGCACAACTGGTTACCAGGTTTACAACCATATAGTCATGGTATCATTTTATACAGTTTTGATGTTCTATCTGCTTATACACAGAGTTGTATTGTTTTATGTCTATTTTGGAATTCACAATTTTGAGTCTAATCATCATGTTGCTGATTGTTTTTAAGCCATGGTATTGTAGATCAGGCATGTGGGTGTGAGCAATGAGACAGCATTTGGCATAATGGAGTTTTGTCGCCTTGCCAAGTATGATAAGCAGCTACCTCAAATTGTCTCCATTCAGGTCAATTTTTTGACATACTTTGTCTCTGACATGAGTTCTTATGAGTCAGACTCTTCATGGAGTATTTGATAGAGATGGAGAGACTGCTCAAAACTGGAACTTGAACAAGAGTGCTTTTTAGGGCACAACTGTTGAGATCAACTATTTTCCTTTCTGAGAGAGTCCCCTTTCCTTGGTCTTGACTCCTGTGAAGGTCAGGTTTGTGTTATTCATGTGAAGGGTTGATACCATTCCATTCATGTTCTCATGAGTGTTCATAGATCCATAGAAATTTTGGGAACTCCAGATCTGTTTAGGATAGTTCACAACTCCTTACAGCATGACATCTCTTGATTTTCATGCTTAATCAATTTTTCTTTGACCTATAAACATTTTTGGATCCTTGGAACAGAATGCCTATAATCTGCTGTGCCGCACTTTTGACACTACCCTTGCCGAATGTTGCCACCATCACAGGTTTGAATTCTCTGCATTGTGCATATTTGGAGACGAAATTTTGTTTATCAAATGATGAAATCTCAACACTTGTGAGGCCCTTTTATAGAGTCTTGTTTTCTATTGCCCATTCTACTGTCTGATGCTAGTAAAGCAAAGTTTTGCATGCGTTACCAAGAATTAGACTAAATTAGGAGAACACAGCTGTCAATCCCACTGATCACAGGACAGGCTCCAAGTTAAATCCTATGTTCAAAGCCAGTGTTTGTCTGGTTGTTGATTCAAACAGAGTGAGCTTGCTGGCATACAGTCCTCTGGCAATGGGGCTTCTATCTGGCAAATATCTCACCCCTGATGGTGGACCACCTGATGCTCGTCTCAACCTCTATCGAGGTACAACTCTGGCGTTTCTCCCCTTTTCACACAATCTCTACAAAGAGGTGTCACAATGTCCAAGGAGTGCTACCAATCAAAGTTGGGGCACTTGTTCATTAGTCACGGTTGCTGTGTGGCTCAGAATTTTGAGGTTTCTGTTTGTCTTGGTGGCAGGGTGTTATGCTGAGGCAGAGTGTCGATACTCATTATCAAAGCCAAATGTCATACCAGCCATATCTGTATTGTCTCACCCCTTTTACTTATATCAGATAAAGAAGTATGTAGCCTTTTTTTGTGTTAACTCTTTAGTTGCACAGCCACACATGAAGAGAATACATTATATAAAATATTTTGTCTTGGTGATGAAATCACAGGCATATATGGAGATTGCACAGCGGCATGGGATAAGCCCCGTAGCTCTGGCAATTGGTAAGTGACTTTCACATCATGGTTTGTGCAATCATTTTGAGTGACCAAGAGTTTTGAGTCCAATATGCTGTGGGTGTACCAACTTATCATATTGGTTCTAGGAGAAGATTGTTGTTTTGTTGAATGATGCACTTAACACAGTGGGTGCAGGTTTTGTGCTCAGGAGGCCACTTGTTGCAAGTGTGGTCATTGGTGCAACAAAGACATGGCAACTGCAGGAGATAATCAAGGCAACTGGTGTTGATATTGGTGACGAAATATTGGCAGAAATAGATGCAGTTCATGAACACTTCCCCAACCCCACACCCTAATGAATTTCCAAGCAAAGTCACAAGGATTACCCAAGAAGAGGTTTGGAAAAGTGTGAAGAAAACTATCAAAGTACTGCTGTACGTAATGATTTGGTCATAGCATTCTGAAGTCATGGTATGTATGGGTAATGAAATGCATATAACTGTTGGGCTACAGGCCAGCTAGACCTTCAATTGTTCTTCCTGATTCCTTGAAGTTTGTTTGTATTGTCAGAGGCAGACAAAGAGCCGTTCCTTTGTCAACAAGTACAGAAAGTGTCAGGAGGTGAAGACATCAGATGCCAGTCTGTATTCATTACCCTCTCAATTCATTATCAAGCCAATATGCTCCTGTCCAGTGTTGTTTAGTATTTGACAGGAAACCTTCATGCACAGTAGTATTGCAAGCTTTAGTTAACATGAACCTGTAGAATGGGTGAACATTTGTGCATTTCGTGAACAATGTTACAGCTCTCTGGGTATCATACTGGATCTGTATCACACAATGGTTGATTCTGTGAATACTTGTGAGGAAATCAAGATTCAGCTAATGTTGTGTCAATTATGTAGATCTGCCAAGTTATGATTCTGGGATGTGGAGAAATCCAATTCTGTGCGTCTGCAAGTGATTTGCTTATGCACTCAAATATTTGTGTCCAAACTTCAGTGTAAACCTGGTAAGAGTTGTAACTCACAAAAAACATTGGTGCAGGTTAGTTGCTGTTTGAGCATTTTACCATAGAGATGGTTTAGGTGGTTTCTACCACCACCCTTGCTTCTATTATGTTATGCCAAAGGGTTTGGGGAATTGTGTGTGGTGACAACAAAGATATGTCTTCTATCAAAAAAGTGTAGAACCAGCACAGATTGCTAACAATCACGTCATTCACTATTATACTCCCACTAAGACTGATCTCTGGGTAGTTGCTATGTTGCTCAATCTTTTGAAACCATGCAAAATTGTCCAATGAGCATTGGTAAGGAGGAAATCTGCAAGCTAACATTTAGCACTCATGTAATTCACCTCTGTTTCTAAGTTCCTTTCTTATGAGATGATACTTCTTCACATCAAGGTACATTGTTCGAGTGCACTAGTTTTCAAAATCATATAATTGTCTTTTTCTACTATTTTGAGATATCTTTAATGGCAGAAATCGATATACATTATCATTTGTAGTGTATAAATTTCTTGAAACATGTTGATGCCACCAGGATTTCTCTATATATAATAAATAAATGGAACAGTACCTACTTTAATCATACTTGAATAGTATTTTCCCAGGAGAGTTCACACTTCTCTAAACACAAATGTCAACATGGAAAAATATTTAGACTTGTTTGCTTTTCCACATTTGTCTTGACCTCAGCAAGGTAGATAATGCAACTTTCCATGAACACAACCTTCCCCGAAAAGAAATTCTTTTGGCTGCATTCCATGAGATTTTCAAACCTTCAACCACCTTCATGGTTTCACCGTTTCACTATCATGCCATTGCTCATGTAACCATGTTTGCAATGCCAAACTTATAAATCCTTCACATTTATAAACTTCATGTTCTTTCTCAATTTTCTTCCCACGAAATTGCCAAATTTGCATGCACTTGTAGTATGACAGCCTTGATCCAAATCACACAAGTTCTTGTCCTTGATGACTCTGATCACACCTTGCATTTGCATATATGGTTAAATCATAGCTACTAGAGTAAGTGGTATTCAAACCCTTATTACTAGTTTGTGCAATTGAATTCAGATTGTTATTAACCCCTAAATGCCAAGGTAGACCAAAACCTTTCCCTTGGGATTTCAGAATCCCTGACTTATTGACGGGTGATCATTGTCTTTTCTTCCTAGCACAGTTTTTCTCCATGGCTGTTTGCTGTTTTTTCTTCCATCACCATTTGCTTTTTGCTGTGCTCTCCCCGTGAAAATAGGATCTGAAGACATTTCAGTAGGACGTGGCTGCAGGACATATTGCGAACATGTACACAAAATCTACCGATGTTTTGGAATGGGATTTCAGATTCCTATGTGTATGAGTCAGGTAAGTTTAGAGATCTAGTCTTGGTGTGGTTTTCAGATTGCATGAAGAACCTCAACAAACTTGGAAAGAGCATTGGCATCATCGTCTTTCAAGTTGGAGATTGGCATTGTTTCTTCAAGATTTAGGAAACATTGAAGAAAAGTTGATTGGTGTAAGTTGTTCAGTAGCAGAACAGGAACAGCGGCTGGTTTACTAGGCAGGTCAGTTCTCACTCATAATTTTTCCTTCCACTGCTAGCAGAAAACAAACTCTTTTCATGCAATGGAGGCAGGTAATGGGTTTGTGGTCAACCTTCTTGCAAGTTTCCCCAAGTCTACTCCAAGGGCAGAAATTACTGCAATTCAGAGAGTTAGGAGCAAAATGCAAGTACCTCATGAAGGGTTGTTTGACAAGACGAATATTGTGTGGACTCCATATAGAACAGTAGGCAAAAGGAGTGGTGGATGAAACCCAGGTTGCTATTATTCCTTGGGAATGTTTGATGGATTTTGTGGAGGGCAAGTAATCAAGACCAGAATTCCCATGTGAATTCACTAAAGAGATAGTGAGAAAAAGCAAGCCAGGATCTTTGAGTGTTCCAAGAGCCAATAGTGACAGCCTTGTCCTTAGGTACCACCAACTCCATTACCAATGACATGTTCCACCATTGTTATGTCCAGTTTCCGAAGTAATGTTGTAACCGATTTTCTTTTTATGCCAACAATCATGCAGATTTTGATTGTGCATATGGTCTGTTAGACAACACTCTTACCGTACATGATGACTTAAAACTTCTATTACTTTCCACCATAAAGAAACGAAAGGAGAAAAAAGAAAAAAAAGGTTGTTGAAACTTAGATTTTTCCTCCAGAAACATCAAGAAGGTCAAAGAGGTCAAGCATGAAAAGGGGATGTTTATGTTTCTTCAATGCAAAACAACCATACCTAGATAATAGTTTGTGTCATATAATAATATCACAACATGGAACACAATAAGGTTGCAAGACAAGCATGTCATCAAGCTACAATTGGAGGTTTTCATCACTCATTGATTACTAGGCTATTGGCAAGGACAAAACAATATATTATGTAGTGGTTAAGAATGGGCCTTTCTCTTGCAAAAGTAATGCAACAGCACAAGGCACATGTGTGGAAACTAGCATTGAGGAATAACAAGCCAACAAGGGACACATTTATACTTCGAGCTGAAGTGCAAAAGTTGTTTAATAAACAAAGAGTTATGGCAAAAACACAAGAAAGATCCCATGAATGTTTGTATGTGGGTAAATGAAAGTGAAAGATGTGTGTTCTATTACATTGAATATGGAATATTGGACTTGAATTCCATACCTACTGGGAACATGCCATTCATAATTGGAATCCAAAGAAAATGGCAAATGCAAATGATGATCATACATGGTAATAAAAGAGCAATATCATTTTATGCAACTTTTGGGACAAACACACAAAAGGTATTACACTCGTCAATCGCAAAAATATCTTTTATGTTTTACTCAATCCATGTTTCTTGTGCATAAAAATGCACTATTTTGCATGACATTGTCCTATAGAACTTTGTATGACATTATGGTATGTAAAATTGCTCAAACAATGACTTGCGTCACAATGTCTTACATAATTATTAAAACAATGTTAGGTAGTTGTATGACAATGTTTTACTTTGAATGACAATGTTTTAAAAATCTGCTTAGTTAGTGTGTTATTTTGTGTGGCAATGTTTTTGTGCATGCTTCTTTGCATGACATTCTAACTTCTTGTAAGGTTTGCCTTGTGCAATATCCTTTGTACAGACTCATGGTCTTTGATGAATGGTTAAATGGGATCCCAATAGCATTCATCATCACAAGTTGTGGCGAGGAGGAAGACATTACACCATGGTTGCAAAGGTTTAATAAAAGGCTACTCAAACATGCACCTAATTGGTAGCCAAATGCAATTATTTTCGATAATGCACAACTAGAGCTTAATTCAATTAAGTATTACATCAATTCATTATTCATAAAACATTATGTTCATTTGATATGAAAATTATTTTTTACTTTGTGATGTATTAACTTGCTTTTGTTGTAATATTGTGTGGCCAAGGTTTCACATTTTTGTATGTTTGTGGCACGTTCAAAAAACATGGGCAAAAAATGTTATGAAAAAAATAATTGGGCTAGAAACAAGATGTGAAATTCTCAAAAATCTTGGGAATATCATTTACAACAAAGATAGTGTTGTTGATGTTGGCCCTAATTAGCCTAACCTAGTTTTAGTTAAGTTTAAGTAGGCTAGTTAAAGAAGTTTTGGGGTTAACCTTAAGTCTAAGGGGTAAATTGGGGCATGTAACCTTATCCTAGTAGGACTTGAGGGGTGGGTGGCCTAGTTAGGATAAAGGGGGAAATAGGTTGGCTAAATTATGATAAGGGGTGAAGTTGGTTCGTCGAATTAAAATAAGGTCAGGTTATTTTATCCTTGTTCAAGACTTGTTAAACTACATGATAAGAAGGTACGAATAAGGGGGGGGATGCTTCCCAACAACTTCTAACAATTAGGGTTAGGTTACTACAATAATAATGGTGCCTCCATTGAAATAAGAAAAAGAATTGTTGACCTTCTTTTATTTTTCATGTGTGATGAATGGGGGCTTGAAGGGGTGTGAAGAAAAAGGAGTGATGATGATGGTGGTAAGGATGGAGAGGGGATCTTGGCACATCATGAGAGGGAAAGGTAGGTGAAGGGGTGAGAAGGCTACAACATCATAAAGGAGCAAGCTTCTCAAGGGCAGTCAAGTCAATAATCACCTTGGAGAATGAAAGCGAGATCATCAAGTAAGGGCAATGGTGGTTGTTCAAGTGGGGGAACATAATGAACATGGTGACTAGAGGCGAATGGGGAAAAGTTAAGAAAAGGTACTTGACATGGTTGATGTAGGAAAGGAAAAGTAGAAAGGAGGAGAGAGTGGAGAATGTTGGTTGTGGGACCTAAGGAACAAAGGTAAAGGTTTGCCCTCTTATATAACAAAAGAAAGAAGAACTAGAGCTTAGGTTATTCAACAAAAGTAGAGTGGGGAAAAGACTATTTTAGGGTGTGGTAGAGAGTTTCGAAAATATAGGTAGTTGGGAGGTACAATTGTAGTGGAAGAAAGTAGTGTAGAGATGGTGTTAACGTTTAGTAAGGAAAAAGGAGTGGAAGACTTAGGGATTGAACCAAAACTGCATTGTAACCACTTCTTGGAGGTGTGGCACCTTTTTTTGGTAAAGACTTGTTGTAATTATCATATGATGATGCTTGCATAAAATTGACCTAGTTTAAGGTTGTAGTTAGTTAAGTGTAGGGAGAAGGGAGTGGTAGAGAAGGGTATGATAACTATCTACAACAAACAGGGGAAAAGGATATAACCAAAAAAGTAAAAAAAAAGTTGTTAGAAGGAGAGGTAGGATAGTTGTTTGTAACAAACAAGGGAAAAGGATATAACCAAGAAAGCAAGGAAAGAAAGTTGTTAGAAGGAGCTCGGTAGGATTGCTCTGTGTAAATAAGGGAAAAGGATATATATAACTAAGAAAGTAAGGAATAAAGTTGTTAGAATTAAGGGAGGTAGGATAGATGTTTGTACCAAATAGGGGAAAAGGATATAACCAAAAAAACAAGGAGCAAAGGAATGGAAGTTGGGTAATAAGTTGTGATTCCCCCCTTTGATGATCTCCAAGGGGGTAAAGGGGAGTGACCCAAGTCAAAGTGTTAAGGATGCATTAATTTGACACTTAATAGTTGGTGATAATTGTATTGCATGGATAGAGGAGTAAAAGTATGACACGAATGACAAGTTCCCAATAGCCCAACATTTCTTCAAATACTTCCAAAAACATTGAAGGAAAAAGGTGAAAATGTGGGCTATTAGATATAAAAATATTCCCCACATAGGACAAGACACGAATGCAGCCATTGAATCATACCATGAATACCTCAAGTTCATCCTAACCTCATCTAGACAAATGTTTCACTATTAGATGTATTGATTGGTTTATTTACCATTTGGTAGGAAATGTCTTCACACATTACTAGTATGCATTACAATGCAAGGTATATGGATTCATATGGAACAAAAAAGTTAAGGGTATTATATGTATTGTTACATGTGATGCAAACTCATAACATCCCTAATGAAAAATGTTTCCTTGTATCTAGATGGACAAGATTATGCACTTGTGGTGTCAGTAAACAACTATCCACAAGTATGGAGAATGGTTGTTCCATCTAATGAATGGGCATAATGCAACTACCCCACTATAGAATAAGGGATAGTTGTAGGTGTTAACATAGGAATGCACCATAATTGTCAAGTGTGCTAGTTTAGTTGCTCATTTAATTAAAGATAAACTGGGCTAGCAAAGTTGAGTAGTTTTATCTTGAATTAATTCAGATGTGAACATGGTTCAAAATATTTTGTCATGTGATATAATCATATGAGAAAAAAAAGATGTTTAACAACTGGCCTATAATGGCACAACTTTGTTTATTATCATGGACGTGCTAACCAAAAAGCCTTTCAAAAGGGGCTCAATACAAATGAACAAAACAACTTAGTTACCTTTTAGAATACAAAACAAGTTGAGGAGTTTGAGTTGTTGTTGGAGAACACCTTGCTCAAAGTACAAAACCAAGTTCTTGGAAATAAGAATCCAAAGTGGAAGGAACGGTGGGAGACAATTCAAGAGTTCGCAGAAGACTAGATTCAAGAAAGTTTAAAACTAGCTCAATTTGATGACTAGGTTTATCAACTGGAGCTGCAAGCTTATCACACTACTTTCCCAAAATTCAAGTATGTACCACTTCATTTTTTTTATATTGAAATTGAAACCAATACTAGGACCACATGTGTTACTTCCCACAAACAACAACCTATTGTTATTACAAAACCAATTAACCCACTTATAGATGGAACAAGTTTAGAAATTGAACCTCTATTTATAAGGATTTCTATTGTACTTGTTGAGGTTACCACTATTGAACTGGTTGAAAATAACATTGAACGTGTAGGGAGGATATTAAACCTATTAATACTCTAACCACTAACCACTAGTGGTAGGGTAGAACCATTTGAGTTTTTATTTACTAATTTATCTTTGACACCACCACAAATAGGTGTAGGATTAGAAATCACCTTGATTTCTAAGACACCTCATGCATCAGAAGTTTTCACAAAGCCAATTGTAATTTTTGACGAAACATTTAACCAACACAAATCTACAGAAAAAATAGGTACTAAGGATTGGGTTAAACTAAACCTATGAAGATGATGTACTGTACCTATTGAAAAATTTTACATGAACATGTTGAAGATTTGTTTAAACTTGGAGCTAGCATTTTGAGGATGAAATATGGTTTTAAGGGGGATAATGTTACCCATGAATTTTAATAGGTGACCTCAGAGGTTATTGTATGTAACAGGTTGATAAAAGTAATAAGTTATCTATGACTTAACCTGTAATAGAATCTAACATGTAACTTAATTTGTACTAGAACTTAATCAATTACAGAACCTAACATGTAGTTTTATAATAGTTTAATAAACATGTTGACAAGTAACCAATAGTCTATAGAACTTGTAGTGGATAGAACATGTAATTTTTTGCAGAATGTTATCAATAACCACACTAGAAGAAATCTTGTAATATGTAACCATTCAATTTGCAACTACATGCAACTACCTATCATTTACAACTTTGTTTTATCATTTTTCTAACTAGTCATTGTCTTTTAAACTTTACGACTATTTTTGTGACTATGGTGTGATTATTAAATTACACATCCTTCCATATTCACTAGCTTTTTGGATTTTTCATCCAAGAATAGGCTCCTATGTTCATTTAGCTACAAAAGTAGTTGCAATTTGGTTATTTATTATGGTGTGTTTATACATTTATTAATGTACACTAGGGTTTTATGGACCACATTAAGAGTATATTATATGGATTTTATTCAACGTATATTAAACCTTTATTAAACTTATTTAACATCTTAAAGTGCAGTCAAATGATATTCAAAATATATTAAGCATATTTGAATTATATTCATGTTATGTTAAAACATTTATTTTTATTCAAAGTATATTAAACATATTTTTGACCATATTGTGGGCATAATGGACTGAAAAAAAATCATTTTGATTTTGCATGGTTCATTAAAAAATATACCATCTTTATTAAGGTATGATTAAATTATAATAATGAGGTCATTTAATTGTACATTATTAGTTGATAAATATATTAATTGAGATGAAGGATTAAATCATTTGTGTTTAGAAAATTTTGTAGTTAATTATGATTTTTAGAAAAAATAAAATTAAAAAAACACGGTAAACTTAAAATAATTTGCTAGGTTTCATTCAACCGACATAAAGATTTACAAATTCATTATAGAGAATTATTTCTATTTGCAAAATAATTTTGTGATTCATGGAAAGATGTTTATATGGGGGAAAAAATGATATAAAAAAAGTGTGAAAAGAATTTGTATATTATTTAACCCATCCAACAATTCTGATATTGAATTGGACAATTTAAAATCACAAGTTAAAGAATACAAAAAAATTCATCAAACAAATGGAAGGAAAAAAAAAATTCGAATGAAATAATTAATAATGCAAGTAATCCACATAAAAATATATTATTCACTAATATCAAATAAATTGAACCATATGATGTATCATATAAAAATTTTGCACAATTAAAAAGTTTTAAATGTTAAAATAAATTGTTAACACATAAGTTTTTCAACAAACAAATGAATAAATGACAAAGAAAGAATTTTTGTCACATATGAGACAATTGAATAATGAACAAAAACTATTGTTGATGATTTCTTTTACCAAAAAATTAAAAACCCTACGAAACCATTTCATATTTTTTTGACAAGTGGTGTAGGGATAGGGAAAGCTTTCACCCTCATGTGTATTATACAAAACATGTTACAATATTATACTAAACAAATTACAAATGATGATCCTTTAAAACCAAAAATCATGAAATTAACATACATAGGAAAAATAACATTTAACATTAATAGCACAACAATACATTTTGCACTTGCAATTCCATTAAATAAAAATCTAACAAAACTTAATGCATTAAGTGATGAAAGACGGGACACTTTTATAAAAACATATCATCGACTTTATTTGTTAGTTATAAATGGAATATTTTTAGTTAGCAATAAAATATGATCATAGATTAAATATTATAAAACAAGTCCGTTATGAATTTATGGGTGGCTTAGATGTAATAATGATTAGTGACTTCTATAAGCACCCCTTGCTCGAAATTCATGGATTTTTAAACCAATTACCAACACTTTTAATATTATTACATGAAATGATTATTGGTTAGAATATGTACAATGTTATGAATTACAAGAAATGATTTGAGAAGATGATATAATTTTTATTAACATATTAAATAGGTTCCAAATTGCATCACAAACAAATGAAGACATAAAATGTATAAACAATAATTGTTTGAGAACCCCACCAATGGACAACACTTTACCATATTTATTTTATATTAATGTTAAAACAACTATGCATAACAAAAATGTATTTTGAAACACATTAGGTCAAACATTCACATTCTTAGCATGTGTTGTTCATGTTGAAATGTGTCTTTCTCATTTTAAATTATCAAATTTATCATCTCAAATTGCTAGTTTACATTACAAAATCATAATTAAGAAAAAATGTTGGTGGAATTATGTGCAAGGAATTATGAAACATTAGATGGTCTTGTGAATGGTGTTGATGGAATTTTTGAAAATTTTACAAAACTATTTCAAAATCTTTAATTTGGATACATTTTCATAATCCTCAAATTGAACATAACACACAAGTTAAAAATTTAAAAATCTATGAAGAATTCCCAAGGCTTGACAAAAAACAATGGACACCAATTGAATATAAAATTGTCAAAATAAAAATAGGGAGTAATCCTCCTCACACTATCACAAGAATCCAATTCCAAATTCAATTAGCTACAGCATGCACTATACATCGTTCACAAGGGTTGACTCTTGATTGTTTAGCATTTGATTCAACCATTATGACAAAACATGGTTTAACATATACTGCATTATCGAAGGTTCATTGAAAAAAAAATTGTATTTACTTTAGTCATTATTGAGTAATTTTTTTCAAGTGGATCATCTTGTTGAAAAAGAAATGTTTCAATTTTTAAAAAATGCATAATACAAACTTGTTATTGTTCTTTTTAAGTCTTACCATTCATAATTTTTAACTGTAAAATTTTTTAATACTCATTTTTTAACATTATATTTTGAAGATATTCTTGTGGATCCAAGTCTATTAACATCACATATTCTTTAATCAAATGAAAAAATAATTAAAAATGTTCACGATGAGATCAAACAACTTCTTTTCTCGTCTGATTGTTTACTAATTCGATCTTTGCTCCTGTCTTCTGATTTGATTTCTGGAAGGCATTTGGAAGAGAGAGAAGAGAATTTCCAGTGATTTGAGGGCGGTTTCTTCCTTTAGTGGCTGCGGAATAAATGGCGGCGGAAGCTGCATCACTGCAAGTTGAGCCTGTTACAAACGTTCAAGATCTCTGCGCCACCGAGTTCACCTCCCACGAACCACAGGAACACTACACCGCTAGTACCATCGGTGATATTACTCGTACAGCTTCGCAGAAATCCAAAATTAATTTCTCTTCTCTGGGATGGAAGCAGATTTTGAAGACAAGCATATGGCACGGCGGTACTTGGTTCGATGCTTGGATCACTGCTGTTGCTGCCCAGGTCGGCTACCATGCTCTGATCTCAACTGCCCTCTCCTCACTTCAATTGAGTTGTACTATCTTCTTAAGCTCCAGGGCAAGATTGAAAGAAACCTTAGGATACTTCTCTCAACCATGAATATTTCAGCTTCGAAGTTTTTGTCCAGTTTCGAGGCGTTTGTATGAGTTAGCTCCCTCAATTAAGGTTCAATTTCTGCGACACTGAGACTGATAACAGAATGAATGTGGTATACATACTGGACGACTGCAGGTGGGATCAGTAATACTCACATTCCCCTTACACATTTTCTCAAGTGGGGTATAAATATGGCATCTTGTTCCAATTTGTGTCTGGCGCTTTTGGCTGTTGGACTGTGTTTTTGTTGAGCTGGATGTATGCTGAACTCAAACAAAGGAAGATGCTTGCGGGCACTTATCAGAAAGGTCACATCTTACAGGTAATTGCATGACCACTTTATTCCAATGTCCAAATGTTATGAACTTAGACCAGGCTGAATCCAGCTGATCTCCTACTGCTCACAAAAGCCATGATGACCCAGTAACTACTTCTCACATGAACTGATGTCAGGAGCAATCCACCTGGTTTCCTACTCCTCATGTTAGCTGTGATGATCAAGTAACTATTTCTCACATGAATTGATGTCAGGAGCAACCCACCTGAATTTTCTACTCTGTGCATTAGCTGTGATGACCAAGTACTACTTCTCACATTTCAGCCCCTGTAGTACAAACATTCCTTTTGCCTTGCAGTATTATGTTTGCTGTAAAAAATACTTTCAGCTTCATAATGACTGCAAAGTACATCCAAAAGTTCTCAAAAGTCATTCATTGTTGAGGTTACTGCAGATTTTAATCAGCTGCTCCAAATCGCTTTCAACTAGAAGTTAGCTTGCAACTTTCTATTAATCAAGCAGATTGATCAGTGACATTTATACTACATAAAGTAGTGGGATGCTTCAGGCAAAAAAAGGTTCTGATCATCTGATCTTTAGCCCGACTGAAAGCAGATGGCTTACATGGATTTGAGACAAAACAGCTCACATCTCTGTTTGCTAAACTATTGGAGCTGGATGACAGTACCATGAAGTGATTGGAGGCCTAGTGGGGAAGTGGGGTCACTACATCACCAAAACCTTCATACTTCTCTCTTTGACATTTGGTTGTACTTTGCAACTCATTGCCTGCTCAAGGTACATGGACTCAAATTTCTGCATTTGTTAATCCCACTTCAAGCACTTCCAAATTACTCAGTTGTTGACCTACTTAATGACAGTTGAACTGATCTGTGCCAATCTTGTCTGCATGTAACTAGTGTAAGTAGTAAGCTTATAATCAATTTAAGGATAACTATTGCCTGTTGAAGAAGGGGTAAAGAAGAAAAATGTAGATACTACAACAAGCGGTGATGAACTGAACTTTTGAACTCTTTTGTTTCTTTAGTGATGTGTACTACATGAACTCAAATTGGAATAAACGACAGTGGTTGTATCTATTTGGAGGGCTTGCTTTACCTTGTGTCCTCATTCCAACTTTGCACAACTTCCGACTTCTGTCATTCATTGGGATTGTCACCACTAGCATCACCTCTGCTTATATGACCACAGCTGCCCTGGAACATGGCCAGGTACTTATCACGTCAGCTATATCATATAGTCTGTAACATTCATCCATCAACAGTATGTTGGAGCATTAAGGTGCATAGCACTTCACAACATGCATTCTTACTTTATTTCCATACTACTTGACCTCTGAGATGCAAGAAACTATGAAAAAGAAGCTTGATTGGTGAGCTTTGTGTAACCTTTGCAGATACCAAATGTGAAGCATTCAGCACCTGACAACATTTCAGGTCTCACAAATATACTCTTTGCCTTTGGCAGCCATGGTCTGTGTGTGTAAGTAGCCTCCTTATGCCTTCTTCAGTTTATTGTAAAGCCAGACAGACCAATAGATTGTCATATCCACTAGCTGGCAAGGCTCCCTTTTTTCTTCTTGGTTTCTGTACTGTGCCTTGTTGAGATGTACATGTCATTTGTAGCACACCATGTAGCCCACACCTAGGCCTAATGGGGTTGTCTTCTGCAGTGAAATTATGGAGGCCATGTGGAAGCCCAAACACTACAAATATGCATACATCTGTTGTGTGTTATACACATATTTGTTGACCATTCCAAACTCAGTTTCTGTATATTGGGCATATGGTGATGTTCTATTACACCACTCAAATGCACTCAGTGTTTTGCCACCATCAGCAGCTTGCAATGTTGCCATTGTTGGCATGATAGCACATCAGGTTATAGCTGCCCTCAAAAGAATGATTTGGCATTGTTTTCACATTTCTGCTTCAGTCCAAGGTCCTTTCTAAGACTGAGATTTGTTGATTAACATTGTAAGACAGTCTGAAACATTGTGTATAATGACTTCTGCAGTATGTTGGACTCATGCTCAACATAACACCAATATTTCATGTGGGAGAAGACAATTGGACTCCACTTGTCTTCAAACAATCCAATCAAGTCCTTGGCTCGTGTTCCAGTTGTTTTGGTGACCTGGTTTTTGGCACTGGCTATCCCATTTTTTGGACCCATCAACTCTATGATGGGTGCCTTCCTTGTCTCCTTGGCTGTCTACATCATCCCCAGTCTAACTTTTATCTATGTCTACCACACTAAAGCAGCACAAGAGGTACAACTCCCTGCAGTACCTCTCAGTCTTGTATGACATCCTCTTAGCCTTTCCTCTTGATAATCTTTTAACCTACTGAGAAGATTCAACAAGCAGATGTTCAATACAATGTGCTGAGATCTTGAGCAGCCTCATAATTTTTAGCAGGAATTTATTTTTGGTACTGTGGTGATGGCAACAATCAGAGGCTTTAAAAGGTCTTTAGCCCCAAACAACTGTCCAATGTGAGTACTATAAGACATGGATTGACAGTTCTGAATGTTATACTACTTTTCTGCAGGCTTCAGTGTGGAAACCACCTAAGCTGTTGCAAAACTGGTTCAATATGTTCTGCATCAGCGGATTTGTGGCCACTTTTGTTTTTGTGGTTGGCTTTGGATTGGGGGGAATGGGCAAGCTTCACCAACTTTGTGCAGCAAATTGACAGCTTTGGATTCTTTCAGGCATGCTATCAGTGTCCAAGCCCAGGCAAAGCCCACTGAAAGTAGAAAGCAGTGTGATCAACTTTCTTTCATCTTTTGTGTAATCACACCAATTCTATTATGAGTTAGCTGCTCAAGCAGGCTTTCCATTTCTTGGAAAGGAGAAGTCTGAAAACCTTACACAAAAGAAATTGGGCACATTTCATAGTTTTGTTTGACACAGTAGCAAATCTTCCAGCAGCTTGGCATTATTGATACACTATAATTTGAGTAAGAATCTAATTGACGAGCCCCAAGCTTGCAATGGCCCTATTCATTTGGAACACTACTTGTGAATGGGGATGGCCAAAACTCATCTTGTTCTTACTGTATAAGTATATGTATACTGTGTGTGTGTGTGTGGCTTGTACTGCAATGCCAAATGCCTCTTAGTCAAGCCTGTAAGTCCAAATAGAAAAAAACAATAAACGTCCTTTGTCCTTCACAATGAGCATGGCTAACTTTTCCCTAATTTTGTCTCTATAGCTGAGTGGTTTTACCCGTTGTTTTTTATGATGAAAAAAATGCATAAAGATGATTATCATATTCTCACTTAGGCTTGTGCAAGTTGAATGAACTTTCTGTCTTCTGTGGGTTTTCTCCCCATTCTTATTTTCATACAGCTGGGATTGTTTAAAACATAGAAGCTTATCATGCCCATAAATCTTGTGTTTGTGGTTACTGGCTGGAAGTTGAATGATGTTCCTAAATTTATATGAGGTTTCTTCCCCATGCTTGTTCCATATAGTTAGGGTGGTTGGAAACCTACAAGGTATCAACCCAAACTTATTATGCAGCCAAATCAGGCATCAATAACAAGAACTCATCACACACAGACCCACCTTTGGAACCTGGGGCATAAAGTTCTGTATACTAAACTAGAAGGTGCCATGCCGAAGTGAAAGGGGATGATTCTGCTTGGACAGATTTGCACAGATGCTTTTTTTGGGGGTTTTCCTTCAGGAAGGGAAAGAAAACACCTGCATAGGCTGCTTTTTGGATTGGCTTTGTGTGGACCCTTTTCTTCAAACCATGCAGCAAATGAGCAGGCAAACGGGCAACAACGTACACTTGTCCACTGTTGTGAATTTATCTGAGCATACCAAATCCTTCAACCAAAATGACAACGTGCATACAAAAAGCTGATGATGTGTTGTTCAAATCAGTGAACAACACCTCCCCCACAAATTGACGTACGCAGAATTTTACACCGGATAATGTATGCCTAGGTAGTACTTTGTACGCCTAACCCACTCCTCAGACATCCTATCTTTACGAAATATCTACAGTTTCCAAGACGTTAGTTCTTTGAGTTCATGAGAGAGGATGATGATTGCTGTTGATCTCAGCAATGTGCATGTAATTTTTGGTCGAAGTTTTTGACACCCCAGTTTCTTCTTCCCAACCACATGCCACCGCATATGTTATGTGATTTTTCAAAGCACATAAAGTCTGTGAACTCAGAGAATCTTGTAAACGGGAAAACCTACAAGCACTTGACACAATCACAGGGTTTTAACCGGGTGACGACGATCGAGGTTTAGGAAGTGAAAGGCAGGAACACTACCCTCAACGCCAGGTGTGAAGAATCTGTAGAAGGAAATCGAACTAGAAAAAGAAAATTCTTGTCACTTGAACTCACTACCACGAGGTTTGGGATCTTCCAACCCTGGCTGCTCCTTGTGACTAAGTTCCTTAATAGATGCTAAGAACGAAAGGTACTTACCCAAAATAAATCGCATTCTCAAACTACGAGAGAGCAGCTAATTTCACACCAAATGTAGGCACAGAGTCGCAAAGTCAATCCAGTTTGATTTTGGCGAAGAAGATTTGACCTTGAAACAGTAGAAATTGTGTCTGTCGAAAAGAGGAAAGGAGTGCTGGGTATCGCAGGTGGCGAATTCAATCGTTCTTTCCAGCTATATCATATCCATGTTGTTTTTGTTCTCTAGTTTCTGAGAGTGAGCATGACTGGTGCTTTTTAGTTTGTTTTTGCTTGTTGTAAAACCCTGCTCTCTGTCTGAGGAATTGTGTCGTACAAGACAGGGATTTTGATCACCGTCTCATCTTAGACTCTACAGTTGTCATGGTTGTTTGCAAAAGTTTGAGCTGAATTGTTGGTTCTAGAGTTCAATCAAATTAAGAATATGAAAGTAGTTCAAGGGAACATGTGTTAAGCTTGTGGGCTGGGAAATTTGTCGCTTTCGTGAGGTGGGCTTTCTTCAAGAGACGCGATTGAGCAGTGGTTTGTATGAAACTGTGACTTTTT
>Ga0209208_10000478_pt1 | contig 51705 bp, 47 predicted proteins | sample S1TSphfallax_3_FD_187694 | JGI IMG/M metagenome (GOLD analysis project Ga0209208, IMG submission 187694) | Host-associated microbial communities from peat moss isolated from Minnesota, USA - S1T2_Fd - Sphagnum fallax MG (SPAdes) (version 2) | ecosystem: Host-associated > Plants > Peat moss >... | reverse complement strand
TCTCTCTCTCTCTCTCTCTCTCTCTCTCTCTCTCTCTCTCTCTCTCTCTCAGAATTTGTTGCCATTTTGTGACCTCTCTGGATCAACTCTCTTGTTGTTTTGGCAATGCATTTGTGATGATGATTTGATGATGATGGATGCTCCTCTTTTTTGGTTTGTCACACATTGAGTTTCTCCTTCTCCCCATAGTTTCTTAACCTCCTGATTTCTGTTACACACATACATGCATCATCATGCCTGTTGTTGACAAGCTTTTGCTACATCCCTGTCTATGGTACTATCTGGTGTTGTTGTTTTCCTTACAACCCATTTGACATCATTGCAATTCTTGTTGATGAATGATCTCAATTTTGCAAATTTGTGGGTTCTGGGAGTGAGCAGCAGCAGTTGCCTGGCACATCACCAAAAACAACAACAATCAAAGAATTCCTGCGGCATTCAAAGAGTTCAAAGAGTTCCTTCAGCAATCAAAGAGCACAGTTCTTCCAACAATCAAAGAGTATTCCTCCAGCAAGCAAAGAAAGAATTCCACCTCCTCCTCCTCCTCTTCCTCCGAATCGAATTGCTGAGGCTGTGCATCAATGGGTATGGTTGTTGAGGATGAGAAGCTCTAGGACTTGCAACATTCAATTCTGTTTGCAAGAGTATAGGATCATCAATCAATCAAGCAAGCAATCATGATACTTTCTCATTCAGAAAAGCTGTGAAATCAATCAGGTTTAAGCATCCCGATCCCCTCACCATTTAAAACTATCTTCTTCATGAGGTGATGTTGATGCAAGGAAGGAAGAAATAAAGAGAGACAGAGAGAGCATCTGAGCAGCAAAGCAGCAAAGCACAACTGGAGGGTTCAGTGCAGCAGAATTGAGAACAGGAGGAGGAGGAGAAGGGGGAGAAAAAGGAAGTAGGTTGTCAAAAGGGCCAGCCTGTATGCAGAGAGTAACATGAATCTTGTAGAAGAATCATGTGCTGCTGCTGCTGCTGCTGAGTTGCAGGAATTTGCAGCAGACTTCGCTGCTGCATCCAGCCCTGTGGGAGAGGATGCAACATCTGCAGGCAACAACAGTGAGCAGCTGCTGCAGCAACAGCAGCAGCAGCAGCAAGGGGGAAGCTTTGATTGCAACATTTGCTTGGAGCTGGCACAGGATCCAGTGGTGACTCTTTGTGGACATCTGTTCTGCTGGCCATGTCTCTACCAGTGGCTTCAGATGCACAGCATCTGTCAAGAATGTCCAGTATGTAAGGCAAGTGTAGAAGAAGAGAGAGTGATCCCATTGTATGGGAGAGGCAAGGTTGGATGTTGTGTGGATCCTCGCACCAAAGCTGTGCCAGGTGTGATGATGATGAGCATTCCACAACGACCAGCTGGACAAAGACCTGAGACTGCATCCCGACAACAGTCATCATCACAGCAGCAGCAGCATCCTCCATCATCATACCATTCTTCTTCGCACCATGGATTCAATTTCATGTCCAGCCCTGCAGGTCCAGCTGCAACTGCACGCTTTGGCAACATCACACTCTCGGCTGGATTCGGGTTGTTCCCTTCCCTCTTTGGCTTTCACTTGCATGGCTTCCCAGAAAGCAGTGGTGGATTAGGTGGTGCAGGAGCTCCAGGCATTCATCTTGGCTCCACTGCAACTGGCATGTCCAGCATGCATCCAGCTCAACAACAACAACAACAACCACCTCCTGTGCAGATGCCAAACCAGCAGCAGGAAGCTCTCCTTTCACGTTTGCTAATTCTCCTGGGCTGCTTCGTGATCATCTGTCTGCTCCTCTTCTAAGTGAGATCATCATGCTACAAATCTGTAGACTCTCTCCAAAACATCATTCAATTCACATCCACAGGTCTCATGATCATGCTGCAAAGCTATAGACTCTCAAAACATCATTCAATTCACATCCCACAGGTATGTCCCATACTCTCAAATCCATCTCTGCGTCTACTGTCACTCTGGCAGATGTGGAAGCCGATGGGGTGGTGATGGAAATTGAGCAAAATTCATACAGATATGTGATGCCCAAATCTTGCTGGGCCTCTAGTTACATGTCTGCAAACAGTGATTTGTACTTACCAGGGGTGAAGGATCAATCTTCTGGAGGAGGATGACTTCTCATGATGCTCCATCATGCAGTTGTATCATTCCATCAGGCACAAACCACCAAGCCCTGAGATTTTTTGTGGGATAGCTGCAACAACAAAAATAAAATAAAAATTCAACAAACATTTCCTAGTTTGCAGGTTTGGGGTTTTGGGGGGGTGGGGGGAGGGGGATGGATTTTGCATTATCTGTGCTTAGGTTTTGCTCCAGACAATATATATTATTTCCCACTCTTTGTGTCAGAAAGTGCTTCAAGAATGACATCATAAGAGTCGCAAACCATCTCTCTCTTTCTCTCTCTCTAGATTGTGAAGAAGCGTTTCAATCACTCATCGGTAACTAGTGGACAAAACCTTTTCCTGGAATTCGCGGCTAAAATTACACTCTAGAGATGATGGGCATCTCAGCGATGGGAAAGAGATTGGGTGTTGTCGAAAATGGCATTCGCGGATGTTCTCACATAGAAAACTGCATTTTGAGAATTGGGTAGTTGGAAAATCCGCGACCCAATTCTTGTTTTTCTCGGAAGTAGTGTGTGTTTGGTTGCTTGCTTCATGTCGTCGTTGTAGTTTGAAACTCTCACTCGGAACAAGTTGTTGTTGTTGTTGTTGTTGGTTTGGGTTCGAAATTCTTCTTCTTCTTCTTCTTCTTCGTCTGTTCTGACTTTTGTTGACGGATTTGATCTAAAGAAGCGAAAAAATTCAGAGAATGGGATCTGTTGCTGCGACTTCTTCTTCCTGGAAGGATTCTCCACTCGCTTTCCCTTCTTCTTCTTCTTCTTCTTCCTGCAATCCGAATCGATTTAACAACAACACTCCATGTTCTACTTCTTCTTCCTCGATCAAATGTTTGATGAAATGGGTATCTGCTGCCAAGGAGATTGGGAGCAACACACCCAAGGATGGTAAAAAAATCACGTGCAAGAAAGAATCATCATCATCGTCAGAGTTGCGGACACATCGCAGTCTTCATCATCATCATCTTCTTCTTCCATTACGACATTCCCATTCTTTCATCACCCATTCTTCTTCTTCTTCTTCCGGTAAGACGAAGAAGAAACTCCCAAGACAGCTTGTGAAAACCAGGTTTGAAGAAGAGGACAAAGAGGAATTTGCATCACCACCACCACCACCACCGCGTCCTCCTTTCGACCTGGATCTCGCTGTTCTTCTCGCTGGATTCGCATTCGAGGCTTACAATACACCAAAGGTATTTGCAATTCTCCAACTTCTTCTTCTTCTTCCACACAACAAATCTTTCAAGAGACACATGATCTTATTTTGATCTTCTTCTTCTGCCAGGAATTGTTGTGCAAGCACATTTTCTAGTAGTTCTTTTTTTTGCAGCAGAGATTAGGGTTTAGGGTTTATCAGGGTTCAGAGGGGCAGCAGAGAGATTAGGAGATTCTGATTTGTGTGTGTACCCTGTCTGTCTGTCTTACATTTGTGGTTTTTTCAGGCAAATGTGGGTCTTTGCGAGCGTAATGCGGGTGACTATGAAACCATTTTTTTGGCTAAGTACGTGGTCATCTTCATCTCCTTTTTATCTCTCTTCCTACAGCATTCATGTCATGGCTAAGAAGAAGAAGAAGAAGACTCAGTAGATCAGTAAATAAAATAAAATTGATAGAATCTAGAAGATGCACATCAGAGGAAAAAAATTATCTTAGATTTCTTAGTAATATTTGGTACCCATTTTCCAAATGCAGGCAGTTTGTTCGGGAGATTTACGATGGCCAGCTCTTTGTAAAGCTCAAAGGCGGCAGTCATTTTCCTGGACTGGATCCTTGGGTACTATATAGAGTCTATATAAGATTTGTCCAATTCTGTAGCTCTCTGTCACTCTCTCAAGCACACATCTTTGATCCAGAGTTTTCTCTTCTCTCTGAAATGCTTGTCATACGCAGGGGACAAGTGATCCATATGTGATCCTGCGTATCGGAGATTGTGAAGCTCAGAGCCAGACCATATGGGGGTGACTTTTACCTTGACTCAACCAACCCACTTTTACTACTTTTTCTCTTGACCATGTGGGAGAGAAAATTTCCTGCACTGAATTTCATGCTGGAATTCCTGCACTGAAAGAATTTTCATTTTCCTTTGTTCCTGCAACTGCAGTTCAATCATGTCTTTTTGCTGAAAAGAGAGACTTAGCAATCACAAGATGATGGCGTCTTTTTTGCTGTGGGAACCTGATGTTTCAGAACACGAGATCCTGTCTGGAATGAGGACTTCAAGCTCAATGTTAAGAATCCCACTACTCAAATTCTCCAGGTTTGAGGACACTTTATGAACCTTCCACATGATCATTTTCAGGACTAGTAAACAATCAGTTGGGCTTGCTTGGGTGGGTGATGAACCATGCGCAATTGATGTGTCCAAATGGGAAGATTGTGTGAGAAATGGACAAAGCGCATCCAGGTTTGAAATCGTCCAAGCTCATCATGCAGGTTGCTGCATGGGATGCGAATATCATTACTGCTCATCGCCGAATGGGGAACTCATCTGTAAATCTGGAATCTTTCTGTGATGGTGCGTGACTTACTTTTCTGTAATTTGTGGTTTTTTTTCCCCTCTCATTGATCATCATGTACCTGTTTGCCCACCAGAGAACAGAAAGTATTGTGGGCCTTTTCTGAGTTGGATCTTGTTGCATGACTGGAGATGAGTTTCAAGTAATAATTTTCCTCCCAAGTACATGGCCATTCTGTGTAGTAGAGGTGAAAAAGCCTGTCATGTAGGATATTTTCTCTTTGTACTACAGGAAAGAAGCATCAGGTGGATGTGGAGCTTGGCGGTATTGGCAAGGGAGGTGCCCTTCAGCTTGAGGTAAATTGTATGGAGAGAGGGTGGTTTTGGGTTTATACAATTCTGGAGAAGATAGATCATATGGGTTGGTAAGATCTAGCTCATGTGTTGGAAGAAGATCTTGAAGCATTTTGATCACTGTACTGCATTGTGAAATTCTGTTGGAAGAAACATGATCCAAGAAGGTTCATGGGTAGTAGTACACATTCAGGTTTTGTCTCGGTGCTTTGTTTTTGACTGGTAATGTATGCAGGTTCAGTACAGGAGCTTTGCGGACTTGGATGCAGACAAGAGTTGGTGGCAGCAGCTGCCATTTGTGACAGATCTGTTTCAAGTGAAGGAGTTGGAAGAGGCTTTTGTTAAGGCATTTGGGTCAGATGGTATCAGGGCCAGTGACTTTGCTCGCTCCATTTTATCAACCATACCATTTTTGGTCCCAGAAGAAGTGGATCAGGAGGAGGCTGGTTCTGATGTGAAGAAGGCAGCAAAGTCTCTGGGAGCAGAACCAAGCAAGTTGCTTCCAGGAAATGATTCTCAGCAAAAGGGAATGCAAACTACTACTACTATGACTACTGCTGCATCAGTAGTAACAGACTCTGAAGAAAAACTTTTTGATGATGGAGCACTAGTAGTTGGTGGGGATCTTGACTCTGGAGAAGGGGATTTGCCTTGGAAGATGGAAACATCATCTTCTCCTGGGCCATCAAGAGGCTGGTTTGGACTATTGCAAACAAAGCCAGAGGATAGTACCACCACCACCACCACCACTGGTGACAGGATTCAAGAGCCTCAGGGAGAGAGAGAGGCACATGATAAGGAGGAGGTGGGTGATGATTACATGAGAAATGTGATGCAAGGTGTTACCCAAGCTTTGAGGTTTTTGGGTGTGGACACTACTAGTGACACTGCAGGGGGAGTTCCCTTCTTAGATCAATCCTCATTTGATGCTGGTCAGGAAGCAACCCGACAACTCAGTTTAGAACTGCAGATGAAGGCTGATGAGGAGTATGTTCTCAGTGGGTTGGCACAACCTGAAGAAGAAGCTCAAGACATGAATGCTGCATCCAAAAATGCTGTTAAGGAGGTGAGCAATCTTAATCCAGATCCATGGTACTTCATTTTGTATTCAGATAGAATACACTGATTGCTGCTGTGCATACAAAAACATATTTAGATACATATACCTGAGCTCCAAATTCCTCTGCCTCTGTTGCTCTCTGTGAGTCTCATCACAAAGTACCTATTGGGGCAGGAGGACAACTCTAGTGCATTACAAGAACTCAAAGAGGCATCGTTCAACATGTGGAGAAGTACAGAGGAGTTGATGGGTTCATTGGCAATGGTGGCCTCATCACTTTCTGGCAGCATTTCTGACAGCAACAACAGAAGCAGCAGTAGTGACAACAAAGAGTCGATGCTGCGGCAGACAGAATTATATCCTCAGCCTCAACACACTGCAGCAGCAGCAAAAGCAATGGACTGTGAACATCATGATGATAATGAGATTACAGCTCCGGTCCAAGATGAGTGCCAAGAAGATCAAGATGCTGAAAAGAGAGAGGCAACAAGGCGAATGTTTGAGACTGCAGAGAGTGCAGTTGAAGCTTGGGCAATGCTAGCAACTTCTCTTGGGGGCCAGAGTTTTGTGAAGTCCGAGTTTCAAAAAATCTGCTTTGTTGAAAACAAAAGAACTGACACACAGGTTGTTGACTCCTCTGAGCCTCCTCTTATTCCCCTCTCTCTCTCCCAATCCCACTAGAAAATCTTCTCACTTGAACAAATGGATATTGTCAAGAGATACACAAGTTGACAGTTATGAGTGACATCTAACATGGGTACAAGTCTTAACCCTAAACCCTAAGCCATGAGGTACTTCCCATTTTCTCTTCCTCACATATCATCTTGTTTCATCAGGTGGCTATATGGCGTGACATGTGGCGTCACAGACTGGTTGTTGCATTTCGAGGAACTGAACAGGTATAATAATAATAGATCTCTGATTTTTCTTTCATCTTGCTCTTGTTGGGGGTGAATCTCTCCCCACTTGCACCTTTTACCATCATCATGAGTGTGCACATTCACCTCTCTTGTTCTCCACCAAAAACATTTGTGACCCAATTTTTCTTGTGATCTGTAGTGACAGCAAATTTATAGGGGACCCCACTAAGGCCAATGATAGGATCATGCTTTATTACTAATATTTTATGATAACTGCTCTCTCCTTGCAGACCAAATTGAAGGACTTGATGACTGATCTGAATGTAATACCTGTTGGGTACGTAGATCATCCATCTTCCCCTTATTTGAACATTGATGCAGGAGGTTGATGTGCACACATGAAATTGGTTTTTTGTTGCCGTCATTTGTGACCTCGTACACCTAGTTCAAGTGTAGTTTATTTGACATTTTTGAACTGGGTTGAGAAAACCTTTTGTTTTCTGCATATCCCTTCCTCGATTGATGGGAAAACACTTTCATTGTTACCCAATGTAAAATGTGTGCCAATTGCTGCAAGACACTTGCTCACCTCTTTCACATGGTGTTTTTTTATTTTAAGCCGTTGTTGGCAATTGGCAATAAAATTAGTCCAACCTGTGTTTTTCTTTCCTTGCTGGGTCAGATTTGATCCAGAGCGAGGAGGTGGCAATTATAAGGAAGAAGCAATGGTGAGTTGTTTTTCATTCTAGTGAGTGTTCTGGTTCCTCCTGAGTAGAACTGGTTTCATAAATGGGATTTTTACCAGAGTGGGGCTGGTATTAGAAACTGCACCATCAAGCTGGATATCAAAGTTGATACCCACAGTTATCTAAACATCAAATACCTGGTTATTATTTATGACTATTGTTCTCAATGTTTTGGACAAAGTCAAATAACTGCCTATTAAACTGCCAGTTATTTACTGGTTCTTTCATGAAACCCAGCAGTTCTTTGAGGGTTTTGAATTACCTGGAACCAGTGATTCTTTGGTTCTGATTCTTTTCAAATACCCAGAACTGGTGGTCATTACAAAAATCAAAGTCAAAGACCCACTCCACATTGGATTTTACCTCCTCCCCATGAGTTGATTTGTTTCGAAGATATGGTGCAGGTGCATGGTGGGTTCCTAGATGCATATGATTCTGTAAGGCATCGACTACTTACACTAGTTGAAGCACTCCTGGGCACATTAAGGTAATGTTTTACCTCAAACCTGTCATAATAATTCCCACTGGTGTGAAATTCCATCAAATGCTAAATTGTTGAGTAATTTTTTTTTCCAATATTGGTTCTGTTACATGCGTGGAACCTGTATTAAAACTGCACTTTGCCTTTCACTTCTATTCCAGAGACGATGCAGGTAATGAGATATCAAGCTGGCATGTGTACATAACGGGGCATAGTCTGGGAGGTGCACTAGCGACATTGTTTGCTGTGGAGCTTTCCTCTAAATTAGCAAAGTAAGCCACATAACTGCAATTTCAACACCAGTAGTTGCTGTTTTCATTCTTCTTCTGCATCCATTGTTGTCTGGTGTTTTTTTGTGTCTGCTAGCTGATTCACCTCTGTCTCTTAGTTTTGTGGTGCTGTTTTTTTATTGGGTAGGAGTGGTGGTCAAACACAGATAACTATGTACAACTTTGGCTCACCCCGAGTTGGAAACAAGCAATTTGCAGATATGTACAATGAGGTGGGTGAAATTTTTCTTGACTTCTTCCCAGTTCTGTATCACCTGAACTATACCACATTTCTTAAGCATTGAGCTTAGGAAATTGGGGTACTAGTAGTGGTACAATGTTCTGATCATACGGTGTTTGACCAAGAATGGACATTGCAACAGTGTCAAGAATAAAACAGTAGCTTTCAATAGAAGAACTCTTTACCAAGTGTGGGTGAGACAGATCTCTCTTCCACAGATGTAGAAGAATCCTTCAGATTCTGCAAACCCATGGCCAATTGGAAATGATCCTGGGTATTGACAATTTCTTCTTCTTCTTGTCACTTTGCAAGTTTTCAGCTAGTTATGTACTTCAAGTGCCAATAGCTAATTTGTATCTCCAGATTTTATGCTTCTTTTGTACGAAGTTCATTGAGTACCTTGGCCTGCCATGGGTGACCAGATCTGATCTTGGTTGTCTGAGGGCAACAGGATTTGATCAGGGCTGTCTGTGGGCAACTGAATTTGATCTTGACTGTCTGTGGTGGATTGTGTTTTTCTTTGTCCTCCAAATTTCTCACAATATGAAGTGTCATCTGACAAACATTGACTTTTTGTGTTGGATGCAATTCCAGAGGGTGAGGGATAGCTGGCGAGTAGTGAATCACCGTGATATAATCCCGACTGTCCCGAGACTCATGGGCTATTGCCATATTGGACAACCAGTTTATTTATCAGCTAGAACAATGAATAATATTGTACATGCTTTTTCTCTCTCTGGGTCTTTGTTTTCAAGGCCAGGACTCCTACATGTCTTAATTTGCTACTTGGTGTCAATATGGGTTAGAGGATTAAGACCAATATAGGTTTGAGGATCAGGAACACTATGTGAAGGTGAGAGATTGGACACAATTGCATTAGAGTAGTAAGTATCTGGAGGAATCATTCTCATCATCCGTGTGCTTCTTGAACCATACTATTCCATCAAACGTACCAATCTGGACATCTCAGATCTGATTGATTCTCTTTGTGCCAACCTTGTTCTTCATGCAGGTTGAAAATGAAATGTTAGAAGATGGGTACCAAGGAGATGTGATTGGTGAAATTACACCTGACCTTGTCATTGAAAATTTTGTAAGTAGACATTTAAAGCTATGAAAACTAAGGTGGTGGTGACATAATTACTTCTTTCTTCCTTCCTCATTTGTATTCCATGTATGAAATTGGGTTGGCTTACATATCTTGTGTGGTTTAGCTCCAGATGAAAAAAGCCTCAAATTTTTTTGTTGCTTGTGTTGTTGGAACATGATTATATGCAGATGAGAGGAGAAAGGCAAATCATTGAAAGATTATTGCAAACAGAGATAGCAATGTTGCGAGCAATTCGTGATGGGAGTGCTCTGATGCAACATATGGAAAACTTCTATTACATTGCATTGTTAGAGGTTTGTCTAGCCTGTTTCTCTAAATCTGATCTTCTTTTTTCAAATTTCCATTGCATCATCAATCAAAGCATCACCTCAATCACAAAAGTGATTTTTTTCTAATTGACATTGTAAAATTTTGTACATGGGCATAGTCACAATAACACATATCACAACAAGTGTAACTAGTGCTTGGTTTTTCATGTTTTAGTGTAAAAATTAGTACTAATGTTGCAAGCATTTAATGTGTTTTACATGAGAATGAATTTAGTGTATTATTGAAAGATGTGGGTAGGTGACAATTTTCTGAGGGGTCTAAACCCCTCATCACCACCAGCAATGAAATGACCAAGCCATATACTGGCTTGATTACTGAGTGAAAAAGAGAAACTAACGAATAGAGAGACATTTGTAGTCACAGCAATCAGATATTATGAAATGGGTCTTGTTGTTGAGTGGGTGATGAGAAGGAGACATGATTTTTGTGTTTTTAAGAGACAAATTACAGCTGCTTTAATGAAAAGTGCAAACTCAAAGTGGGGTCAGAGTTGAAAAATACTATTTTCTTATTTTGAGTTTTGGTTACTGTGTTACAGCAGGTGGAGCGCAAGATGTCAAGGTTGAGATGATGAGATTGATGTTTTGTCTTGGATGTGTACCATGAGGCAGTGAGAGATTCTCGATGTACTGTTGCAGCTGAAATTGTGATGTTCAAGATTTGAGACCATTTCTGATCTACAGAGATAAATGAGTTCCAGTTGATCATCTCTCTCTCACAAATGTTACACTGAAATATCGATCTGGTTGCATGCTCTGATCCTACACTATATGAACTTCTTGGAGATGGGAATGGGTTACCCTGGGAATGAGCGTGGCAATATTATAAGCTCCTGTAGAGTATACAACCCTTTTGTTTTGTGTTCAGGAAATATTGATCTCCAAAACTTAAGGAATTGTAAACATTTATGTTTCATAGGACAGTAGCAACAACCCGTTGGTTTTTGTAGAGATGGAGAAATAAATACTTGTTTTGTGATCTCTGAATTGAAGGAAATTGAGCAAGGGTTTGATCAGTGTTACGAGGAAAAAACCCATGGATTGCAAAAGAGATAGCGGGACAACCAGTGTTGATTTGCAAAGATTTGATGCTGCTGCTACTCAAGAGGCCCTAGATTTGAAAAGTTTCAAAGTTGGAAGATGTGTTCTGCTTGATTGGAAAATGATTGGGAACTGTGAGAAAAGAAGCATGGAAAAATCTGATTCACTGTGGGATCAATATCTTATCATTGAGGAATCTGAGGAATTGATTGATGTCTTTATCACTGAGGAATCAATTTCTAATGTTTGGTGTATTGCAAGAGAGTAAGAGACATACTTGTTTTTATGACATGCAGCAATTTAATATGTAAGCAGCCTGGGAGCAGTGCAATTGATTAAAGAAATCTGTGCAAATGTTGGCTACAGCTCAATTAAAGGATTGCAATTACAGTATTCGGAAGAAGAAGATGATGGTGATGATGATGATGGGACAGTTGTTGCAATGATTGCATGGAGGATGATTGTCTATGTTGATTGGTTGGGATAAATTTGTTGTCTGATGCTTCACCCCACCCAGCAAAGTGAACATTCTTGTCTGTTTCCATGGACATTTGGTATCCATCCTCAGCAAAAGAGTCCTTGAAGCTTTCACCGGTGATTGAAAGATTTTCCCTTGAGCACATGGGTTGTATGCAACACAGTTTGGAAACAGTGAAGAAAAACTCTTCAACATTGCAAGTTCAGTACTTGTGGTTACACTTGAGCTTGGGCTCCATTTGCAAGCACACTTTACATCAGGTTTCAATGTGCAAGTCTCTATTGCACCTGCTTAAATTTTGTGCAAATCCATTATCGGTCATCAAGATGGGAAATTTTATGAGAGACAAACAGTTAGTTCTTGCACACAGGATGCAAAGCTGCAAACAGATAAAAGGCAAAGTTATGTCAAAATTCAAATGAATTGCTAGACAAGAAGTTTTGATGTTGTGCTTTATACATGGAGAAGCTTGAGGAGGTCATCATAATGGAAAAGTAATAGCAACTTACTTTATGTGTCCTGAATTTTGTAGTCATGTCTAGAGCATCACAAATGACAACCAGCACACTTGTTTTGTGCTCCCCTCAATGAGATACCCACAATCTTTTACTGTCCCAGAAACTTTGCCTATCCAAAGGAAAGATTTTGCCATCATTTTGTTGATCTGAATTGAGGAATCGTCATGTGTACAAAATTGAACATTTGCTTGAAAACACAAAACTCCAAAAGACTAGAAGGAAAGACATTTGTCATGATCTTTTTCCATGTCCCACGCATAAAAGCCTTTGAGAACTACATTGGAAAGAGTTTGGATGGGCCTTCTCTTGAATTGGTCATGTACTACTGGCTTTAAGCTTTGCGAGGTCACCTACACATGATGATCCTCAATTAAGGTGCGAAGCAAGTTTGGAATATAACATAACTAGTAAACTCCAGTAAATAGTGTTAGGAATATATATATGTATACATATAGGCAACAATTAAAAGAAGAAAAATCAGATCATAAATTGTAAAAAATCTTTTGAACTCCCTGCCAAAACAAATGTATGATTTCACTAATCAACGGTTTCCATACACTCCTAAAGCCTAAACCCTAAGCATTACTCAAGTTGGACATGTTGAGATTGACTCATCCAAATTGACACTTTGATTAAGAATGATAATTGTCCAAAATGGATTTGAGACCTTACCTTCATCATGGACACAAAACACCATTTCAATGCACATGCCATCACCCTACAATTTCACCCTGGGTATGAAAATGTTCAAGCCACGCCATCACTCTATATGTATGATGTCATACATGATCATTCACATACTGCAGAAATGAAGTGGGAAAACACTTGGTAACACACTCAATTGCAGCTAAAGTGCACTCCCACTGATTGGACAAAAGGAAACTTCTCATTGAAGTCATATTGTAGAACTCATTTTCACAACAAAAAAAGAGCTGGTATCTCAATATATGGGTCTAATGAGACAGTCCTTGCACCCAGACATTTTAAAGAAACTGGAAAAGCTCAGAATCTCCATGTTGTGGCTTTGAGAATGTCACACCCAGTCTGAACCTTAAGAATGTCACCAAAAAGCCAAGTGCAGACAGGAATTATCTGTGTTTTGCTTTGACGAGGAGGCCCTGCTGAAAGTCAGCTAGATTCTTCAATTTGAATACGCCCATTTCTCAAGTGCCTCTCCTGTGAAACAGAAGCTGTTAAATCAGAAGACTACTAACATCATAATCATATGCATGACACAAGGTTTAGCACAAACAAACATTCTCATCCATTTGTAGTTCAGTAATACAAAACAAGAAGACTGGCTCTCTGCCCAACAGCATTTTAATTTGTGGATGAAATTGCACTGTGGAGCATACATACAGCCACACTCAGACATTCTTCAGCCTGGTCAAATAATTCTTGTACTCAAAATGGAAAGGAAGGACCGGCAAGTGAAGAAAGGCTATCTGTGGAATATACTTCTGCACCACAAACAAGGATGTCCAACATACATACCAGTGAGAAGCAGTTGAGGCTGAAAGGATGTCTTGTCCCCGAACCAGTATATGTAGTACTGGCATTCCAGGGTCCCGCTTCCAGTACTAACACTGAAATGGAGCGTATATCCACCAGAAGACAAGATACATATGATACAAATGGGAGCTGATCCTAATGAGTTAGCTGTTTGATTAGTTTTATTAGAAACAGAGGCCATGTTAGGGCCCAGGAATGAATCAAGAGTCATCATCGACAGCACCAACATATGTGAGAGGACTTCGTCGCACACGCACAGCTCCCTTCAACAAAGCATTTGCCTTCAAGTTCCCAACTTCACCTCCTCCAATAGGCCCACTAACAGCTCCCACCCCATCTTCTAGTGCAGTCCATGCATCCACCTCCAACTCTGGGTCTGCAACTACTGTGGACACCCCTTTTGCTTTTGCAAGGCTGGTTTCAAGAGGAAGATTGCCCTTTTGAGAGGAACTTAGTGTGTTGGAAATACTGCCCTGTAAAAGGGCAAGAGCTCCTGAGGGTACTTGAGGGGATGCAGCAGAAATCATGGCCCCATGCTGTGGAAGGAGTAATGGCATTGCTGCAAATAGTCGGGCTCGAACTCCAGCTGAAACTTGCATGTGCTCCACATCCGCCTACAAAGGAAGCCACACAAGAGTATTCCTTTCAACATCCTCCATCATTCCACACCATTTCCATTTCCTTTCTAAGCAAAAACCATAAAGAGGTCACAACTCTTCAGAGGATGTCCCTCCTCCAAGTTTCCCCAACCATAATAAATATGAATGAGTACTCTGCACACTAGCCATGAGCAGGTAAGCCAAAACAACCAGAGACAAGCAAGTCACAAACAAGTTCAACCTGTTATTAAATAACAAGCTGTCACAAAAAATGTACAGCAACAAATCCAGACAACCTGGCGTGGAAAGGAAAGAGTGTGCATTTCTTTCCATCACAGTTTGTTCTGCATATATCTCTGTGTAACTACTGAGAATTACTCAATCCTTACAAATTCAGTCAACCCGAAAAGAATTGAGAGACAACCTGACACTAAGGTTATGGATATTTCAAATCTGATAACATAACACAAACCAATCAGCAAGCATGAAAAAGAGGAAACTCAACCCTAAAGGACAGAGGAAAACAAGACCAAAGAAAAACTATGCAGTTTGAATGACAGTGACATTCATGTGCATGTTCAGAGACCTTGATCAGCAACATGTAGGGTAATGACCACCTACAGAAAATCCCCACTGACCTCACCAGCAGTGGGTTGGGGCTAATGTCAGACATGCACAACCAGGAGGAATGGAATGCTGGCTAGCTCCACAAAAACTAAAAGAGAAGACAACCCTAAAAACCAAGAAGAAACAGGAACACAAAGAGAATCAAAATTGCAGACTCTACCGAGAAAAGGTGAGAAAAGGAAAAAATGAAAACAAGAACCAAGGAAGAAAAGAGAGGAAAAGAGGGAGAACTTTGAGAGCAAGATCTCTAGAGGAAAAAACGGGCTTAGAAAAGCTGCCCACTTAAGATCCACAGCCTTTCAAGAGATCAATTTAAAGGTTCCAAAGGCAGAAACACCAACTTTCTTTGCTAAGCAAATCTCTTGTCAGACTTAGAAGAAACATTGAAGAAGCATTTATGACTTCAACTCCTCCAGGGACTCCAGGGACTCCACATTAACTATCTGCATTAATATACCTAGATTTCATGGGGTTAGACCTCCAAGATGCACAGAAAAAAGAAACCCAATTGCCACACTTTCAATTTAAACTTAGTAGCAGCACTAAAATAACTTTGACAAGCTCAAATTGCAGGCTCTAACAAACTCACATCAGATAAGTTCCTTCAAGAGAATTAATCTCAGTGAAAACTGAAGCAACTTAATGCTTCTTACAGAAAACACAAAGTTATTACTACATTTGTCAATGTATATAATTAAAAAAATAGCACTGAAATCATGTAATATGTTTGGAATCAAGACAAGAAGGAATCAAGGGGCTATCATGGCTGAGGACAAAGGTTTGATCTTCAACTGCACCAAGCAATGGACTTCTGATTTCCATTCACTCCAGATTCCATGCACCCATAGGATCTCTTCATGGTTAGCAAACGAAATGTTAAGACATCACTTTTGATTTCCATTCATGCAAGATTCCATACACCTCTGGGATCTCTCCATGTTAAGGCCTTTATTAATCATGACTTTATCAGACAAACCATCAAAAGAAAAAACCTTCTAAACCTAGCAGCTCTAGAAAAGCACCAATTAGGCCTTCAAAAGAATGTCCAGGTCAACTGAAACAACTTGACCAATGTGAGCATTAAACAACATTTGGAAATTAGAACAATTAAAATCACTTCTCAAAATCTTCTGCACTTCTCAAAATCTTCAAGGATTGGAGGGGAAGACACCCCATGATGGAAGGGAGTTCACAAATAGAAGAGAGAGGAAACAAAGACTGAGATCTCTACCTGAAAACTCAGATTTAGAGGGGTTGGAACTAAACAAAAAAATGCTTCATGAGTGGACTCATGACATTGATAAGCTGTGGACAATTCAAATATCTAGCTCATGTGAAGGAAGCTCTCAACTTTAGGAGCATATGAAGCAAATTCTTGGTCCTATACTTTGCAAGAAACACAGTAGAGAACTTACCTTCAGACATGAGATTAGAGAAGAAATTGTCTTCTTTTGCAACAGAGGACTTGGTGTGAGGAGTAAAAGGAATGCCACCAACAACTTGCTGTGCACATCAAAGGTAAATAAGTGCAACAAAACCAACTTCAAACTGATGGAGATGAAGAGAAGAAGCACCAACCTGCATTCGTTCCACAACCTCTCGGTCAAAAGCTGGAATGTCTCGTAAGGGTTTGATTGGTCCCTTGCTCAAAGGACGATGCTTCAACCACACTGCCCAAGTACTGCTAAGTAGAGCGTGAAGAACACTCAGAAGCCTGTCAAACAAAGCCTCACCTGCAGAGGCTGCTGCAGCCTCTGCATTTCTCTCAAAGTCACTGGTTGAAACAGAGGACTCCCAAAATTGAGCACAGGAAACTGGTTCAGCTGCCTCCTGAACAACCCGGGTACCAAGCAGTCGCAATAATACAGTGGCAAGGGTCTGGCGCATATTTCGTCCAGATTGTTGTTCCCTGTCATTTAGCCACAGCATCCCCTGTTAGACTCACACACCCACATCATAGCAGTTTCGTTACCAGCTTACCTGACTGTGAGCCCTTTGACCAGAAAGCTTATTCTCAGAGTGGACCCACCAAACAATTCATTTCTTTGATAACACACAGGATTTGGAGCAAAAATGAAGAATTACCCCTTCTAAGGAGCTTGTTGCCAAGAAGATTTAAAAGGCCAGAAGGATGTTGAAACGCTCAAACCAGTTCTGTGGAGATCTAATATACTCGGAGCTTTTCTATGGATACAATTTGCAAATGACAAAAAGGTGTAAATGTACTATTTATAAGGACATTCTCACTGCAAGTCTGATGTGCAGCCACTGATTACACCACCTGGCAAATTATAGCAGCCTGAAGTGATTATTGCATTACCTCTCAGTTTGGATCACAGGCAGGAGGGGAAGGAGGAACTGCAGACGCAACCACACTGATATCTGCAAACCTGCTGCTGATGCTGGTGTGGACTCTGATAAGGAGACTGTAGAGCGTCGTCCCATGCCTGGGCTACCAACATCTAGCCCAGTTCGCCCTCCCCGACGACCCCCTGGGCCTTTGGGCCCAAGAATGGCTTCTCCACCAGGTGCTGCAGTTGTAGCCGCTCGCCCACTAGAGCGAGATAGGCTGCTAATTTGTTGCTCAAGGTTGCTCAGTTGCTTCACTAGCTCAAAAGCAAAACCACTACATGTGTCATTGGAGCTCCTGACAAGGCAAGGAAGTACAAGATCAGCCAAGGCCTTCTCACTAGCAAAAGGCTTGCATGTTGATGTTGCAGTCAAGCCCTGACGAGTTTGCTTCTCCTCAGGTTTCTTCCATTCCATTCCCTCATCCTCAACCTCCCCCTCTTCTGGTGATGCACCATGTTGTGATGATTGCTTCCGGTCATCACTATCCAGTGAATGGCAGGCTTTTGGTTTTGGTGGCTGCCAGCCCCATGGTTTAATCCGGTGAAGACTATTTACAGAGAAACCCTGCCTTACTGCAAACCTTTCAAGGAGTTGACACAGAGACTTCCGCCCAGCTAGCACATCAGGGCCCTCAAGCACCCACTTCACCTGCAAAAACAAAACAGTGGTTCTGCAAATCTGAGCCTGCACAGAGATACTGTGGAGGACTACCTCCACTGCCAACCTTTGAATGAAGTCCATGTGGTAATTAGCCACAATGATCAATTGTTCTTATCTAAATATAGTAGAATCAAAATCCCAACTGCCCAATTATATTGAACTGATAATAGTCAATAAGTTGCAAGAGGTTTTGCTGAAAAAGAAGACAAAAAAGTCAAAGACACTGCCTTCACATGGACAAGCTCCTTGATGATGAGATACTTTGAACTAGCCTTCAGATGAACCAGAAACTCATGTCATACCCAGGAAAATAATTTCTCATTCAGAAACTTTGACCAGATCCCTGAGAATCTTTGTTAAATTAGAACCATATGTGAGTAACATCCGAAAACAATATGAATTCAGAGCAGTCTTGACTCAGTAATTTATGATGCACATGATCACAGCCTCATTTGATACAGACTGGTATTGCCCGGGGATTGTGAAGGCAGTGAAGCTAGTCTATCTGTTGCCACCAATAAATTGGAAAAATCTATCCTGACTAAAAACTGCCAACTGCAGGGAAGGCTTGAAGAATCAAGGGTTCTGCTGTCATTCTGTGCAATAGTCAAGTGAAACTCTGTTAAAAGGGAATGCCCTCCTCAGTATGGCTAGAAAAAAACACATATATAGACAAAGAACAACCATCTAGTGCACAATTTGGTCAGATTGTTGAATCCAGATAAGATGCCTGTACTTATAATATACACCACAGACAGCGGACATATTTGAAGACCAACCATAACATTTTATGATATGAACTCAGAACAAATACAAGAAAGTCAAGGACATACTTGCAGTATGAGGTACTCCTCTAGTTGCCGCCCAAGGGAATGAACTGCCTCAGAATACAGTGCTGCAGCCTCTGGACGGACTAATAACCGTGTAAGAACCACTTCTGTGAAGGTTTTCTCACACTCAGCAAGCTGTCGATCTGTTACTGCCATGGCTGCCTGCACAGCTTCCTGGGCGCTTTGAGAGTGACTGTTGAGCCTCTCCAGTACAACTTGTTCATTCAACAGTAGCCTTAGCTCCACCCATTGCCAATGGAATGTAGCTGCCTGCAGCTCATCCAAGACCTATTACAAATGCCCACTTGTTATTTTCAGAAACCATCAACTGAAGTTTTACTTGAGCTAACAATGGCCACTATGTTCAGGCATGCATGTAAGAACCACATCAGATATAGCAAGATTGATTCCCAGGGCACAGCCTACAACATTAAAAAATTCATAGTAAACATGAAAGAAGATTGCAGAGAACAGAAAAACGCTTTTAAGCTAACTGTTGTGTGAAGCATGAATAAGACTAGAATGACAATCCCAAAGTGACTGTAACATTGTCCCATTTATATTCATAACAGTGTTGCCTCCACAAGATCACACAAGGCACAAACTTACAAACATGACACAGGTGCCTATGCAAAATTCCATTGAGCATTCCTATGGCAGTTCGGAACAGAGAGTAATTCTTGTTGAGACTACTAGTCATCAGGATATCAACCATTGCATATATTCCTAATTTACAAATACTGCAAACCGCCCCTAAAATGAAAGCAGAAATAGCACATACCCGAACAAGTTGCTCCACCTGGCCTGGTTCAGTGGAAGTGTGGGTTTGGCCTTGACCCCAGATATCATCATCTGACATCTTGCGGTCCAAGAGAGCATATAAAAATAGACGAGCACGCAGTGGCACAATAGCCAAAATCTTCTTATTTAATTCCAGGCCTTGTATATCCAGCATTGCTGCATAGTCACTCTCACCAGTGTCATCTAACAGCAGCAAGTAAAGAGCACGTGTGTCCCGTAAGCAAACATCTCGAAAAGGCTCAAATGCAACCATATCATTCACAGCAACAGTGACAGCCTGTGCAACCAAGTCTTCACATTTGTTGCTGTTATTATAAGCAGCCTGGTTCCTATGTAGTGCAGCTGCAAAAATAGCATAAGCAGGAGGAAAGACAGCAGTGAGAGGCATAGCACGTTGCATGTGTGCAAGCCCCAGTACAGTTGACTCCCCCAAGAGATCTGCAACTAAGCCTCCTGCAACAGTTCGGCAATCACCAATTAAGACTCGGAACCAGTAGATATTTGCTTCTGCCAATGTATCTGCCTTCACATTGCTTCCCATGCTGCCTACTCGTGACATGCCATTGGATGTAGGACCCCCTAACTTCAGAAGCTGCAAATTTTCTAACCCATCCTTGATCCGCAGAACAGATACCATGCGCTCAAGGCTTGTGATCCCATTTACTACCAAGCTTGCAACAAGTGCAGCTACAGCAGCAGCAGCAGTTGGTGCTCGGCCCAAACCTGGAGACCCTCCAACATCATTGGCCAAGGCTGAGTTGGACTCAGGAGTTTCTGGAGAGAGATGTGAGCGTGGAGGTCTTCCTGGTGAGTGCCCCACACCATTCATAACAACCATACTTGCTTCTGCTGCTAAAGCAACTTCCAGCATGCGGGTTTGGCGCTCACCAAGGGCATCCTTCAACAACTGCAAACAGTACACATGCATTTGCAATACTCGCCGCCCACACCTAGAAGCAGCAGATAGCTCCTTATCAGTTACAGCATTCATGGCATACAATGAAACACCAATAATACACCCTGACAGTTGAACCTCAAAAACATAACTATGTAATCCCAACTTCAGATGATAAGCTGTTGAGCAGCTGGGGATAAAATGCATGCCAGCCAAGGAAGAGGGTAATGGGCTGTACCACATCCTACCAGGCAAGGCAATCAACATAGACAAGTGTGCTTGACAGAAAATGGCTTAAAAGACATCACTATGTGGCTGAGAGAGCATATCAGATGGCAAATACATACTAGCAAACCAAAACAGACATTCAAGAACCAACATAACTGCAGTGCCAAATCTGCACCTTATGGCAGGGCCAATGCCTGCAATATTAGCTCCTGTATTGCTGTAACCAAGAGTATCCAAAACAGTGGCCACAGCTGCCCATGCATTTCCAACCACAACAGTCACAGCTGCAGTCACAAGTGCCGAATCTGCTTGTGGTGCAACTCCACCATTTTGTCTAATGGAATCCATAATACCCCCAACTACTCGCTGGGCTGCAAGGTAACCATCCTCAACCAGATCTGCACCTGCAGCTGAAGAGGCTCCTAGATCACGTTCTTTGTTTACCATACTGTGCATAGCTTCATTCATGCCACGCAGTATGATGTCCTTCATGCTTTTTCCAACCCTTTCTAGGCGGCCTGTGAGGCGTGGCAGGTTAGGGTCATCCCGGTCATCACCCATCCCTCCAACCATTCCAAATCCACCTTCAGTGTCACCTGCTTTCAATGCCTCCAATTCAGCACCTAAGCGCTGATCACAAGTTGTCTTCCAGCTCTTCTCCCAGGCTTGTACACTTGCAAGGCTTCGATACTTCCGCAAAAGATCCCGGACATAGCATAACAATGCTGAGCACCCTGCTTGGCCTCCTGGACCAGCAGCCATAACATTTGCTGCCCTTTTCATCCCTGCTGATAGAGCCTGTGGGAGAAGATCCATAGCTGCCAGTACACCCTCATACCTGCATCTCAATACTCTGTGGATAAGCTTTCATTACTGACAACTATTCAACCCAATAGTTTGCTAATCAGGTCAACCTTCAGTAAAAGTCTCACTAGAACTGTGAAGCAATGGTCACGCCCCCAAGTTTGACAAGACCAGTAGCATCTGAGAAGACTAGTGGATTCCTTTTAAGTTTCAGAAACATCACAAATAGCACCAAGCCCTCAATAGCTCTGGACTCTTAATCAAGCAGTAAAAGTTGATAGCTAACATATCGCATTCATCTTCAGTAGTCCAACCAGGAGGATGAGCTCATGGGGGTTAGCTTGGCCTGTCAATAAACCAGCAATTCAGCATGATATGAAACAAATATAATCATAAGTATTGAGAACTCAACTTCAATACAACTGAGAGAAAACCTTACGATAAGATTAGAGAGATTTCAGAATGAACAATATATCAGCAAACAGGAAAAGAGGACTAAAAAACACAGAAAAACCTACACAACACTGCCACTGACTTCATCAGAGATGATGTGAAAAAAGCACAAAACCAAGAAGTTAGAAAGGCATTCTTAGAGTACATTTCTCCTGGAAATCCAGCAATTAGGGTTGACTGCACTGCAAGGAAGTCCAGGTATAACTCCATGGATCAGCAGACTGTAAACAAACCAAATTAAGGTGATTGAACATAACATCGAATGCCACATGGACCACAGACCTATGACAGAAAGAAAACTAGCTCTAACAAAATGGCAGGATCTAATGGCTGACAGGGATTGAGAGACTATTTCTGGGAGTGGATTAACACTGTCAATTCACATGCCATGGAAGCCCAACCTTGGGTGCAGGGTACAATTATCCTCACCTTCGCAGACATGATAAAACCACTGCTTCTCCCACATCGCACATAGAGCTCTCTTTACTGCCACTAAGGGCACCAATGCCTCTGCCAACATGACCTGGGGGGTTGACAGGTGGAATGGCTGCAATGGGCAACAGCCACAGCAGGAGTTGCAACAGTGTGTGCAGATCATTCCCAGTGTCCATAACAAGAACAATGAGGCCAAGTTGTTCTTCTCCAATTCGCCATTGCACCATGCTTGCTTGCTCTAAAACAGAAGCAGAATCAGGGAATCCATTAGCATGAACACTTGGAGCATAGTATCCCCCACTGCTTACAAGGCTGCGCACTAAACTATCCAACCACCCGACAATTGCGCGATTCTCACCCACACGGAGGCACTTCATAGCTGCTCCAATAGAGTGGAGGTCAGCCATCTTCTGCACTTTGTTACTGTCTTTGGTTTGCAAGATATTCACACCATCAGGTGATGGTTGGTGGTGTGGGCAGCTCACTTTAGTGTCAAACAAGTGGCTTGATGAGGCGCCTTGGGTGCTCTCGGTGCGGGTAGCAGCCAGTTGTGCAAGACTCTGGGTTTTCCGCACAGCCTTTGGTCTCCCTCGACTTTGCTTTAATAAGGGTTTTACTGGGAGTTCAACCTTTATAGCTTCCACTACCTTAATAGGTTCCACTACTTTAGGCCCCTTTTTTGACCACCATGTGTCTTCTTCGTCACCAATGGCCATGATCAACCCTTTCCCTTCAATTGTCTTGAGTCTCTTACTCTTGCTACATTCCTCACAGCCTGGAGTGGGGTCTCTCTCCTTGCTGTTGAAAGCCAATGCTGCTGGTCTCTTTAAACTATTTAGTATCCCTCTGCTTGCTTTTGTTTCTAGAGGCTTTATTGAGGCAGCAACACAAGCCTCAGGAAGCAGGAGAGAGGTGGCAATAAGTTGCTTCAAGTCTGTGATTTTCCATTTTCGTCTTTGGCACTTGGATCTTTGGAAGGTCCCTTCCATTGTTCCATGAAGCCCAGAGGATTGCTTTGTCTCCAATCCAGCCCAATTTCTTGATCCTTCCTTGTGCAACTGCCGGGCAGCAAATCCTGGTTCTTGAGAAACAACATTTAGTCTCTTACCTAGACCATAGAGTGCAGAGCGCCGCTCATTACGGTAAATCCGATAAGCCTCGGAAAGTGAGGGATCATTAACAGTTCCATCATCCAAAAGGAAGCGGGGTGGTGGTGGGAGATTCTGCAAAACATGCCTGTGGCGAGCCACCCGGGCTGGATCAACTGTGATAGACTCCAGATCCAATACTCCATTACAAAGTAACTGCCTTACATAAGCATCAGGTTGAAATAAACCCTCTCTCACAAGTTCAGCCAACAGCAATGGCAGCCGATCTGAGGTGTCCCCTCTCCACATTTCATGCTGATCCAACCAAGAGTATAACAAGTCATGCATGCAACCTGGGCCCAAGAGATATCCAGAAGTCACAGAAACTCTTTCATTAGCATGGATGCCTGATCCCTCTGAAGTCATTGCATGAAGACCACTTTGTTTTCCTTTGTCTCCCTCAGAACACGCCCATTTCTGCGTAGAGTTGTCAAAGCCACTCCTTTTCTGTTCAATTTCAAGCATCCTGTTACGAAGGACTGAGACAACCATGTACACACATGATGTGTCCCTGAATGCAGTCTGTGGCCTTTCCACCTTAGAAGCAACAATACCCCTGCTGTCTCGGAAATCACAGACTGCCCATTCACACAAAAATCGAACTGCAAAAAGTTCTGAGGGATCAATTGGGCCTGATAAGCTGAATGCAGAGGCAGAAATTACTTCAGCCTGCCATTCTGCAGGCAAGTTATCACTGCTGCAAAAGTCTTCTTCATATACACAACGATAAGCACCAGCAATATCTCCCCCATGAAGAGCTTTGTCAAGTGCCTGAACAACTTTCCCCTCATTGTTTCTTAAAAAAACAGGGTTCACTGCTCTTGCTAATGAAGCTGCGCGTTGTTGTATTAAGTCAACGGTCTCTCCAACAGCAAGCTCACGCAGACAACAATTCCTCTGCTTTGCAACTGGTCCAGTAGGTCCAATGCGATGTTTCACCCCCATGTTCTTGATGTCTGGCACAGGCTGGACATGCCTTTCAATATCTTCAGGGAGAAGTGAAGAAACTTCTGGAAAAGACTGGGACTCTCCTGCTGTACAGACACAAGGTGGAAGAGGAAAGCAATCCAAAGCAACAAAAGTGTCTGGGACAACAAGCAGGAGGTACCGCAGAAGCTCCACTAATGATACTGCAACTGATCTCTGTCGTGTAAGCTCACTAGTGGCCTTGGGAAGGATCCCTGTTGGAAAAAGTTTCCGCAGCCATCGTAGACATGTATCAACCAGCATACGTACATGGGCTTGAGACAAACAGATCCCATCAATAAGTTCCAACACAATTGGTAACAAAAGCTCCAGTGCCTCCACTGTCTCCTTTTCCTGGCAGATTCCGACAAACTACAAAATTAGATCCAAAATTACCACAGCCTCAACAAAACATTAATCACATGGAAATCGATACATCATGACACCTGTCTGGGATTGGATTGAACTACTCCCTTGTGCTCTTTGCATATCCCAAGGCAAACTTGTACAAAAAGAAGGTTTCTACCTGCTTTTCCTACTTGCTCTGAGCACACCAACCCCTACTTTATAGCACCATGTGACAAAACAAGTATGAACAGTATGGAGTACCAACCTGGAGTTGCTTCAGGGCCCAATCAATGACCTGGGTGCGATGAAGCAGGCCCTCAGAGTAATGCCATTGTGCCAAGCGGACAACATAGCGCCACTTACTGAGTAACTCCAGCTCTCCTTCTGCCGGATCACCTCCTGCAGTAATGAATCCTGGGTGTGCTTGAGCTGCCCCTGGCAGACACAGGTCATCAAGCAATGACTGGGCATACTCCACTACATTATTTGTCCACAAGTCCACCCGCTTCAACTGAGACTTATCAGGGCCACCTGCTGACATTCCGATTGGTATAGGTCGTACCTGGATCCATTGAATACAATAAGAGCCATCAAAACAATGGTCCTGGGACACCAGCATTGGACTTCAACAAAATCTGAGATCCAAACTCAAGGAACAATAATTCCCATCATTCAAATGTGCAGTCATCAGCCCCTATATACAGTCAAAAGAACCAGCCTGGGTCCTAACCTGCCAACAATTGTAAAGGATCTTGAGTCTCAATGGACCCAGCCAATTCCTTTAAGATCTGAACATCAGCTGTCAAAGCTTCATACCAACCAGTGCAGCTACAAAGGGCCAGTGCTGATTGTCACAAGGTATGAGCAAACAAGAGCCATTGAGATGGAAAGTCACTATGTAGCCTCCATCTAAACAAAGAGAATTGGGTAAAGAGTTATATGCTTTTGTTTCAACTATGACCTTGCAATTGCAAACCTAGAGCACAGCAAAGCCCAGGAAATTGTGGAGGATGAAATTGGGAATCTTGACAGACCTGGTTGAGGGTGACAATTTTAACAAACCATGTTGCCCTAAGCAAAGGTACATCATGCTTAATGACTGCCTCAAAGATGGCACGTTTGCGATAACCATGTGGGACATGCTCAGCTAATGCTCGTAGTCTCTTCCTCTGCGACAAATCCTGTCATTACAGAGAGCAGATTTAGTGCCATCAGACCCTGGGTTCGACCACATAAGCACCCTCAGCAAGTATAATCTTCTCCTTAGAACGACTCTAAAACTGTTGTACACTCCAGTGTTTCTTATAAGCAACCCCTGCCAAGTGCAAGGTCACTCCCAAGTCAAAAAACCACTTCTTAAATGCCAAACAGTGGTCACCCCATAATATTGTGGTGGTATATTAATCAGAACATTGCACTAGGCTCTCAGGTGGCAGGTAATAGACATGCCCATTAGGCTGGTCATCATTTTTGATACAGACATCACTTGTTTTAATAAAATTGCAACCTCCTCAAGTCTAACCATCAGCAGACTTCTAACACTGGGATGTGCCTTCCTTGGTCCATCGCCATAAATCTATCTATCTCTATATAGATTCAGAATACCAAGCATCAGAGGCCTTGTCATCTTGTTTGTTACACAGCAGTACACTATGCCGAGGCTTGAAACCTACTTGACTGCCCAACAGAGAAACAAAAAGGCAGGTAAGAGAATGTAGGCAGCATAAGCAACAACAGGAACTTGCCTCAATCCACTTCTTTCGAAAATCTTCTCCACAATTTTTCTGCTCAGGGTAAAGTCCTGGCTTCGCCAGCAATGCTCCAGAAAGAGGTACCCCATATACTTGACCTGCCTGCATCACGCTCAGGCATATCACAATTAAAAAGTTTCAAAATATATATGGTGGGTTCTAGAAAAACCTCAATCCTCCCTACTCATCTTCAGACAACAGCTCAATGGCATATGGAGACATATCCTTTTGGCAGAAACTTGACTTTACAGGGTCTGTTTGTAAGCCCATCCTGAAGCTCTCAGTCATGTGTAACCTAGGACGAATATACTACGCATGCAAGCAAACTCTTCAACTCGTGAAAGGCCTTGCCAACAAGGATCTTAGATCCCCAGCAACATACCAAGCTCAGAGCAGAACAAAAAGCAAGAAAACATTTACACCAACATAATAAAACAGAGCAATTCACCTTTCGCTTCCTGATCAGTGCATCATTTAGTGCCCTGAACCGTTTGTGAATAGACTGAAACAAAATCCCACCCACATATCAGAGAAAAGTTTGGAAAGAGAAATGTCCTTGTTGTACTGAAGCAATAAAAACTAAACATAAAAACCACCACACATGCCAAGAGGTACACCACTATGATGAACCACCATTCTCTTGCCTCTCTTGAGGCAACAAGTGTTCAGGACCAAGCTATCCACCCTAATTCCTGCATGCGAATCAGGAGACTTAAGAAAGTTGCAACTCTATTTACTTATACAATTCACCATTTGTACACTACAAGATCTACTGCTTGATTTCCTCACAAATTTCAAACTCCACATTTCAACCCAAGCACAAGAGACAAACAAAAAGAGGCACCTCTTTGTAGCGGTTCACACTTTGCTTTGCCCACAATGTAGGGTTGTTGGTAAGAGTCAGTGTAACTTCTTTGGGTTCCTGCAAAAATAGAACAATAGCACAAACAAATCTGCTCAAAACAGAGTGTAAAGGACAATGCAGCACAATCACAAAACCCTGATGCTACACTTCTATGCTCCCAAGCCATAAGGAAGCATGGCTCTCTTTCTCATTGTAACCAGAATTTATTCCATATTTCCAATTTAGCCATGTGACAAAAAATACCATTGCTAACCATGTAGTAAAGAACTTTGTATAGGTGGTGGAACCATTGTCACCGACAATTCATGAACCAGAAATACTAACAGGGTCAAGAAAGAAAAGGCATAAGTGTAAAGCAAATAAGTGGACAGGGTACCTCAATCCCTTCAATCAGCTCCTTGTAGCCAGACTGACAAGATTCCCTATTGAGTATCTCTTCAGCACAGTTTGAAGTTGGAGGATAAAAATCAGGTGGCCCAAGACTGCAAATCCAATCCAGTGAAAAACTATTGATTAGGATTTTGTATTCCAAATTGAAAAACTTAGTATATCTTTGTACTATTCAAATGTGATAGCAAAGGGTATAACTTCTTATATGCCTTAGGCTGCAGTGATGTTCAGGACAAAGGAAATACCAGATGAATATCTTAGAACTGATTACAGAGAGCATTTAAGGATGTATGTGAAAGGCATACCGGCCACTCAAAGGATCTCTTTCACACCGAAGTTTATATGGGACAAGTGGTGCTGTACGTCTGCACATCAAACAGGCCTGTCACTATCCATTTGACCAAACAAATCTGCCCACACATCAATCATCAGAATATAAGAGAATTTTGTACCGTACACCAAAAACGGAAGAACCAAACAAAAGAAAACAGTTGGGGTGGGGTGGAGTGGGGAGAGATGGGGGAGGGGGTGCAGATACAACATTGGAGAAGTGTCATCAGACCTTAGAAGGAAATGGAAAAAATACTAAATTTTCAGAAGGTTAAAAAAACATAACCTAATAGTATGTAACAAAAAATACAAATTCATCTGCTCAAATATTGTAAGCCGTCAACAGATAACAATGGCAGAGCACCATTTGAGCACCTCTATTCTTCTTCCTCTGGGCCCTCCATGCCATTAGGCTAAGAAGGATCTTTACACAACCGAAACATTGCTCAAGAAAAAACTCAAGAAAAGTCCCAATACCAGGTTTAGGTAATCAGAACCAAGGCTGAGGTTCTGTGTGAGAGACCATGCAAGAGAGGGTACATTCTGAGGAACAACCCTCAGGGCACCAGAGGAGACATTAGAATTAATCTGGGAGCTTCAGATACTGTGGTACAGGTCTTCAGGCTTCATAGCTCTAATCACTTAGCATTTGGGGGAAGCCTGTGCTAAGCAAAGGAAAGTGGTGACTGATGTGCTGAAACCTGGAGGTTTATTTCATTACATCTTTGTCCTGCCAGCAATAGTGGAAAGCAGATTTAAGCAGGTGTACAGCAGTTACACCATCACTAGCAGCTGGATCCAAGAGCTCATAGGGTTCTGAATCCCTTTCTACCAAAAGAAGGATCTGGACATGGAATATTAATCACACCTAGTTTGAAATCCTCTGTGTTTACAAACCCCTAAACTCGAATGACATGTGTTGTTTCTCTGAATTTGCAAGCGAAGAAAAAGCACAGTATCATGGATCTCTGATCCAGGAACGAAATGGAACCCAAAAAAAAAAAAAAAACTTCGCCACAACTTGGTTGTTTTTCCCTCTGGTTAGCTGAAACAAACAAAATGGAGATGTGACCTAAAAACAGCGAAGAGGTGAAACCATCCTCCGAACTCCTGAAGGAAGAGAAGAGCTAAGGAAGCATGTCAGATCAGAGACGAAGCTGACAAGGAACAAGCGGGGAGAGCTTACAATAGAAGCCAGGCGGGAAAGAAATAAGTGGAAACGAGAGTTGCATATCAGAAGTTTAGGGTTTCAATATAAGGACAGACAGCAAGAGAGAGCAGTCACGAAGATATATAACATATATCTATTTACTACACACCAAACGTAGGAATTGGGAGACTATAACGATTGATGTTACACTTGCCTTATGGTCGGGAAAGTTGAGGGGTTCTGAAAGGAAGAAGACTCAGAGGAACGCGACGAGTCTCGAGCTTGCGGTCCACCGCCGCCTGAGACTCCGCTGCTGCTGCCCCCGGCAGCAGAGTAGCGGTGCATCGCTCTCTACTGCCTCCTGCATCGGCCTGGCTGCCTGGACGCCAGGCTTTAAACTTTTCGTCTTCAAGGAAGCTCACCGCAAAACCCGCAAAACTCCCAAACCTACTCTCTAACTGTACTAGTGTTCTCTACAAGTAGTTCTCGCTACTTGCCTGCCTGCCTGCTTGCCCTGCCCTACTTCCCTAAGTGAAGAATAATAACACACTTCCTCTCCTCTCCAGTTTCTCATCCGCTCAAAAACCCCCCACACTTGCTTCCTGCTAACCTCTTAATCAAACTGCGGCTTGTCAGTCTAGATACTCTAATGTTCGATCCGCTATCTCCAAAAGCAGAAAGCTCGCGCGCCATAGCCGGAGGAGTCGTCAGACGAGGGAACGGGGGTAGGGGGGCAGCGACGGTGCGACGAGCGATTGGGGAAAAGACAGAGAGAGGGAGAAAGCATCGCGAGCGAGGGAGCAACGACAACGACGACTTCGAACGACGACGAACGACGGCGCATCGTTCGTCGTCGAGGTCCTCGACCACCACCCCCACGTCCTGATCCAGGTGCCGTCCGATCCTAAGAAACAGGAAGGAAAGGGAACCTCAAAAGCTTATTCGAGGTCCTCATTCTAGGCTTTATGCAGAATCTTTTTTCACAATGTGTTTAAGTAATTAAAAAAACAATTTAATTAATTAATTAAAACAGTTTGGATAGGTCTATAAAATAAACTAACTTCAGTTTGTTTTCTTTTTTTTTTTGTGGGGGCAAATTTTTTGTAATTTGGTGAATTTTTTTTTCAGAAAATGAGAAGGGAAAAAACAAATAAAAATTTGGTGATTTTTTTAAAGGTATTTTTTTGCCATCTTTTTTAAATTAAAATAATTAAATTAGCCACATCTAGACCTAGGCACTTCCTAGGTCATCGTCACTTGTAGTAGCATTTTTGTAAAAAGTGCTATAAGCCCACCTAGTATGATCACCATTTAATGTTAATTAATGTTGGGGATCTTCATCATCATAAACCTATTTTGAGAAAATTGGGGGAAAACAAAATCACTCTAAGATTATATTATACATATAATTCAGTTTTTTAAATATTATTAATTTAAAATAATTTGGTACCTACCTATTTGAGAGTTGAAAAATCAAAGGATAGTACAACCCACTCATAATAACAACAAAAAATGATAAAATGCCATATGTACAATAATCTAACCCCCTTGAGTATCTATTCATATGATCATATCATCATATATGGTTTGTGATTATATAATCATGTGGTCAATTAACCAAGAAATTTTGAATATAAAAAGTGTAAAAAATGCATTTATATATCACATTTAGATTTGTCCCACATATGTGTTTACATATGTGTTAGACAAACAACAATGAACTTATACATGAGAAAATCATGTCGTACTTTGTCACCAAAGTTCATGGATGAGCTCATACATCATAAGATCATATTGTACTTGTCATCAAAGTTCATGGTTTAATAATTTTGAAAACAAAAGATAACGAAACAAAAATTCTACACTATTTTATACAAAGTCAAGATCATGAAAATAACTTGACATCTTGTAACAATGGGGTACAACTTCTACATAAGCAATAGTTACATTGTTTTTCTATGTCATTGAAACCCATGATCAAAAAATGAAACCCTCGATTAATTAAAATCAACATCTTTTTTCCATTGACTTCCTTTTTTTGAATTTTGGTCATTGGATTGGACCAAAATTGTCACATTTTGATGGCCATAGATGGTTAGAGGTCACGCATCTTATCAATGGTAAAACATGATTATCTATTCAATGCTATGTGTTTTTTGACATGTGCCATTCGTCATGCAATGCAATGTGAATTGTTTCAAAGTTCAAATCGAAAAGCTTGATTGTGTGAAGCTTTGGTGATCAAGATCGCAATCAATTCAACTCATAAATGTCCATCCTTAAAACAATGTTGAACTTCATGCCCAAGTGCAACTTCTTTTACTTTCAATTTTAGCATAAACAACTTCTGGTTTTAATTTGATGTTGATTTTGACAAACTTTGAAGTTGAATCATGAACATTCATGTTTGATTCAATTTGTTTTGATAATGGCATGTATTAACTTTCATTCACCTTGTCATGTGTGGGTTGAAGTTCGAAATCTTTTACATTTAACGTTCAAAACTTTAATTTTGTGGATTATCTAGTGTTATTTGTATACATTTCAATTTTGTCTTCTTAATTTCAATTGCAAAAGTAGTTGATTTGAACAACAATTGCAAAATACCAATTGGTATGGACAAGATTTTTTTTAGTATTTGTTTTTTAATTAAGTTAAACCTTACCAAAATGTTTAATAAACTTAGATTCAATATATTTATCATTTCAATTTCAATAATTTATCTTTGTTGAAATAAATTATTGTAACCTTATTTGTAATGCTTTTGTTTTTTGAACACCCACCATTTCAACTTTTAAACGAAAAAATATTTTGTTACAACAAAAATTATTCACCTTCCACCATTATATGTTGATATCATGGAGTCACCAAGAATTCAATAATATATTTTTCATTAATGATGGGGTTTTTTTAAAATAGGATGAATATTATGCATGGATTTTATACACAAGTCCACATGTAATGACTATGTTTCAAACCATGTACATTACAAATTGAAGAAAAATAAATTACATTCCATCATATACTTTCCCTTAATTATATAGCTTTTTGGTTGGTGCATATAAGTTTGTTTTACAAATATTCCTTCAAAGAATTTGTGTGCATATTTGTTATGATGTATTTAAAAATCTTCCATTACTATTAATATAAGTATAGAATCTACATGATTGAATTATATTCATGCAAATTAATTAAGATCCATATTATTTTGATAAATGAATGTCTTCAATTTGTTAAATACTCAATCACCACCAAATGAACTTACAATTTTTCATATAGACCCATTCACATTATATTTGACCTTAAATAATGATTTGTGATCAACAAGCTAGTATCTATGTGCTAGTTGTATAAAAGCCCATGTAAAAAATTTAAAGATTGAAACAATCCCAACCTTTTTGTAATTGCACAACAATTCTTATACACTACAACATTCACATGGATCATTTATGTCATTCCAATTTTTGTTGCATATACATTTTGTAACAATGTCCCAAATATAATAACGTGTGCAACATTACAACCACAGTAATCAACACAAGTTTTACATTATGATATCGTATGACATGCATTTATTGTCCTTATAATTTTGAAAGATTGACAAATGAATTAGAAATCTTTGTGTTTTTTCACAACAATTTGAGCTCAAACTTTTGAACTCAATATAATATCCTATTTATCTCATGAGGTTCTACAATTTATAAATTTTTAGAGACACTCCAAACTTCTATGAATTCCTTATATCTCATTAACACGCATTGAAACATTGTTCTTGCATCTTTAAATCTCCCATCCAACCAATTTCCAAATTAACAAAAGATTATCAATTCACAAAATTAGAAAATAAAAGCATTGCTTCCTATTGCTTTTCGAAATGGAATAAAAACTCATGATTTAATTTTTTGAATAATGAATGGATTTGTAAAAAATATTATGGATTTTTTTCCTTCATTCATTGGATTTTTTTAATATTCATTCTTTCTATACATGTGGAACATATTCAAACGCAAGTAAATATTAAACAAATTGATTGGTCAAGTGAAAAGCAATCATGCCCAACCATAGGGTAGAATCAAAATGCTTACAAAATTGGAAGTGTAAATGAAATGAATTATTTCATTTGGAGTATAAAATTCAAAATGATTTTAATAAGGAATGATCTTTTATTTTTAGTTGATGGTACAAAATCAAATCCAAGTGCACAAGTAATGTAGCTTCACAAAAGGCATGGAAATTTGGGACAACAAACTTTGATTGGTCATAGTGTTTAACTTATGAAACATCCAAGTTAAAGCAATGCATCCCCACAAAATTACTAAAGCAATGTGGGATGCAATTAAAACAATGCATGAAAATGCGAATAAAGCTTTTGTTGTTGTATTAAATCAAATTTTTTATAAGTTAGAAATAAAGGAAGATGAAACTTTCATAGCTTTTCTAACAAATTTTAAAGCTACAAAACCAATTAACCAAAGGAAGAGGTTGCCCTACTCCGATGAAGAAACAACATTACAATTGTTGTGCAGTTTACCAAAATCCTATGCATAGTTTGTGAGTTCAATGCGAAGTCTTGCAAATTTGATGTTTGACCAATAATGTCAAGCATTGAAAAAACATGAAACTATGTTATAACATAACAATTCTTCAAAAGAAACCACAAAATTTTATGGGAATTCTAAAGGGAATTTTTTAAACAATTTTTTTAAAAATCACAATGAAAGAATAATCAAAATGGCAATTATAAACCAATGGGAACTTCACAAAATGAAGATAATCAACATAATAAAAACAAAAAGGGCCTTGCTTTCTTTGCATGAAACCTAATCATATTGTTAAAAAATGTTGACATTGCATAACAAATCAAACAAATGGGATTTTAAAAACTCAAGCTTTAACAATTTGATTATGGGGAATGTCATAAATGGAAAAAAAAAATTACTACATTTGTTTACTACATTTGTAAGTGGTCAATTATTTCATGAAGCATGGTATTTGAACTTAAGGGCTATAGAACACATGACAATTAAAGAGGAGCACGATTTATTTTTTCCAATAAATTTCCAAATCCTTCTATGACTTATTTGGGAAATGATAATACACAAGAGGCAATTGGGAATGGTATTACTTATTAAATTCAAATCCAACATGATAACAAAAGTTTAAGAAGTTTTACAAGGTTGTTTTTTTTAATTTTTAAAATTTTTAGCCTATGGGAAAGTCAACAAACAAGGGGAGTTCATTAGTATTAAATGTGTGATTAACTTTCTACGTAAACACATTAAATTTGAACGTATCAAGGAAGGATCCTTATACCTAGTTGTAGCAAGAATTCCAAATTCAAATGATAAGTTAAATCTTGCACGTGTTGATAATATGGGCCCTAAAGATACAATGAAATGACATTTAAGATTTGGCCAATGTAACATACAAACATTACTAAAGGAATTTTACAAGGCATCAATACATGAATGACTTAATTGCCATTTTGTAATAGTTTCTTCTTTAGTAAGCAACATAAGCTCAAGTTTCCAATAAACAATGGTAAAACAAACAATGAAATTTATGGGCTTGTTAGAAGTAACATTTGGAGGAGCCAACATTTATGAAGGTGAAGAACCAAATGTGGTCCCTCTTCAATTGTTAACCCCTTTGTAGGAAAGCCCATAGTTCCTACAACACTTATGTCAACACATGAAGCTCATAAATGATAATAAACTTTGGAATCTTCTCCTAGGCTTGGTTTTCATTGAAAACGAGCAAATCAAGTTTGACTTTCAACTCAAATCAAGAAACCAAATCCAAAGCATAAAAATGTATTCATTTTTGCCCTTTTTTTTACATAGAAATAAATGAACCAAAAACAATTAGAATCATATTTATTAAATGTTGATAATTGGAAAGTTGCATTTGATGATGAATATGCATCTTTTCTCAAAAATGAAACATGGCAATTAGATGACCTACCTCCTAATAAAACACCAATAAATTGTAAATGGATTTTTCAAAAGAAAAATAATTCCAATGATTCAATATTGAAATAGAAAATCCATTTTGTTGCATGGGGTTTTTCACAAGAACAACAACTTGATTATCATGAGGCATTTAATTTTGCAATAAAAATGATTATTTATTTTTTTTGGTATTTGAATATTAACTTAAACCTGGAAGTTCATTAAATGGTCGTTCACATAACATTTTTCAATGGTCATTTGCATGAAAAAATATCCATGAACCAACTTGAAAATTATATTTAGAAAGGTTTTGAACATAAGGTGTGTGCATGCTAGCTTTTAAAGACTAATTAAACTTTATGCATTAAAAAAATCCCTTCATGCATGGTATGAGCAAATGTACTCTTATCTTTTATAGATGTAAGTTTCATAAAATAATCAAGCTAACACAAATATCTATGTTCAAAGGATTGGTACATCATTTATTTATTTGGGACTTTATATGGATGACTTAATATTTGTTAATAATCAAATTACTTTTTTGGAATCCATTGAACCATCCTTGTTTCAAAATTTGAAATGATTAATTTGAGAGAAGTTGCTAATTACCTTGGTAGTTAAATCAAGAGAAATAAAGGTCAAAAGGAATTACACCTATCCCAAGAAAATATTTAAATGATGTGTTTACAAAATATAAAATAGACTTATGTTGTCCAATCATCACACCATTTTGGTTACTTTTAAACTTAACAAAATAAAGTTTCCAGTGACCATGTATGACATAATAACAATGAAAAAAATTTCATATTCAAATGTCGTTGGAAGTTTGATGCATGTTCTAATGTGTACTTGGCGCAATATAACTTATTTAGTTTTTCATATTTGACAATCCTAGAAAAAAAATTGGGCAACCACAAAGTAAAATTTGACTTACATCAAAGCTACTATTACATTTGGAATTATGTATTCAACTCATCTTAACCAAATATTTGAATTGGTTGGTATGATTCAAATTATAATAATTGAAAATCCATTATTGGAGGAAAATATTTTCATTTGAAAATGTAGGAGGATTTATTCCATGGTAATCAAAGAATCAACTTACCATTGTTCTTTATAATATTGAAACAAAATATATGGTCGTAATTGTTGCAACCAAACAACCATTTGGCTTCAAAAGTTACTATTTGATCTTGGATTTTTTACATTACAATCAATTCCATTTTATTGTGATAATCAATCATGTATTAAGTTGGTTGAAAATCCAATTTCCATGAACATTCCAAACATATTCCCATACACTATCATTTCATATGTGAACAAGTGAATCAAAATACTATTTATTATAATATTGCAAAAATGTTTATAAATACCTTTACCAAAGTTTTAATTGAACCAAAATATGAATTTTGTGTGTTCCACTTTGGTTTTTGTCTTTCTACAAGCATTAGTTATAGTTTTTAAATTTTTTAATGAAGCTCAACTTCAAAGGGAGTGTAAGAAATACTATATGACATTTAATTTTCATTCATTATACTATTTTATATTTTATTATTTTCATCTACGTGGAACATATTTTAAAATAGTCACTAGGAACCTAAAGTAACCTAAAAACACTTTTCATGACCAAACCTTTTCATCTATATACTTGGGAAATCAATGTATATTTAAGTTCATTTTTAATAAAAAAATGTTTTGAATTTTTCTATTATTGGATTATGTGTCTTATTTTTTCTTATTAAAGTTGCCCATATTATAAGTGAATTGTTATATACCTATTTTACACTAATCACTTAGGAGTTGATGTCAAAATCAATGGGTAGTCATGGCAGCTTATCATTATTATTCATGATGAAGGTGATGCTTGCTTGCCATGTTTGTTTATTCATTAGTAATTTTTTTTGGGCGAAACTTTGCCATTTGACAACCCAAAAAAAGGGTGACAAATCTTATTGACAAAGACTTTTTGAGGAAAAAATGGCACAAAATTGCTATATTCCAAGGAGAGAAAAAAAATGGCCATATTTAGACCATAGTTTCTAGGATGATGCAATTTTATAATGAAGTTTCAAAAAATATATATTTTGCTCTTTTGTTTGTAACTAAACTTGGTTAAATTCCTTTTTGAAAAATTACCATTTCACCTACCTCACAAAATTGGGGGGAAAAAACCATGATTGTGATGAAGGTGATCATTTTTGTAAAAAATCTTCATAAGGTTAAATGATTACATTGGTTGTTGTGTTACATTCAAATTGTCATGGAATTTTTTTTCAAATTGACATAGAGAAATCTCCATGGAACATTGGATGGAACACACATGAAAACCATGGAACACACAAAAGTGCCACATGACTACATGCTATGTTGTGAATGCAAAATTTGTTGAAACTACACACATTTCCAACAACATGAAGGATGTTAATCCCAAGCAAGAGTTGTACAGTAGCCTCCCGCCTAAGTACGCAACTTGAACTTGGGAGGATTATGCGTACTTAGTTGGTAGGTGCGCATTGAGACGAATCATTTCCTAATCACTCGATTCGGTTGCAATGTTGAAGAAACCGAATGGGAAACGCCTCAATGAATCCCAACGATGCGAGATCATAGCAAAGCTGAGCAAGACGAATGCTCCTAGTAAAAGGGCTATAACACGTGAGTACGATGTTAGTGAAGGAACTATCAGAAAGGTGTGGGACAAGCGGGAGCAAATCCTAGAGTGATCTGCCTTAATGTCTAATGAAGTTAAAAAGAAGACTTTTCAATCTTCTATTGGTCGTTTCATCGAGCTTGAAGACATGCTTTACATTTGGATTGACATCATGCATTGTGCCAATTTTCCTATTCTGCCATCTTTCACCATCGCTAAAGCGAAAAATATTGCATCGAGTTTATCGATTCCGGAAACGGACTTCAAGGCATCTTGGCAATGGCTAAGTCGATTCAGAGTGCGTAGAGGGTTGCAAAAGATGCTACCTCATGGAGAGGGAGCTGAAGTCAACAAATCCGATCTTGGATTATTTGCAGCTTTAGACGACCTCTACACGATTATTGCCTAATATGATCCTGAAAACTTTTACAATATGGATGAGACTGACCTATTTTTTCACCTATTACCGAGAGACAACCTTCTAATGCTAGATGAGGACATATCAACCACTAGAGGGAAGAAAAAATCCAAAGATCAGGTTTCTCTTATCGTGTGCGCCAACGCTATGAGAACTCACAAAATTCCTTGCGCATTAATCAGCAAACCGAAAGCACTTGCCTGTATCAAGGACCGCCAATGGCTTGCTCCATATTTCAATCAAAGTAAAGCTTGGATGGATGTGGAAACGTGCTAGAAGTGGTTCAACGAAGTGTTTCTTCTAGATGTGAAAAAACGAACCAGATGTCGGGTTTTTTTGCTGTTGGATAATGCCCCTAGACACTTTGAGGCTTTTGAATGCGATAATGTTAGGATCCTCTTCTTTTCCCCAAATTGCACAAGTTGGAAACAACCCTGCAATATGGGCATAATCGCAGCTCTGAAGAAGAGGTTCAAATATCTCTATCTCAAGGATGTTCTTAACTTCTATGAATTGGATGAGGAGGTGAAACTTTGAAAGAAAATGTAGGGGCGAAGATTACGACGCGGTGCTGTTGGAGTTGCATACGGAAATCCAGCTCACTTGCTCGATGCAGCAAATTATGTCAAAGAAGCTTGGCAATCCGTGTCACCAAGCTTTATCAAAAATGCATTCATCAAGGTGAATATAATGACATTAGAAGCCAATCGTGAAGCAATGAACGAGATTAAGGATTTAGGGACCGAAGTTGCACAAGCTATCGCAACTTTAAATCTTTCTATTGGGCAAGACGAGCTTGAAGAATTTGTTCATGTCGACGATGAAAATAGTGAAGAATTCGCAGCTGCACTTTTGGAAGACGTTGAAGAGCTTTTGGAGATGATAAAGATTGCTGAAGAGAATTTGGACGATGATAATAATGATGACATTCTTACCTCTCAAGCATCAGATTCAGGTTTAGGAAACATCGTTGTATTTAAGGGATTCAAGTCACTTTATAAGCAAGTTATTGATATAGAGGATCAATTGCTCTGCTTTGAAGTTTGAAAAGAAGCTGAGGAAACATTTGATGATCTTAGAAAGTTGTTTGAATCGTTTCAAAGTAAGGTCCAGGCTGTCACCTTGAAAGCCAAACAAAAGAATCTTCAAAACTTGCACCAAATGACAATCCATGACATGTTGAACTAAATAAATTTAAACCCTATTTTTTCGGGAAAATAATGCATACTTAAACGGGTGCGTACTTAAGAGGGAGGCTATTGTAATGAATTGGGTAATGACTTTTTATTTGAAAAGGTAAAATGAATCAATACCATAGAGAATGTTTAGTTATATATGATTTGTATAATTAGGTGTGGGCAAGGATGATTATTGCCAACTTGGAAATTGATGGTAGAAAGGTCTCATTGCCAAAAAATCATAATAGTTATTTTTGGCAATAATATGAAGATAAGGAAAAATTTGCAATACAATTGTGCTTTGGAAAATTCATAATGTAGGGTAGATTTTGAAGGTCTTGTGATGATGATCAAGGTTGTTGTGGTGCCATGGTTTTGTATGTGAACCAAATTCAAAAGCACCCAAAATTGTATGTGAATGATAAATATTGAAGGTTGTTTTATGAACATTGAATATGTTGGGTTAGTAATTTTATTCTTTCAAAGAAGGCCAAATTCATAAACATTTGTTCAATCATTTGTGGTGGTTTTGGGTGCGATCATAGTCAAATGAGCCAAAAACCATCTTGGATGACCAAAAAACTATCAATTTTGTCAAATATATTTATGTGATGTCATTTTAATGTCATGTTGAGAAAGCAAATTTCTGTTAAACGATTTATATGACTATTGAAGAATTTTTAAAAATCATCTAATTTCAAAAAATTGAATTTTGCTTTTAATAAAGGACTTTGAATTTTAACATCAAAAAATCAATTTTATAAAACATTAAGTTAATGACACTTTTAATATAAAAAAATTGATAGAAAAATTTGAACTAATGATAACCTACCATTCACATTCAAAACAAAATCATAATTAAAAAATTATAATACTTAATTTTTTTAGAAATTCAAAATATAATTTTAGAATGTTCAAATTTTAAGAATCATTTGCCATATGTAAATGGGCGTGTATAACAGATGAACAAAGTTGTGGGCTTATAATTTAAAAACTTAAAGCTTAAAGTAGTTAGCATATTTTAACATGATTTGAAATTATGATCATTTTTCAAAACAAAAAATAAAATTTAATAAAATCTCTACACTTCTAAACAACTCATATTTATTCAAAAAATAGGTAACACATATCATGTAATTTATTGGATGAATTATAAATATTTTAAAGAACATGTTCCCCAAAAAAAAAATTCAAAAATGTTTTTTTTGAAAAAGTCAAAATGTAACATTATTGTTTTTTTAATGGATATGTATAATATGATTTTATTATTATTATTATTATCCTTATGTATGATTAAATAAAAAGAAAATAAATTATTCCTTTTAATTTATAAAACTTTCCAAGGAGGGTTTAATGTACAAAGGTCTAATTTTCCTGCATCATAATAAAAGAATTAAAAATTGAATAATATGAAATTAATTTAGTCTGATTTGGAGATGACTGAAATAATATGGACACAACACAAAGCTTTGCTGAGTCAGCGTCGGGATGTGGACGAGATTTTGCAACAAGTTCAGCCACGTAATCAAGTTTCCATCATCGCCTTTATTCTCGCACGTGGAAGGCACGTGGACAAAGTACCCTCCAAGCCAATTACCAAGCGAGAGTCGTGAACCCGATGAAACAGTGGTCCGCCCGATTATAAGCCGGGCGACCCGTCGTCTCTCTCTCTCTCTCTCTCTCGCTGGAACGGACGAGGCCCACGAAGAGTCTTGCAATGGATGCGTGCGGATATGCTCCGCGTCTGCACGCTAAAGAAATTATAGAAATTATTTAGCTTGTTTTTAAGCTCGGCTATGGAAGTCGACGGCGTTGCGGTGTTTCTCATTTTTTTTCCGAATTTTCACTGGTTGATATCGCCTTTAGGAATTTCAATTTGAAGAGTATCTCTCTCTCTCTCTCTCTCTCTCTCTCTCTCTCTCTGTGTCTCACACACCCATACACAGATTGCAGTGTTTGCTGGATCGTTGCAGTTGAGAGGACTAGTTTTTGTAGCTACTTGGCCATATAATTGCTCCAATCATTTGCTTGCAATTGGCGTATCATGTCTTTCTGCCTAGAGTCCACGATGAATCAACGTCTGTGTAGTCAGCTCCCCAAAGGGGCTTTCTAGATAAGGTATTGCTCCACATACCTGTAGGAAGCAGTATCGTGCGAATGCGATGTGTTTGCAATTCATGGAATATTTTGCTAGGCTCTCAGAAATTCCTTGAGCTTCGGAGGGAGCTCCGCCGCTTGACTTCCGATTTGCACTCATGGTTTCTCTTACAGAGGTCCATGTTGTACCACCACGGAATGCCTATCTGATAGGCTCTCAGAAATCGGAAGCTGAATATCAGCTTTGAAGATTTCTGTTGTGTAGGAAGAAATGGCTTTCTCTATATCTCTTATGATGTTATTGATCGAGTTGTAGCTTACTATATGCACCAAAATTCTTGGCATTGGTTGCCTGATGCCTTAAAGATTGGCCAATCTTGGACAATCTTTGTACCTGCATTAGATGCTGCAGTCTGATCTCCTTGGACACACACTGAGAGAAGAGAGATGTCTGTGATGTTTCTGCATGATGTAGTAGTGTCTGCTTTATCATCTCATGTGCATTCTTCTTCATCACGTAATAAAGATTTCCTAGTCTTCAGTTCTTTGGTAAACCAGGCCCAGGGTAAACCCTAAACCCTAAATCCTTGAACATCAGATTCTGTAGTTCATGTGGGGATTTCCGGTTTGCTCTGTTGCAGAGTGAATAGCAGGCAGAGGTTTATTAACCAGCTGTTCTTCCCAGGGTGCTTATTCGTTTTCCCCATAAGGATGGTGTCATCATTCTTCAGAAGATGGAGACCACCTGGGAGAGGAAGGGTTTTCAGTTGCAGCACAATCAAAAATCTGCCCTGAGGTATAGAGCTCATGTGAGCTTCTTCATCGTCTTTTTCCTCATCCTCATCAAGCTTCTTCCAGTAGACTATTTTTGTCATGGCTGCTCAGTGTGAGACAGATGATTGACAGCAGTTTTGTAGATGCACCATCTGTAAAGCAGATCAGGGTCCTCATAAAAGAAATAGATTGTGAACTTCATTGTCAGTGTCAGCTGCATTGATCAAGTTCACAAATCTTGAAAAGTTCAGACTCATGATGCCATATTAGTATGAATGTGTTTGCTTTCTCTTTATCAACTCTTGCATCTGGGGATGTGGAATTGAACTTTTGCAGTTTTGGGATAAATTACAAAACAGTTTGAACTCAGGTTGTGCCTGCCTAAATTCATCTTCTTGGCTGCTTTTTTGCAGTTTTCTCAAGCAGCAGTTTCTCCTTGGTGAAGCAGCAATGATGTATCTGGAACCAGAATACGCAAGTGTTTGGCCTTCTCAATGCAGATGTTATTGAGTATTGGCTCCTCCTGTCATAGTTGCAGGTACTAGGATGGAATACTTGATACACACAAGTGTCACAAGTGTATTTCTCTGCACATCAAATTTGCTTAAAACATTTGCTCAAATCAGTACCTTCACTATGTATATTTCTAGTATTGCTACAGTTAACTATGCTTACCAGTTTTAGTAGGACATTTGTTGCAAACTCTAGTAGGTTCCTGAGCATTTAACCACAGCATGGTCCTACAAGGTTTGTGGTTTATATGGGTCAGTTTTTTTGCCTCCTTGCAGGACTAATTGTTAACATGGGTAAAAAAAAATTCTGTTGTTCATACAGATCAGTCCTTCAGTTTCTCAGATTATTGTTGAAAATAGGTGAAACACCTTGTGCTGTGATTGCCATGATGTGTGGCCCTTGTTTCTTTGGGTTGGATGAAATCCCATTTGCACGAACAGAAGAAATGCCTTTTTACAAAACATCAGCAAGTACAAATGCTCAACTCAAAGATGAAGAATCCCTTGCAGCAGAAGCCTTGGTTCTCAGATTGATCGGACCTTGGTCTGTGGGGTCTAGTAGCAAATTCCCATGTTGTGTAGTATGTAAGTAACACTTTCAGTAAGGAGCTGCTGATGATTGCCTTAGCCTATTCTCCCCTTCTCAATCTGACTGTTCTGTCTTTAAACTGCTGATTCCAAGTGTCTTTCCTGATCCCTTCCCCTTTCCAGTTGTTGCTATGTTTTTCCTGTACTTGTGATTTTCTTCTACATGTGAAAGGCATTTGCTTCTTGCCTGGAATGGATTCTTTTTTCTTTCCTTCTTGTAGTTGCTCCTCCTTTTCTCTTTCTTTGGTTTTTCCTTAGGCTGCTAGTTTCATGCCCCTGTTCACGGTACTCCATTTGCCTATCCCTCTGCCTATCCTTCTAGTGAGGTTCAGGTTCCAGCTTGTTTGTATTCAGGTTCAACTCATGTTTTCGGATATGGTTCATTTTCATTTGTCTTGTACTGTAGGATCCAAGTTTGTAAAATATTTTCATTCTCAAGTTGGGCTCAAGGAGCTCATGGGCCTGGTCATGACTAGATGTTACTCTTGTTCTTCATTCTGCTTTCAACTTTTCAAGCTTCTAAATTCCCAAACATGCAGATTAGCTATTGAAAATATTGGCTTTTTAGCTTGGGTCTTGACGATTATCTAATGTTTACAGTTCAAAGATGAATATAACTTGCTAATGAGGTACACCATACATACCTCCTCCTCAATGTTTTGTGCATTTTGGATTTTGAATGTGAGAATCATAAAAGGACAAGATATTGTCATTAATTGACTACCCCTTATTGTTTTGAGGGAATGACAAGCCCTATTGTGTGGGATTGTCATCAAGGCATGCGAAGCTTCTTCTATTTTGGTAATAGGAAATTGTTAATTTGCAGAAATGTTAGAGAAATGAAAAACTATAACTACACAAACATGTTTGTGAGGTTCTTCATTCCCACACGATTTTTTAATAATCCAAATTAATTGTCATAATGACACCTACTACGGTATCCATCCCGAAGCCTCTCCCAGATTTGTAGGTTTGGTGTCTTGTAGTATCATCAGCAAAGAGTTGAAGGTTTCAAAAAACTCACAATTGGAATCCTCAAAATTGTTGGGTTCAAGAGATGTTCCACCATCAACAACACTATGGAAAAGTTGGCTAAAATGATGAGTCCCCTCTTCACACGGCATCTTGACTTGTTAATCTCTTCCATGCATACCGAATTATACCTAGTATAATATAGTTTGTAAATTCCGGTGTTGGCTGGGTATTTGATTTTGTTCATAACCACTGATTCTCAGTTCTGGTTGTTAACCAAATTTTCAGAACCACCAAAACCATCACTTCCCGATCTCTCTTTCTGGTTATTTAAACCTTGAGAAACTGCCAGTTTTCATGAAAGAACTGACTTGATCGGGGAATTGACGGTTATAAAGCCAGTCATTTGGGGTTTTTTCAAGCCCTTTTGAGAATTGTGGGTGTATATCAGAAGCTGGTTCTTTGGAGAATTTTGTTTTTAGAACCAATGATGCTTGTGAACCTTAAGGACTGGCTGGATAACCGCTGGGTGGAGGGGTATGTTATGTTCCTCCTTCTGATAACTGCCCAACACAGTTCAAATCTCAAACAAAGCAAAATGTAGTCAAAATGGAGTCAAAATTGCTGAAGATCAAGAGTTGTGACGGTTGCTGGCACATTTTTGATAACTGAATTTAACCTTTCTACCTCCTTTGACCACCCCCTCTTGCAAGCAACTAGCTAGCTAGTTTCAAAAGGACTCTCGTCAGTAGCTCTATATCTGGTCTCTCCACAATCACTTTAGCAGATGTAAATGAACAACACGCACATACATTATTATTATATTCATGCAAATGATCAAAAGAAAACTTGTAGTAGAATCCACAGAAGAAGAAGAAACAAAAAAAAACACAACCAGGATTTCATAAGAACCTCACAACTCCAACACCCATCATACCATTCATATGATAATCAAGAGCAAATCAATCAGTCAATCAATCAACCATTCTGATTTAACACACCAATTCTTCTGACATTCACACTCTCTTGGCCAGCCCAAAACAAAATCTTGTGTTTCATTATGGACATGTATGATTCTCTGAAAAAGAAATCTATTTGAGAATGACTCTTTGGAAAAAAAAATCTGGGTAATGAAACTCATGTCAATCTATTCCAAATCCTTAATGGGTCACTACTGACCAAAGATCAAAAGATCAAAAGATCGTATATGTATCATATATATGCACAATTGCTTTGAGTTTCACACGTACGCAAAGAGTCACAAACATGCAGTTTGGTGTGTAAGTTTTAGAGTATCATATTGAATTTTCTGTATATGAACTATGCCATACTAACATAGTAGAGTAATCTAGGTTTGGTGATTCTTTTTTTAAATGGATTATTCTACCGAGGACTACCCTGGGCCAGGAGCTTATAATCCTAGAGTTGAGATTACTACCACTGCTGCACCTGCATATTCAATGTCCAAGGGATTGAGGTTGAGAACTACAAGCAGCACTCCCGGGCCTGGAACTTACAATTTCAGAACACGCTTACCTGGTCCTGCATTCACAATGAGTTCTAAACCTGGTAGTCTTTCCAAAGACATGTATCCGGGCCCTGGCACATACACAGCTAACATTGACATCACTGTACCTGCTCCTCCTAGTTACAGTGTCTCTGAAAGGCTTCAGAGTTTTCAACCTGACAAGTTTCCAGGGCCTGGGACTTACACTCTTAAATCCCGCTTGCCTGGACCCAAATTCAGCTTTGGTCAAAGGTTTTATCGCAAATCAAAACGGCAACCTCCTCCTTCTCCACCTGCTGCTTTACAAACAACAACAGAACAAAGAGGGAAACAGGTTATAGCAACAAGCTCAAAGGGTGTGTGTGTGAGTCCTGGGAGAGTCCCTCTTCCAACAAATGTTCTAAATTATGTAGTTAATCTCAATCAAATTGCCACACACTATAAATGAAAAGATATTACACAGGAAGTTGCTCCATCATCATCATCATCATCATCTAGTACAGAACACTTTGAATGCAAAATTTCCAAACATTTGAACAAAGTGGAGTACAAAGCTCAATGTTTCATTTTTCTAGAAGAAATCCATGATCGTTTATTGATGCTTTTGCCAAAACCGTTAGAGAGGAAATGTTCATGTACTTCCCCTTTCCATCACCAATTATTTTCAATGCATTTCCATGTTTCCATGTTCCAGCCATGTCCACTAATCCTTTGATTTTGCTCAATTTGCAGAAAATTTGCACTTAGCCTTGCGGCACTGGTGATGCCACCCTCACACACTTTCTTCAAGCAACAAAAAATTCAATAAGACCCAAATCAGCCATCATGTCACCAATCACATCTACTGAAGATACATAAGAAATCTACAACTGAAAATTGTTGAATTGGGTTTGACAATATGAGTATTGTTTTCTGGATGTACGTAATTTTGCTACAAAGCTTATGAAGCTCCTGCTCAGTTTTTCAAAGACCCAATTTGCGCCTCAGATGCAAAACTGTGAAAGAGAGGCTAACTATATACAAAAGACTTGTGGGAAGACCAAGACATAAAAAAGTGAAGATCTGAAGGTCTCATTCTCAAGCCAACCCTAGACAAACATACAAGAGAGTCATGTGAAGTAAGTTCATGGAGACTACTAGCTCCTAGACTACCTTGCAAGTTCATCACTAGGTGACCAACCAACCCTACTACATGTGTTTTTGCCCTCATAGCTAATCAAGCTACATTCATGGCCACCAAAGCAAAATTTGAAACCAAAAAAGCTTACAAGGTTTAGAGCTTTAGTGGACTAGCAAATGTGTTTTCCCCTCATAACTAATCGAGCTACATTCATGGCCACTAAAGCAAATTTGGAACCCAAAAAAGCTTACAAGGTTTAGAGCTTTAATGGACTAGGAGGGATATTCATTGATAAAAGGTGCAATCCACCAAATATACTAGGAACTTTCTTTCAGCGCTTTTTAATATAATAAATAACCCAAGATTAGAAAAATGATTATGCAAAATCTACATCCTCATGAATTTCTACAACTTTGAGCCTTTTTTTCATCAGCAAAACCTCACCAAAAAGATAATTTATAATTATAAATGCTACGATGAAATAATTTTTGAGTTTTTCAATTCCTAGAATTTGAATTTGAATTCTTTGATTGTTGAATTATCAATGATTCAAAAACCATTGTTATAAACATTTTTTTAACCTTTGAGAAGAAGTGTGTTTAATAAATGGAACTAGGGTTTGCTTTATGGTTTGACTCTTTATCATTTTACGTGCCTAGAAACACAACTCCTTGTTGTGAAAACATTTGAGTTGTAACAATTGACAAAATAATTATGAGAAAATAATAATAATAATAATATTGAGATGTTCAAAACTTCACCCTCGATGATCACATAATTAAAAAATAATTGGATAATAAAATCGTCTATGATATGATGTTCATAATCGACCTTTGAAGCCCCTAATCTCAATCAAACCTTTGAACCCCCCTCAATCAATCTTGGTGCATTGTTCATGTTGGGACAAAAATCCCTTCTTTCCACCTATAGTTTTTTAAATTAAAAAAAAAAATTGATTAAAAATTTAAAAAATTGATTTTCATAGTCAAGAATTCAACACATCAATTATATGTCCATACTCCACATGTCATAATAATACATGTCATGTGGAACCAAACCTACACAACATAATAATGGGCGAGAGCAAGACCATTCCATGACTTTTTAAGGTCCGGGATGTCATTTTGGTCACTATTATGAGCCATATGAATCATCGGTGGATGATTATGTCATGTAAATGTGGTCAAGAAAATAACATAATCTGCCACCCCAGACCATAATGTCATGTGAACAACCCCTTCTCATTCATTCATCCCAGTGACAAAGAAAAGCTTCATGTTCTGTACAAGAAATAGCTCACTTCTTTGGTTCACTCCTTCCACTAAGTCCTGCAAACAACAATGGTGTGCAAATCACAGCTTTGTTCGTATTGAAAAGAGAACTGAAAAGCTCACTCTCGTATGATTGCTTGCTTGCTTGCTTTGCTTTGCTTCCGTTGAACAAAACAAAACTCAGTTCACATATTTCAGCCAAGAATTGACAAGAGATGAAACCATGTCTTTAACTTCCTATACACAATAAAACCAGGTGGGTTTGTGGAGTAACTTTGTTTGTGATTGCATGGTCTAACACCAACATAAGCAGCTCGATGCATATTGCCACAAACTTATGCCTCACTTTTGCAGCAGCAATCATCTTCATCATCATCATCATGGTCATCAGAAGAAGAAGAAGAAGAAGAAGAAAAAGATCTCTACAGTAGAGGAGATTTGGTGCAAATGTTTTTGGTTATGCTTGACTTGTTTGAAGCTCCAGGAAGCATGGCTCAAGTGAGCTCACCATCACTCTAGTGGAAGAGACCCAACCACCCAAAAGAGTCCCCAAAACCAAAAACAAATAAAATCCACCAGACCCAGGAGTGTTCTCTGTGGACAAGAAGCTCACAGCAACAACAAGCATGGTGCAAACCGCAAAACAATCTCCAAAATGTTCATGAACAAAACTCTCTTAACTCACCAAAAGGAAAAAAAAAACCCAACAATTCCTTCTCTTTCCATCATCCCTATTATCGCCATTCTATTTGCAGAATCCTCAAGAGAATTCCTTTCCTTTCATGCATGTAATTGTTGGAGAAGTTGCAAAGACACAAGCTGGATTCAGGAGAGAGATGCTTCTTGCGCATATGATCAAGGAATTCACACCTGGCAAACAAATCCTTCTTATTTTCTGCTCCTGCTTTTGGAGGACGATGATGATGATTAGTCAAAAGACTCAGTGGAGGCCTAAGGAAGTCACAAAGTGTAGGGGAAGATTCATAAGAAAAAGGATCACAGGAAAAAATGTAAAACAACACAGACACTGCAAATCTTGTTTCAAATATGCAATTACCAATCTACACATAAATACAGAAACTCTGAAAGCTGCCATGATTCTTCTCTCCCATGGGAAAATTCATGGGTGTGCAGCAACAGATGGGCAAATCATATTTGTTTGAGCTGAATGATAGTCACTTTCTTTGATTCCCTAAACTGTGATTTCTCTCTAGTAGCTCTTCCTCATATGCTACTACCTGCGCACAAGAGACTTGAGATGGTGTAAAATAACCCAGCACCCAGATATCTCTCTCTCTCTCTCGTTCACACCACTGAAAAACTAGTATCATTTGACAGAGTCATTAGACATTCACAGATCATCATCCTTCACAGTTTCACAAGGACAAAAACAATGGGTTTAGGTTTAGGTCGCCACCACCACTATACAATATTTTTCTCACAGACTTTAATTAGACACCCTTGAATGTACCGTACTCAATTCCACCCATCCATCTCCCTGTGTGACCTCCATCAGTGCCAGTCCCAGCATCAGTATTTCCCATTTTGGATGCATGTTTTGGACCATCATAACGCATAGCTGGGCCTGGAAGCAATGAAGCAGCATCAATTCCATTTTGTTTGTTTGTTTGCTTACAATGGTTGTTGGCAATCTTCAGATCTGATGATTGGGGTAATTATCACATATTGTTATACTTATCAACAGTGTTGAAACAAGAAGCTCTCGATCAAAGAAATTCTCAATATCACAATTCTCTTCTCTCTCTCTATGTATAAACTTGAGAAACCCTGAAATGCTCCAGAATCATGGGGTTTGTCACCTGTATAATTTGTTTCATTTTCTACCAACTCAGTTGATGTTCCGTGCATGTCATTGAACATGTCTGTTGCAGTATGACATTGTGTGTTTGAATCAAAGCTCGCATTCTGGCGATTGTCAGCTGCTGCTGCTATCTGTTGCATTTGTTTTGTAGTACCACATTTTTGCTCAAGTTTTTTTTCTGAGTAATTCTGCTGCTTTGCTCCTTGTACTCCAGCCACGTCTTGGAGGGGGATAATCTCTTCCGATAAATACCTGTTTGCGACATCCTGTTCAAACAACCCAAAATTCCACATGTCCATTGCTGATCAAATTTTTGCCTCCTGAAGAAAATCGAGACCGAGAAAGAATAAGTGATTGACTTCATCATGTGGGCCAAAGAAAAATCCTAATCAACAACAGCTCAATGCGATTCTCCTAATTCTCACATTACTTAATGAAAAATACAAACAAAGACTGTGATCGGGAATAGGCAACCATTATGTTCTTTCTTCTTCTTCCTCCCCAACCCCTCTTCCCAAAAGATAGAAAGTACCCATCTCTGAATGAAAGAAGCAAAGCACTCGATGCCCCAAGGAAGCAAAAAAAAGAAGAAGAAGAAGAAAAAAGATGCAGTTACTCTTGTTGCGAGAAAGAAACATGAAACATCATGTGTCCTTCATCTTCCTTCTCAAACTATTGCAACCATAGTTGTTGTGTACATTGTGGAGTTCATCACTTACTTACAATAATGAATGAAGCTATGGAAGAAAACCAAAATAAACAAACACAAAGCAAAGAAACCCCAAAACCCAAAACCCAAGGAAAAAAAAACTCCCAATCAGAGACAGACAACCACCATACATACAGATACAAAGAACCTCACCTCTCTCTCTCTCTCTCTCAGAGTCTTTCTCAATAGCTGCTGCAGCAATACTGCTCCAGAATTTACATTAGGTTCTGCTGCAAGTCCATCATCCATCATGGCTCAACAACACCACCCAAAAACCGAAATTGCCCAAAAAAACAAAAAAAAGTGGAAACAGATTTCAACTCTCACCTCTAAGTTCACGTATTCCTTGGGCAGCAAGGTGGAGCTACTGTTACCATTACTCCTACTAGTACTACTGAGCTGCTGCTCCTCCTCCTCCTCCTCCTCCTCCTCCTCTGCCATGGATTCTTCTTCAATCACAAACACAAACAAAAGAAGGCAACAAAACAACAACAACAATCTAACAACAAAAGAGGAACAAATCCCCCCTTGCACAAACAAACAGACACAACAAAAAAAAAATGCTGTTTCTTTGCAAAAATTGCAAGTTTTGCACCAACACCAAATTCTCACACCAATTTTAACTTTCTGGACTATTTCTTTTGCAGAATTGCAAGTTTTGCATCAAAACAATTGTATGAAATTTTTTTGGGAGCAACAAAACACATCAATTTCTCATGTTCCCAATTGGAAGTTTGTAGGTACCACCAAGTACCAACAAAAACTCCTCTTCTTCCCAATTGGGAAACTTGAGTTACCTATCAACAAAAGTTCTTTTGTTTCTTCATGCTGGCAACCTTTTTGCTCGCCCACGTGGCAACCCTTTTGCTAGCCCACGTGGCAATTGGGAATGTTCCCACCTTCTTCCTCCTTTACCAAAACACTTATA
>Ga0209208_10000477_pt1 | contig 51710 bp, 41 predicted proteins | sample S1TSphfallax_3_FD_187694 | JGI IMG/M metagenome (GOLD analysis project Ga0209208, IMG submission 187694) | Host-associated microbial communities from peat moss isolated from Minnesota, USA - S1T2_Fd - Sphagnum fallax MG (SPAdes) (version 2) | ecosystem: Host-associated > Plants > Peat moss >... | reverse complement strand
GCCAAATAAAGAGTAAAAGATAAGAAAAAATAAAAGGGCGGGCAGGGCAGGGGCCAAATAAAGAGTAAAAGATAAGAAAAAATAAAACGTATAAAACTTCACAGTGGCCCAAGGTCACGGGCACCCACGGGGGACTTCAAGGTGGCCTTCAGCCACGGGCACCCACCAGTGATAAAAAAGAAAAACACAATTTGCATACTTCTGAGTGTTTTTCAGCTCAACATCTATTTTGATTTTCATGGCCCAAAAGAATCAAAAGTCATTTAAACTATGAAATATGCCATGTACTTTTTGAGTTTGGAATCCTCTGATGTGTGTTGTGAGTGCCTACAAATTTAGCCAAGTCGGATCAGCAAACCATACCTACAATTTACTACTTACTAACTATTCCTTATTAAGTAGATGCTGATGCTTCTGTTAAACCCTGCATGTCTCTCAACTAATTAAGGGATGACCTTTAATTAGGAGATTCTGACCTTACTGATAACTACAGTCCTTAGGCCATTATAGTCCTAATTCAAAATCCCATTTACTGTCAAAGACCCTAAACCCTTCAGCCCAAGACTAATAAAGTCCATCCATTTAGTTAGTTACTCATTCCCATTCCACTCTCCCCCTCCCTCTTGAGTCTTTGCCCAAAACCCAATAGTTGTGGCTATGCAAAGGTTGTTTCAAACAAAATAAAGATTGTGATGTAAGCATGCCTATCACAAGTAACTGAGGATGGGATATGAAGGAGAATGCAAAGTTGATTTAACCACTTGATTTAACCAATATGCATGTTGGGATGCAAATTATAGTGAGTAGTAGGGTGTATGTTTCATGCTTTGTCTCCTTACATCCTTGAAAACGTTTTGTTTTATTTTGGAAACTTAAAGTTGACATTATTATACACATTAACAAAGTTGCATCCAATAGGTTTTGGTATCTTATATTTCATTGTTTCATAAATGCTGATAACAACAAGGTCAACTACAAAACTGGAGTGTTGGAGTTTGGGAGGTTGATGAAGTTGGCACTTGGCAAGTTGGCACCTATATGGGGTTGCATTGAAGCTGAATTGTTAAGTTAGATGTGTTACATTTCAAAAGCTGTATTGCTCAGTACTTGGCAATTCTATTCTTGACAACAAGTCAACATGAGTTTTAACTCCTATTGAATTTGACATTGTAATTTGTGGTCTCAACAGTTCTCCCAGTTAATATGTTGATGCTTCCAAAGTGTATTTGAGTTCAACAATATGTTTGAATCCAAAAAAACAACAAAGTAAATGCAAAAGGATGCACCTATTGACAAATGGGCATTTATCAATGCTATAATGCAAAACATAAAGCAAAGAAATGAATATTTTCTTGAACAGTGTTCCATTCCTAATTAGTTTAATTTAGTTTCCTCTCAAGCTTAAATTTTGTCTTGAATGGTGTTGAACACTCCTAATTGGGTTCCTCACAAGCTTAAATTTTTTCTTTGAATGTTGTTCCCTTCCTAATTAGCTTCCTCACAAGCTCAATTTTTTTCTTGAATGGTCTTCCGTCCTAATTAACTTCCTCATAAGTTTCTTAAAGATTGTGTTGACCATCTTCATCTACCCCAGTTGCACTATGTTCTAAATATGCAACAAGAAACGGGACTGTAGGAACTTCTTCACAACCTAACAAGAAGTGTAGTTGCTTACATTCTGTGCATTTAACAACGAGATTGGAAATAAGACAGCTGATATAATATCCAACTAGGCTAGAAGAAGAATTCAGGCCCAAAATTCGAACAAACAAACCAATGTCTTGAAGGGGTGAATGAAATCATCAAAACCATTTAGCAAATAATCCTCACACTGGGTTGTCTTTAAAACTGTTGCAAAAAACCAGTACAACATACTAGTCAAAACCCTGCCCCAAATTATAATGAAATCATTGATTCATAATTATATCCCCAATCTTTTCAAGGAAATTCAAAAAAATTCTCATAATATCTGACATGAATATTTGAAAAAAGAGAAATCAATTTCACCACTGTTTGCCAAACAAGGGTCCAGAGTGACAGGCCAGCACCAGTGTTTTGTTTTTCAATTTTGTGATGTAGGCAAGGTAGCAACCATCCATAAGCTGATTTGGCTATTAACAAAATAGGAAAGGAGTTCTAAAAAAGATTCTTATATATTTTTGGCTACCTCCTTAAAACCATGTAGGTAATCTGGCAACTTTTAAACGTTTTTGTGAATTTTTTTCGAATTTGGGTAAACTTTTTTTAACAAAGCATTGAATATGCAATGGAAAATTTCCAAAATTTTGCAAGAGTGTGAAAGTTTGCACCACAAAAAAAGGTTGGCAGACACAGAGACATTAGTATAGATAATTTGATTATACACAAATGTATATGGCATCCAATTTGCACACAACAACACAATTTGTTACAAGTATATAGAATAAGTACTCGTAATTTTCAATGGCTCATGAGGTGAAAAAGTGTTCAATTTGTAGCACAAATTATGTTGCTCATGTACAGTACGAAGTATTCATAGTAGTGTACTCATGAGACACAAATTGTTTAAAAAGTGCAGAATTTAGAACATAAACAAATCAATGGTACAACATCCTAAATTATGACAAGGAAACCATTGCTCATTGTCTATTGCAGACATTACTAGTACTCATGATCTACCCACAAAATTAAAAAAAACTATTGAACTGCTGCACATTCTAGGCAAATATATTTGCATCCAATTTGCACACAAGAGGTTTGTTGCTGATCATTTTTTACAGTACAAATACTCATAGTAGTACTCAAAGTGGTTATTTATTCTGGCAAAAAATTCACAAAATCATTACCATGGAAAAAGAATAGTGGCTTATTTTTGCCAGTTTTGCACCAACTTTTCACCAATTGACCTAAATCATGTTAGGGATGATCACTAAGAATGCTGCATCAGGAGACTGAAAAGAGAAACACTGATACTCATATGGCTGCAAGAAAAAAAGTCTCAACCAGTTGCACAAACCAAGTAGATGTATGGCATTGGCATCCAATCTGCAAACAACAGATTTTGTCAATATTCATATACTGTACTAGTACTTATTGCCGTGCTCATGAGACCCAAAAAAATGTATTCAACATATAGCTCTCAAGCTAAGTACATGTATGGCATTGGATTTGCACAGAACAGATCTATTCCTGAACATAAATCATTCATATACTTGTTAGTATTTATATTAGTCGTTGTAGTACTCATGATGTAGTAATACTCATGACCAGGTTTTTTTCTCCTTTTCAATTTTGTGATATATAGCCATACTGGCTACCATTTACAAGAGGAAGTAGCCAAATTTGGCTACAGGCCAGACAGGAAAGTGAATTTTAAAAATAATCCTGCCATATTTGGTGAGCTGGAACTATTGTCCAATTTATGGTGAATTCATAAAAATTTCCCATAAAATTTGCCAACTTTGGCACATTTTTTCACTAAAAATCCTTTCTATGGGTCACACTGGATTTTTTTGGGTTAGCAAGTGGCAAAAAACTAATTTTTTTTGGGTTTTGCCCTAAAAAACTAAAATGCTGCTCATGAGACTCAAAACAAAAGTGCTGAATTTGCAGAAGCACAATGAATGTAAAAAACTAATTTGGCGTCCAATTTCCATACAACAAACCATGTTTGGTTTTTCATGTATGTAAGTAGAGAGAATTAGTATTTTGAGTACAACAAATGCTGAATTTGCAGAAGCAGAAATTGTTGCTGAACATAGCAACAATAACTATTGTCTCAGTTTTTTGTTTTTGGTTTTGTTTTTTGGGGTTACTCTGGGACAGTGTGACAGTCGAAGATATCGTAGCCAAAGTTCGTTCTTCTCTCGAGCTTTCTCTCTCTCTCTCTCTCTCTCTCTCTCTCAGCTGCGCGCGTTTCCGTGCTTGATTTCGACATTTCAGTCCACATTTCAGGCCACATTTCAGATTGTTTTCGCAGATTGCTTTCGAGTAGCAAGTGGTTTTGGTTTTTGGGTTTGTGGTCATGGGGGAGTTTTTATCATGTGGCGATGTTTGCAGTGATCTTGCACAGCAGCAGCAGTACTCTCTTGTGAAAGGAGGAAGACTAGTAGTGGTGGGAGGAGGAGGAGGATGGCTCCGCGAGAGGGGATTGAAGCTACTTGCACAAGGAGGATTCATTTGTAGAAGAAAGGATTATAGCCCAGAGAGGGCTTGAACGCATCATGCAAGAGTATGAAGATGATGAAGATCATGTTCCTGCAGAAGCAGCACCAGCAGCAGCTGAGGAGTAGCAGTTGTATTAGTATTGCAGCAGCTTGTTGTCGACTTGCTGCTGTGTGTTTTTGGGTGTACGTTTTGTTAGCAGCTGTGATTTTGGGAGCTGGTACTGTCGTTGGCGTTTCAGATTTTGAGCTGCTTCTTCAGTTTAAGGCAGGGATAGTGGAGAGTGGAGGCAATGGTGGTGGTGGTGGCGGTTCTGTGCTAGCTAACTCTTGGTTAGCTACAAATGTACCTGGTTCTTCTGCTGGAAGTTGTCCTCAAGGATGGTATGGTGTTACTTTCTCCATTGCTCCTGATTGTTTTGTGGTGGCGCTCTCTCTCTCTCATCTCTCCTTGTCTGGAGAGATTCCAGAGTTTACACTCGGGAACTTGACGCATCTCACTTCGCTTTCTCTTGCTCAAAATTCTTTCACTGGATCTCTTCCTGCTGATCTCGGAGCTCTTTCCCTTCTTCAATCCTTGGACCTTTCCGACAACTCCTTCGCCGGTGTTATACCCCAGAGTTTTGCAAGTCTACAGAGTTTGGTTAACCTCTCGCTAGCAAACAATGTTTTTTCCGGAAGCTTTGCAAATGTGCTTCAGCTTCCAGAGCTCTTGTACCTCAATCTCTCTGGTAATGCTTTCTCTGAGGGACTTAACTTCAACAACGATGTCGATCTCGTCAAACAAGCAAAACTTGTGACACTCGACCTTAGCAACAACAAGCTTTCGGGTCCCATCGATCCTCTTGTTACGCAGCTTCCTTCTCTCTCTTGCTTGAACTTGTCTTCCAATGCATTCTCCGGCTCCATTCCTCCTCAATTCGGGAACTGCATTTCGCTTGTTGCACTGGATTTGAGCGACAATCAACTGTCAGGCCCCATTCCGACCTTGGACTTCATGGAAGCACTCGTCTCGCTCAATCTCAGCGGCAATGCGCTTACCGGCGCTGTTCCTCCTCAGTTCTTGGATGACCTAGCTCCTCTTCTCCAAGAACTGGATCTCAGCAACAACAAGCTGAGTGGTGTGTACTCGTCCTTTTGCTTGAACATCTTGTTTTTCTATCTTGCTACAGGATTCTCGGGCTTTTCTTTTGTTTGCGGTATCTGGTAGTCAAGCTTCATGAAAGAGCTGAGATATGGCGATGGTGGTGGCTGCAGGTAGTCTAGGTCAGGTGACATCTATCACCTTGCGAGTACTAAATCTTTCTTCCAACTCTCTGGAAGGTGCACTTCCAAGCAGGCTAAAGTCATGCGTGGTGATAGATCTCAGCAGCAACTTGTTTTCTGGAAGTGTTCCACTAGGAACCTGGAGTTCTGGCTTGGAGGTACTCAACCTCAGCAACAACAAGCTCAATGGTACTCTTGATGATGAAGCTCTGATGCAACCTTTCCATTTACAAGTGATCAACCTGAGTTGGAATCAGCTTGCAGGCACCGTCCCCTTGAAGCTTCTTTCATCTCCCTCCCTTATACAAGTGATCCTGTCGAACAATCAGTTCTCAGGAACCATTCCTCTGCAACCATCATCAATGGCAATGACTCCTCCTCTTCAATGGCTTGATCTCTCCAGCAATAACTTATCTGGTCAGATCACTGATGCAATTGGAAGCTATGCAAAGCTTGAAGCACTGATTTTGTGTGCGAATCATCTGTCAGGAAGCATACCAGTGCAACTCTCAAACTTGACACTATTGCAAGAGCTTGATGTTTCCAGTAACTTGTTGACCGGGCCTATCCCTCCAGGACTTCCTGCTGGTCTTCACCTCTTGAATGTCTCGTGGAACAATCTTTCTGGCACTGTTCCTCTGAATCTGACAAAGGTTTTCTCAAATATGTCCTTCTTCCCAGGAAATCCTAATCTGATTTGGCCAGTAGCGCTGCCAAATTCTTCCAACCAGGGTGGAGGTGCAGCATCAAGGAGTGGCAACAAGAGGGCAAGTGCAGCTTTCAAAGATGGACTCATAGGTGGATGCACACTGGCTGCAGTGCTTATTGTTGCAGCAACCTTGGTTGTCTATTTCTTCTACCGAAGCAGTACCACCTCCAGAAGCACGAAGAACCTTACCACAGTAAAGTCACCACAAGTTGAGAGAGCTGCTGCTGCTGTTTCTACTGATCTCTCACTGGATTCAAGTGCAGACATCCCAACAATCGGGTCAATTGGATCAAGAACTGCTACTGGAAAGAATGCTGTTTCTGCAAAACCAGCAAGGTCAGATTCCAAGAGTGAGTCTTTGGATCTCCAGAAGAGTGGAGATTCACCAATGTGGGCAAAGTGGCGAGGAGCATTGTCTTCCGATGATAGCTCATCTTTGTCATCTGAGCATCCAACAGCATTGAAAGTTCGTTCACCTGATCGACTGGCTGGTGACCTCTTCTTTCTTGATGCCTCTTTGCTTTTCACAGCCGAAGAGCTGTCACATGCACCAGCTGAGATTCTGGGACGAAGCAGCCATGGCACATCATACAAAGCCACTCTTGAGAATGGTCACATGCTTACAGTCAAGTGGCTGCGTGCAGGGCTTGCAAAAAACAAAAAAGAGTTCACTCGTGAAGCAAAACGGTTTGGTGGTATCAAGCATGCTCATGTGATGCCAATGCGAGGTTACTACTGGGGACCTCGTGAACATGAGAAGCTCTTGTTGTCAGATTATATCAGCACAGGCAGCTTGGCAAATCACTTGTATGAGAGATCAGGCCGAAGGTATCCAACTCTCACATGGGAGCAACGATTGCAGATAGCTGTAGGCATAGCCAGTGGGTTGACATATCTGCACGGAAAACCAGGATTGGCACATGGCAACCTCAAATCCAGTAATGTATTACTCCAGGGACCACAGTTGCATGCACGTTTAGTGGATTATGCTCTGCATCATCTCATGACTGCTACAGGCACTGCCAACCATATCTTGAATGCTGGCTCACTTGGTTACCGGTCACCAGAGCTGGCTGCTACTCGCAAACCCAAACCTTCACTTGCAGGTGATGTTTATGCACTTGGTGTGATCCTCATGGAGCTTTTGACAGGCAAGGGAGCAGGTGATATTGTGTCTGCTGATTCAGGTGCAGTTGATTTGCCTGACTGGGTGCGCCTAGTGGTTTCAGAAGGCCGACCTGCAGCTTGTTTTGACCCAGCCCTTGTTGGTGTCCATAGAGACCAGGAGCCTCCCAAAGGAATGCATGAGGTGCTCACAATTGCACTTTTGTGCATTGCTCCACATGCAATGAGACCAAATGTGCGGGTTGTCTATGATCAGCTTGCTTCTATCAGTTCTTGAAGACTCCGAGTCATCTTCAACCCTTGGAATGTACACTGTATCCTCCTTGCCATGCTTGAGATGCAGTGCTTGTCAAAGGGAGGAAAGAAATGATTGCCTTCGGGGTTACAACATCTATGCACAAAAGCTTCTTCAAGGGAGAGAGTAAGGTACTTTGTTGGTTTGCTCCATCTGTTTGCATCCGTCACCACTAAGCCTTGTCTCTGAGAATATGCAAACCCAGAAAACACATTCTTCTTTCGGATTGTGAAATCTGTAACCTCTTTCACCTTAACCACAAAGCAGTTCTGCCTTTTCAGATTGTCTCCTTCATGCATGGACATTGTTAGGAGCATTGACAGAGATCAGTTGATAGTCTTTTACAATGTGCAACCTTCCTCTGTTCCAAATCTCCATCCACATCTGCTGATCCACCATATAATTATCCTAAAAATGTTTACCAGAGATCAGCAAATTGATCTTCTGAATCTTTCCACTGTCAATCTGTAATGCTCTCTGCAAAAGAGAAATGGGCATTCATGAAGATTTCAGAAGTCTATATTTGTGGTAGGAAGACTAATCTTGTTATCTGAATTTGACCCATTGAGCTCCAGCAATTGCATCAGATCCTTTCCCTGGGCTTAAAGATCAGGTTAACTTAGTTCCTTCAATGGTGCTTGCAACATGTGCACATTGCACACATTGAGTTCTGGAATTGACATGTATCAAAACTTTGAAGTGAGCTGGAAGTGCTTCCTCATCTCCACCTGAAATTTGAACTGGTATCTTGGACAACCAATTTCTTGAACAAAAACAAAGCTAATTTTTTTAATATCTAAGATGGGATGGGGGCTGCTGTCAATTGCAAATATGGAGAAGTTATACATGTGAATATATCCATTGTTTCCTCTCCAGCAGGTATGTCCCAGATAATGGCTTGGTTGTGTCAAATACTCAGTGACAAAAGTTCATCTTACAATTCACAGCAAATAATGAGCTAAAAATATGGCATTGGGCCAGCATCCAGTGGCGAGGAGAGTTCAAATGACATCTTTCTAAGTACTTGAATTTAAGAGCAAGTGAAGACCCAATAGCCGCAATATCATTGATTGTACATCACTTGCTACATAGGGAGCAGATTGGAAGGAATTTTGGAGCCAATGTTGGATCTAACAGCTGATAAATTATCTTGACATGCATATGAACTCTGCATCTAAAGGAACTCTGCAAGAATCTCCTTCGAGTTCCTTTGAGACCACTCTCTTTGCCCATGGAGGAGGAGCTTTGGACAACATATGAACTCTGCAGCTATGTATCTTGCAAATCAACGCTTCACATTTTAGCTAGAAGAAGCTTCCTCATCACGAGCATCAATTTCAACTCACATCATTGTATGTATTCGTTCATGTATGTCATACGTATGAAGCACTTGAAATTGGCCCTGAGAATTTAAATTTGTCACTTCTGGAAGTTTTCAGCTATTTTTGAAAAAAATGTCAACTTGTATTTACATTATTACAAAACCTTCAATATTGCTGAAAAGTATTAAAATGCAAGCTTATAGGCCATAATGTTTTTTGCAAGAGTGCTGGTGCCAATCTTCACCTAACTAATTGTAACTCCTGCAATTTCCCTATTTCCTTAGAACACACAAACTTCTTGTTGGTAACCAACAATAATTTATTTTCCAAAAATGCCAGAGAGCTTTCTCCCAGATTCTCCTTCTAAGATTGGTCTGAACTTGCTCCATCCAGGCAGTAGGGTACGATCCATATGCCAGCACTTGCGCAATGGTTGGGGTCATCCTAGAGCTCAAGTAATTAGGCAGCTCTGGTCTTCTGCCTGACAATGCCAATTCATAATCTGTCAAGCGATGGCCTTCAAAAGGAATGTGACCAGTGCGTAGCTCATAACATACCATCCTGAAAGCGTACACATCCTCTGCTGGTGAATACGTGGGTGGCTTGTTCTCTCTTAAGGCGTTCAGCACGTCAGGCGCTCTCCAAAAACGTTGTGCCCACTACACCGTCCACGCTCTCGCAGTCCCCAATTGCAACCACAAACCGATCACAGGCAAAAACAATTTCCATTGGGAACTTTCGAGAACAAGTCAATTTTATAGCCTGGAGGCCGCATTTCGTCAATTGGGGACACAAGATGTTGGAGACCTTGAGGTCTTTGTGTACGATTTCAAGATAATGTAAAGTTTCCACCCCAGTAGCAATTTGTTGCATTATATGCAATGTCACGTTATGTGGAAAAGGCATATGCGCACCATTCTTCTTTATGCCGCGCATCGAAGATTTTACGTAGCCCAATCTTAAGTTGACGAGGTTTCGCAAATCTCCTCGTCAGGCTTTCATGACTGCCGACACCTCGCCGGTGGTATATCCTCTAAGAAGCCAATCAATTTGCAAAGTCCCTAATTACGTTCAATCACCCATTTCATTCACCTCCGCAACTGTGCCCCATCAACTCCACGCATTTTATATTTCTTGACCACTACATCCTCTTGAGGAAACACTACATCCTCTTGAGGAAAGGGGGCCTACGGCCTGCATGTATATTTAGCCAAGAAAACACATGATTGGGCCCATCGTGCGATCTCCTCCCCGATTTCAAGTTCCAATGGATCTATTCTTTTCACGTATTTGGACATTCCGTCAAACCTTTTGTATCCATTTACAGTCTCCACACAACGACCCGGATCCTTCGGCTGAAGCTCAGTCCAAAGGAGCTCAGGTGGGCTTCCGTGGTACGTCTGTTCTCTTCGACTTGGATACTCCGGCCGAAGCTCAAGGTGCTCAGCTGTGGACCAGTAGTACGTTTTCTTTGCTGTTACTGAGGTGGTATTTTCAGTTGACAAATTTTCTCTTGGTGATTTGTAGCGTACAATCTGTTCTGTACTAGTGGTGTCATTATTCAGCTCCGCCTCGGAGGATCTGCCGCCCTCTGAATACTTGTGAGAACATGTGTCCATGACTGGAGTCGAGGCTACGAGAGATGGCTGCTGGCTTACTACTTGTTTAGAATTCATCAACTCGACACCTCCAACACACCTAAGTAAGAGAACAACGGAAAGAGAGATCCAGCAAAGCTGCAGCAACGCTAGTGGTAGTTGAAACCCTGTGAAATCCGCAATGGACAAAGAGTTTAGGCAGGAAGAAAGAGAGAACGAGAGATAACTAATGAAGACAGAAGAGGATTTCAACAACAAAACGTACTTATGTAGCTAATAGAGCTTGAGAGTAAAGAGGATAACTATTTCAAGACTAAAAGCAAGGAAGTCCACCAAAAAAAAAGGCAGATTCTACTAATAATAGCTTGTTAATATCAGGAACACTAAGAGAGGTCCTAGCACTAAGTGTGAAGGCACCTTAAGTATTTTTTCTTGCCTCTATTTTGGTGAATCCAAATGGTAATTTATGTGTCTAGGTAAGGCCCATGGTGGAAGCATTCCCCACCTAAGGGACCCAGGACAAGGTTGTAGCTGAGCCACATTTTGGGAATGTCCTCCTCTCCCATGGGCTTTACACATCGTAAAGCACAAGGTGAACATTGTCATGAATTTAGACACACATCAATCATGAAGCATAGGCGGAAGTGCTTTACCAAAAATCAATCTGCATTTATGGAGTGTCACATGCAACAATTTTGCATTTACTCTAGATTACCAAGAGGTTGTGGGGAGTGTGGAAAGCCTGAAGATGAGACCCTTCTTATTTTTCCTACTTTCAGTTTGCCCATTTATTATCACATGGCTATGCACCCTCATGATTAAATTCTTCCAGAATCTTGCCACATTTTCATGTATCATTGCCCACCATGATCTATTTTGGAAAGGATTTGAAATCTCCACACCAAGTGTGCAATGCAGAACAGCAATGCTCTTACATCTAGAGCTAGGATTCATTCACCATCTTCTACACACTCTTGACTATATGGTTCAGAAACAATAGCCATTGGCCTCTCTGGTTTTGTTGGAGGTGAAATGAACACATCACCTTGCTTGGTCCCTGATGATAGGTTGGCATAGTCACTTCCAAATCTTGTAATAAGTAATTTAGAAGTCTAAAGCTTAAACAATTGTGATGCTAGTGTTAGGAATTGCTTGAACTTTTGGTGGAACAATGTACCCACTACCAGTCTGTTAAGTTATTAGCTCCAATTCCCATTAGTTTCATTACTTTTTTGGATTGGTCAAAATGCATTTTGTTTTCAGCAAGATTTAACTTCACTTTGATCACCATCCAAATTGGCAAATCGTTATTAAAGCATGAAATTTTACTTGTCCTCACCAATACACTATTTCAAAGGGTACCAAAAATTTGTGGCCAAAAGGATAGTTGGTTTGTCAGTTCATACATTCCCTAAGAATGATTTGTAAAATTGCTTTGAATGATAAAGCAATTGTTGACTAAACTAGGCAAAAACTGATTACAATTTGTGATGCCAAAAAGCTTTGAAAACATAATTCCTTCGTTTAATGAAATCCAATGTTAAACTTGTCACTTCATGGCACTTCAGAAGAATGCTTTCATGGACACTCAAATCATATGTTCTAGTAGCCCCCCGACTTCTCCTTACTTGGACCATTTCTTTTTTCCCTCCACATGCCAAATCTCAATTTTGTCAAAACAACTACCTAAAGTATAATGTATTATGTTTTTGATGTACATCAAATGATAGTATTAAATTTGGAGTGCTTTTACACGAGCAGAAAGCTCTCGTACTTGGTTGCGCAACCGATCTGGTGCACAAAAGAAATCTACAAAGACTTGTCTCTCTCGCCCCACTTCATGCGGATGGTGCTTTACAATCTGCAACCATTCCCAAAGCCACCAACATGATGATCATCCCCATCATCACCATCATTATCAATTCAAAGCACTAAACCCTAGAATTCCAACTACTATAATCTAAAATATTTTCAACTCCAAGAGCCTACTACATCCTTCAAAGAATTTCCAAAAATGACTTGTCCTTCACAACTTGTAAAAAATGGAGAAGGGAGAATCTACATCCTCTTCCCAACTTAGCCACTGTCAAACTCTTGTTGGCAGTAATTTAATTCACCAATATGGGTAACTATAAGATAAAAGTGGAAACGAAAGTTTCCATAAAATATCTTGAAATTTAGAATTTTAATGCAGAAAAATTTGGAATTTCAGATTAATCACACTATCCATGAAAGGTAACTCCATCAAAAAAAGAATTTCACAATGAAACCCATTCAGAAAGAACAAAATTTACTCGATTGTAGTATATATGAAGAAGAGAAGATCAAAACAAATCAAATTTGCATACATAATTTTTACCTCAGCCTTTTCACGATGCTCACGAGTAACTTCCTCAATAGCAGCAGATAGCTGAGAGTTCACTTTCTCCATCTCTCCCAGCTCCTTCATCAATGGCTGCCAACAACAATTTGTGCTCATGGACTTGAAATTCTATGCTAGAGACTGCCAAACCACAACTGAGAACAACAGGAGGGTCCACTATCACACAAAAGATAATAATAGTATTCCAAACAGTTGTTACTTGGAATTTAAGATGCGTCTCTAACATACCCATGGGCAGAGAATTGGTTGTGCAGTTGTTGATGAGGCAAATAAAAGCTGTTGCATTTGCTGGATCATATGGCACCTGGCAAATTCAACTCACCAACTTTATGTAAGTTTGGGGGAGCAATAGGAAGAGGAAAACTGGAACCATTATGCGCCCCACAAGTACATGACTTATGCATGGATATATATGATTGGTAATAGGGCAATGCACCCTAATAATAACTCTGTACTCAGTTGTTTTCAGCAAGCAAAAAGAATGGAAAAAACATTGAGAAAGAGGTAAAGAAGAGGTTTTTACAGGTTGTTGAGGCATTGATGTTTGTCCTGAAGCAAAGAATGGTGAACTTCATCTTGCAGAGACTGAAGCTCTGTCTGTAGCTGCAAAATTTGCTGCACCAATCCTGGTGCTGAAACATACATGGGAAGACCACCCTGTTCATCTGCCCGAAACAAAAAACCACCCAACTTTGCCATCACGTACATTGACTACAATTCAAGAGTACTGGAAGAAACAAGATTGACAATTTATAATGATTTGCAAATTTTCAGACTATTTCTAGAAGGAAAGAGATTAGAATTTCTCAAATGGAGCAGGTTTTGATAAGGCTTTCAGAGATCAAACATTAATTGACAAACTCAACAACAAGAAGATGCTGCCTTCTTTGGGACTTGTCAAATCATACAGGTATGAATACTGAGTAAGTCTCGAACACGATGTAAAAAGGTATCACGGTCATCAACAGCTCCATGTTCATGAGCCTCTGCTCCTACAACTGCCAACCCAACACACCCATCCTGCACCCCACCATAGCAAAATCTTTCGAACTTCCTCTCTGCAGCTTATTTCAACCTGTCTTCAACAGTTTCTTTTGTTCTTCTTTCTTTTGGGTTAAGTATCAGAGAGAACAAGCATATTTTCTCACAGTTACTTGTAGCTCTGCCTTCTGCTCATTACCATCATTGGCATACAACTAGCACACTTGACCATTGAACAGGGTGATGTGAGGAGCATAATTCCATGAAGAAGATGCGAGGAAACATACAATGCGCCCAGAAGTAATTTGAGTATAGGCCTGAAGATCTGCCTCCACAAGGCGAAGCAGTTCATAAGCACTGCTTGTTGTCTTCCTCTCCAGATGTGAAGCAACTTGAAGAAAGCGATGCCTTGCAAGCTGATCCACTAAGAAACCTATGAACTGCCCCACATTTCAAACTCTTAGTGACAGTTTGAGCCTGCAAGTAATAAGAAACTTCTGCTGATTGAACTTCAAGTAAAAGAGTCTATGGCAAGAGGGGAAACAGGAAGGACAATGAAACCTTCTTTTGCTGAGAAATGTAGTACTCTTGCCGCATCACCTTCAAATCATAGTCACCTGGAAAGAGAATTCAGGCAGCGGTTTGTGAGTCTCCAAAGAGAGTGAAGAAATGTGATCAACACATCATTCAACTGCTACATCTACTGCCAAGGGAATACAGTCCCATGTTTGATAAGACCTGATGACCAATCATGCTGTGGTAGGCAGAGCATTGACAGCACCGATTTCTTGGGTATGACATCAAATGAACTGACCTTGCAGAGTGTATGTGTCTTGGAGTTGAGCAAGGTCCCAACACAGGCTTGGAATCACCTGCACATTTTCTTCCTGATGTTCAAAAATTGAAGAGGGAGAGGATAACAAATGCTCTAGCTGTTGACAGGCTTGATTCTGAGTGTCTTGTCATCTATCCAGCTGCCTCCTTGTTGGAGTGTACTCCTTCTAACAGCCAATTCCTTTCTCTTGGGAATAGGAGCTGTGAGGTTACTATGCTCCGGATTGCTGGTCCACCCGGTGACCTGTATTACTGCTGAGTTGACTCTTCTTTGTGACATCAGAATGCAAATGGTAGGATATCCACGCAATCAGTTGCAAAGTGAACAAAGCAAACCAATATCAGATCTAACATTGTCAGATGGAACTGATTCATGTCCAAGCAGACAGGGTATGTCTGATCCAACAATGCAGACTGACCAATATAAGTGATGAGAATTGCTGACAAATGGATACCAATTTAAGATGAGAGGAGTGACAGCACCTCAGATAGAAGCTTGTCCTCTTTTCGGCTGAGGGCATAAAGCTCACCTCCAATGTCTGTCTGCTTCCGCCTATTGCACCCACAGGGCTCCCAATCAGTCAGAAAAAACACAACATTCTCAGACCATCACAAAAACCAAAATCCATCTGATTGGCTTCTTCAGAACATAGCTAGACATACGGACATGATCATGAACATCAGAAATAGGGCATTACTGAAAGAGAATTCTCAATTGTGGTGACACTAGAGCCTCTACTCTAAAAAATGCCTGAGAAGACACTGGTGGAATTTATAATGATATCACAGAGAAAATTTCCCAAACACAGAAAAAGACAAGTGCGATGAAGATGATGTTACAATTCACTGTGGGATGATCATGTCCAATGAATGGAAGGGACATGATGACTCAACAACTAGATGTTAGCATTGGCTACCTGCTTAAATGACTGACATCAAACAAATGGTTGCTGAAAGCAAACTAGAAACTTGGATTACCTTATCACACTTTGGAAACATAGAGTCAGGTTTGAAAAAAGAATAGTGTGTTCTACCGAAGAGTTTGTAAATCAGAGTGGACATGTGCTTGATCAGCAGTGGCCTGTGATTGGGCCATCAAGAGGACTGCCTGTTGCTTGGCTTTCTCTACATGAGCTTCCACCCATTGCCGCTCACTTACTCCAAATCTGCCAGCACTCCAAAATGTGCTCTTTAATCTTCTGAATCCTCAATGAGATGAAAGAGCTGAAACCATTACCATCTACCATACAAGAAATTGTTCATGATGGGGCAAGCATAACTCCATAAGAACAAATTCATTTGTCATGTTGGAAGACATCTACCACAAAAACCATACATCCAGAGTTTGGCAAATATCTATTAAATTGTAGAGAAATCTCCACAAACATCAATTTGAAGGTAACATGACAATGAGTGCAGTCATAACTTTATGAGAGTTGCTCACAAAATGTCAGACCATCACATTCATCATGAACAGCAGTGAAGAGCTGCCATGACTACCCACTGACTTCGTCAGCTCCTGACAGTGGGTGTAGATAAGTATATAATAAGCAGCCCAAAACCTGGGCAAACCATTATACAAAATATTTGTCCTGAGTTTCCAGGGTTGGACAAGCATAACCATTGAGAGAAGGTTCTGGCAAACTCAGATTCTGTGGAAGCTGACAACAAAAATGGTCAGGTCAGCACAAGAATAGCTCACATGGATCGCAGTCGTTGGAGCTCAACAAAACGCCTATGATAAGCTCGTTCTAAATCTCCTGTTCACAATGCCAGAACATTAGAAACACTTTAGTCAAAGATCCAATAAAAACACCATCAGTGCTTTGAGAACTTCTTTGGATTCAGTTCTAAAATGAATTCAGGAAACCTGTGGATAAAACTAAACAATCAGACCTGTGAGCTTCAATCACGTTGCATTATAGTTCAGCTGTACACTCAAATCATAGTGAAGGACATGTGAGCATCTGGTTGAGGTGAAGTACATACCCTTGACAAAACGGTTTGTTACTTCATCAAGTGCCTCTGATGAACACTTTGACTTTCCCAATTCAGCAACAAGACGAGATGGTCCCTGCCAATGAATTTCATAGGAGAAACCAAGGGCACCATGTCAACTTTCATCGTGGCCTACTACATTTGCTGAGGGACAGGAAAAATAGGAATTCTGGAACTGGAACTACATCTTGCTACAAAAGGAGGAGGTTAGATACTGACCACATCAAACTGTTTTGAGAACCAGTCACGCAGTTGCTTTGTATATGCTTGATCTTGGCTAGTGTAGGGTTGCAAATCGGCAAAAGAGATAAAAATCCCATCTTCTGCATTGCAAGATCCATACGTCATGAGGTAACAGGGTACTGGTTCAAGCTTGCCAGAGGCACTCAGATCAGAAATGGGTTGAGAAGGGTCATGAGGATAAAACCTCTGAATCCAACCAGTCAACATCACAAAGAGGCAAAGGCACCACCGCAAAGAGAGAGAAAGAGAAGTGGACCTTCTCCACTATGATAATATGAGAGTTCTCGAGCTGATGACGATAGCTTCTCCAGCACTGTATTCATCTGATCCCAGGAACAACCCACCCCTCATTCAGTCAAGCCTGATCTGAAAGCAGAACCAATACCTTCACAAGATCCAAAAAGAAATCCTTTAGACATATCTGCCAGATGTATAAGATGGTGGATTTTACCAGCACATTTCTGAAGCAACAGTCTGCTCAGGAATGTATAATAGATGCAGTGCAAGAGAGGGTACAAACATGGTATATAAGCTGATGGAACCTTCCAATCTTCAAGTTCTGAAACATGTGGGTACTATAGGTTCTTGCATCTAGGGTACAGTAATGGATTCAGTAATGAAACAATGGAGGATGAAATTGCACTGTGTGAGGAATCACCTCCAAGTTTCTGGCTGCCAATTTTTCTTCCACCACCAGAAGGTTGTTGGCAGTGCTTGAAGCTGCTGCAGCACGTGCTCGTCGCCATTGTATTAATGATGAGGTCTGACCACCTAGAGACTCCAGCCGAGATTGCAGTAGTTGGATGTGTTTTTGCAAGCCTGAAGCTTCAGATTGGTATGCTGCTGTTGCCTCTCTGCATTCCAAAACTCCCATCACAAGAAGGAAAAGAAAAGAGGCTCCAATAGTAATACTTCACCGCCCTGTGAACATAGAAACGAAAGCTAAGAAGCTTGTTGCTTCTCTTCCACACAACAAAGATACATTCCCAAAGCATCACAAAGATCAAGCACTTAGGGAATGTATCTTTGCAATGCTCATGTGTTCTGAGAAACTAACTATCGGGGTGATTGGAGAGATAGAGAGAAACAAACTCATTCTCCTCACTTGATCTCTTTGAGTGATTCTTCTGTCCCCAGAATTGCTTCCTGATTGCTGCGCATGCTTGCAAATGCTGAAATGCTGCCATATGCAAAGTCTAGATCCTCTCCCTGGCCACCAATCATCACCCTACCATCAAGCTCACCAACAAGAACCACCCAAGTGCCAGATCTTCAACAACTAAAGCAACCCCGTGCCAAACCTACTACATGAAGCTGGCTCCCAAACCACCTCCTTTGCACAATGACAACCTTGCACAAGAAGATCAAGCACTTGGGGAATGAATGTTAGGTATCTTAGCTGCTGTGTGGAAGAGAAGCCAAATGCTTTCAACATGGTGAAAGAGGAGCTGTTTACCTCCAGAAGTTTTCCCTCTGCCTTGAGCTCATTGTACCTTGAGAAACAAACACAATGCAGGACAGGAGCCGGACAAGAGGTTCAGCAAACGGAACCCAAACACAGAAACCAACACAGCAGCATTCCCATTGCGGATTACATGCTTAGGGATTATGGGAGTGACCACAATAGAAGGATCCTCAACAATAACAACAACAGATGCAGAGAGGTCAGGAAAAAAAACACAGAAGGATTGAGCGTGGAGGAGACTAGGCTTACTGGAGAAGCTCAGGGAGCGTGAGAGCATTGGAAGGTCGGAGATTGGTGCATAAGAAATTGAGCAGAGGTCGAGTGTCTTCGTACTGGAATGGCCATTCGAAGCTATCTGCATCCAAAAGCTGCCATCCCTCGTATCCCAGGTCTGCCAAAGTCGCGCACAGTCTTGCTCCACTCATCGTGTGTCTCGACGAGGTTTTCACTCTCGACGACGACCACCTGCTTTTGTTTTGTTTTTCCAGCAACCTCGATCATCGACGACGACGATGATCACCTTCGTTTGCTGCATGAAAAGAAAAATCGCAGCTCAGTTTTTTTTTATTTGTTTTCCCTGATGAGATCTCTCCCACTCTCTCTCTCTCTCTCTCTCGACTGTGTGAACCTCAGATCTTTACTGTTCCTCACAAACTCTGCATTGTTAGTTCTGGGACCCACTGCAAACCTAAATGATTCTGGGTCCTCACGGCAAACTGATTTCCGACGGGAAGCATTCCTATTGTCAAGGACCGTTTTCGAGTTGGGTTGTTCCAGATACCTACCTACTTACGTTGCGTCACTTCGGCGCCAAAGTGACGCAACGGATTTCGTGAAAAGAATCGATTTCTGAAGAGACCCACAAACGATCGCCGATTTTGGCGGAAGAGAAGACGAGAAAATGGAGTACCCACTTAGAAGTTATCGGATTGGTACCAGCGTTTTTATTTATTTTGCGCGCGCAATTGTGGTGACAAGAAAAAATTCCGGTGCGAAGTGTACAAATCGAGAAGCTCCTTCTCGTCGTTCTGTCTACAGTGAAGGAAACGCGCGTCGATCCAGCTTCGAATCTGAACTTCCAACTGTTTGCTCTTTCTCTTTCTCGTGCTCCTTATGGAGATTTCGCAAGCGCCATGATGCAGTAGAGTCCTCTAACGATGATGTCCACCACTACCCACGGCAACGCAAGTGCATTTGAGAGCCCGCACATGATGATTGCGAATGGCGGCGCGACGCTGACGTTTGAGCAGGAGTTTTTGCGAACGCGCAGAGTAGTCGCGGCTGTAAAGCGGCTGCAGAATGAAGCTCGTGTGAAGCCGCAGGTGGGACGTTACTTTCCTTTCCTCGATCAAGATGCCGCGACTCTCAACCGCCATCGCAATCAGGTTCTGCCTCTCCCTGTGCACCATCGCACACTTCCCCTTCTGCTGTGCCTCACCATCGTGTGCAAATCCCTTGCATCTCCTTGCAGAAACAGGTCATGCGCTTTCGTGCATGCAAGAGGGATGCATCCAACTATGGCGATCCCTTGTACTTGTTGTGAGCATTTGAGCTGCATTTCTTTCTTTCTTTGTCGGGAAGACTTTGAGGTTCTTTATCGAGGACAGAAATTGCAACAGGTAGCAAGCGCGGTGGCGAAGGCCAAGTACCGAATAGCATCAATGGGAAAGGAGGATGTGGATCTCAAATATTTTGGTACAGGCTTCATCGCGACCATACGGCGATGGCGCTACAATCGAAGACAGAAGAAACCGAGGGGTATCTCGGATAAGGTCATCTTTTCTTCCTGCTCCTCAAAAGATTTATGCAATCTCGTGTTGCAACGTTGTTTTCATCAAGCCTCTGTGCTGCAACCTGGATGTTCATCTTCTTCGTTGTGAAATTTGGATCTGCAAGGAAGCTCATCTTCTTCTTCATTCCTCAATTTTGGATCTGCAAGGAGACTCATCTTCTTCACTGCTCAATTTGGATCTACAAGGACATGTTCATCTTCTTCTTCATTCCTCAATTTTGGATCTGCAAGGAGACTCATCTTCTTCACTGCTCAATTTGGATCTACAAGGACATGTTCATCTTCTTCATTGCACAATCCACATCTGCAAGGATGATGTTCACCTTCTTCATTCCTCAATCTGGATCTGCAAGGATGTTGATCTTCTTCATTTGTATAATTCGAATCTGCAAGGATTCCCATCTTCATCTTCATTGTCCAATTTGGATCTGTAAGGATCATGTTCATCTTCTTTGGTTGCTCACTTTTATGCAGATCCTGAGAGATAGAGGATCTGTATGTTGTGCAGAGGATGCTCATCCTCTTCATCTCTCAATTTGGATCTGTTAAGATGTTCATCTTCTTTGTTGCGCAATTTGGATCTGTAAAAATATGTTCATCTTCATTGTTGTGCAATTTGGATCTGGAAAGATGTTCCATCTTCTTTTGTTGCTCACTTTTCATATGGATCCTGAAAGAGAGATGATCTGTAATGTATGCATTGCAGATGGGGCTCTGGCTGTGGACAAAGCAGTTGAAAGCAATGGAGTGTAACTTTGGGTCATCCATGATGCTCACATTTGCTTTTTTGCGGTGGGTGTTCTTCCTAAATGGGCTGCTGTCAGTCTTGTGGATTGTTGCCATCATTGTCCCTTTCTTTGTGAATCCACCCCAGAGCTATGACTGGCAGGAGTTTGCTGATGCTTTTCAGCAGAAGAACTTCACACTCGCCATGCAGGTCTGGAATTTTTGTCACCCTTGGATCCCTTTTCAGAGAACTATTTTTCCATAGAGCTAACACCAGTGATCTTATGTCCTTTCTCTTTGTTGTTGATGCATCCTTTCATTTTCCTGCTGACCCTTCTCTCTCTTCTCTTGAAAGCTATGTAACTGGAATGTAAGAAAAACCTCTGTTTTGGTCCCTTTATGAGTCATCCTCTCAGTTTGTGCAACACTGGGTATGAAGATCAATGGCATGAGGTGACAATGAATCTCAATCTTGAGCCCACAAGAAATGTTGTCAATCCAATGTTTATGTGCATTGTTGCAGGGTATTGGATTGGAGAAGTCGTGGGTTTACTATGGGGGTTATCTGTATCAACCTGGAGAGCAAACAGGGTGGTACAAGACAGAATACATGTACCCACTGATCATAATTGTGAGCATTCTTGTCAGCTTGATGGCCATCCTTGCCAGGCATGCATCTCTATCTTGTAATTCTTTCTGTACTTGAACGTTGAGGATTGATAACCCAATGCACCCAAAACCCAGCTTTTTCACCTAATTCATCCTGACTTTTTCTTCTACAAAGGATCCCAATAAACAGATCAGATGGAGAAAGCTAGCCTCTAATGAGCAGATCTGTTAGTTTTTGGCACAGATGTTCATAGAAAAAACCTAACAATGATTTTGAGGTTATTGGATGCTGCTGCTGCAAATTTGTGATACAGGATAGCTGGTAGGATCATGAGCAGTGGTGCTGAGGGTTCAGGGGCAACTGCAAGTGTGCTTTACCCCTATTCCACTCTTGTCTTTGCATCTTGGGACTTTCATATAACTTCTTTTGAGGTATGTGCTTCCCCTTGCAGCCTTATAGTTCTCTATGTTCTGTTGTGGTTCCTGTTGTATTCTTGAAAGCATCAAGACCCATTAGCTAATGATGGGCAGTAGGCAGCTGGAATGCTACGTAGGGGCATACGTATGCAGCTGCGGGAGCTGATGGCTGATGCCAACAATAAAGCTCTGAAGCTACAGAGAAGAAATATTGTCAATTTAAAGGTTCTGTCCTCATCTTCTGAAGAGGCCAATGAAATTTTGTGTATTCTGATATGCTCAAGAAGATCAAACAATTGTCAACAATTCAATATTTGTTGCTATTTGGGGAGAGCTCAAAAAGATGAGATTTGGAAATTGTTTCCCATATGGTGGATCTTTCATTATCCCTCCTTGGGGAAAGTGTTAATCTCTCATCCACCTGTGCAGTATGGACAGTGAGGAAGTTGAAAGTGGTGGTGGTGCAGAGATTTGTGGCATTGTTTGTTTTGTGGCCCATGTTGATGGGTGGAACAGTGACAGCAGTGTGGTTTCTTGTGAGTAAAGAAGAAGTTGTCAATGAGAAACTTGGTGTTTACTTTGCTCTCTCCTTCCTTTCTGAACTTTTGCCTCCTTCTCTGATGGACAACTGCTGCTTTTATCAATTCTGCAGTGTGCCCTTATGAATAGTTTACTCACTCAATAATTTTGCTCAGAGATGCATACAAAACTGCACCAAAAAAGGGGAGCATTACAAAGGCTGCTTTCATGGCTAGCACTGTGAACTTTTGTCACATTGTTCTTGCAATGATTGATTGCTGTTGTTCCTGCTTGTACTTTTAGTTGGGTATTGCAATGTGTTATTATATGCCATGGTCTGCAAACAATGACAGCAGTTCCATATGCTGTTGTTGCATGTGACTGGGTTTGCAATGAAACTTTGTACTGAAAAGTGAATTGTATGTGAAGGCATGTCAACACAAGGAAATGGTAGTCTTTTAAACAGGGAATAAAAAAGGGGAAGTAAGTTTTTTCTGAAGAGATTTTTTATCGTTTGTAGGAAAGTATGGTGCGCCAGTTTTATTTGCACTGCTAAACAATGCGGGTCCAACCCTGGTGAAAATTTTGGTAACTATGGAGGAATGGCGGCCTGCTACTTATGAGAGAGTGGTTGTGATGAAGCTTTACTTTCTCCGTGTCCTCAACATCTCTACCTTTTTCTACAGGTCTACAAGCCCCAATTCCATGATGTGCAGCTACCATTGTTCAGAAATAATACTCCTTGTAATGTGTAGTTGCAAAATGTCAGTCTGGAATAAGTAACATCTTTGCCAAGCCTTCTTTGAGATCTCAGAAAATGTTGTAGGTGCAAAGCTTGGGAGTGACCTCTATTGTGCAGATTGTATACTGTGCTTTGGGCTTCTTGGACAGTTTTGGATGGGCTTACTGATAACCCCACTTGTGTGGGGACTCAGAAGTGTCCTGACGGGTTCAATTGCTGCACTAGCACTGACATTGGTGAGTGGCACTTGTGCACAGCTGACCAGGTATATTCACATCCCTTAACCCTTTCTGCTCTTACGTTCATACTTTTAGATCTAGACAGGAATGAATAGGGTGTACCTTGTTCTCTTACTCACCCTTGTTTCAGAACTAGTACTCCTTCCAAGATAATAGCACTGCAAACACACATTGAACCCCTTTCCCAAAGAAGAAGGTGGTACCCTTGGTGGTACCAGAAGTAGAGTTTCTCTCAGTCACACTTCCTCTACAACAATGCAGTTTTGATGACATGAGGTCCCAGATATATATTGTGCTCTGACAAGCAGATCTGTTAGAATTTTTTTGCAGATAGGAGTGTGCATACCTGCATGCACAGAGAATTGGGTGGGAGGTCAGTTATTGCGTACGATATTGATAACAACTTTCCTCAATGTTACATATGAGATAGTCTATGGCTTTGGTTACATCATGATCTACCATGTATAATAACGCTGAACCCTCTGCTGGTTTGACTTTCATACCTGTGTATTGTTAGGCTATGGGCCTGCAAAAAGTTCAGTTCTGCAGAAAACTGTTGAAAGTCCAATGTTTTGCCAGTTTATGACACAGTAATGGTAGGTGAAGATTTTCTTCTTCAATTGGAGTAAAGAAATCCAAGGATTGCAGGCAAAACGGGCGCTGGATATAACAGACTTCATTGTTGACATTGTGTACTTGCAAGCAATTGTATGGGTGGGCTCCTGTTATAGCCCCATAGCGTCAACTGTTGGATTTGTTTGCAACTTGGTGACCTTCCTTGGGTATAATGTATGTACACCTCAATGGTGTATTTTACACATGACATTTTGTTCCTGTACAATACTCTCCCCAGTACATAACATTCATCAGGAAATGGAAACCATCTGTAGGTGTTTAATTAATAGCAAATCAGGACAAAAGAGTTGAACAAAATCAGAGGCAGGTTCATCATGCCGCTTCTAGCATGATAGTATAAAGAGCTAAGCATAACCAAATTTGAACTGGTGTTGATGTGGTTGTGCAGGTTGTGCTTTTCAATACATGTGTTCCTGTGGAGAAGCCATATAGTGCATCTCGCACTTCAAATTTGACATATGGTTTACTCTTGGTTACCATCACACTTTGTATTATACCTGTTTCTTTGACTTACACCAAGGCGAGTGCTGGATTCTGTGGACCTATACAGGAAAAGATATCCATGTACAACATGCTGATCAGTTACATCAAGGTGCCAAGAGAATTATCTTATGCTTGTCTGGTGCATGCATACTATGGTGAGATTCTTGAATTTCTCACAATGGACATTATACTTTTCACTTGCAGCAAGGGCCCATGGAACTGAACCAAATCCTAGGGGTGCTTGGAAACGCTTGGCTGCTTAGCGTCTTTATATTGGCACTCATTTTTGGTTTGGTTGTAATGAGGGCCAAGCTTTCCCAGTCAATCAAATTCTTGGAAGTCACTAAACGAGAACTCTACATGTCTCGCCGAATCATCCGGGAGAAGGTTAACTATAAGCGTATGCAGTCATTAGCATGTACATATTCTGAATACTTCTCACTTGATATTTTAGGCTCCAGCCCTTTACTGCACATCTTTTTCTTCCTTGGAATTGTCGTCTCTTCAACAAATGTTTTCTTGGTTGTAACTGCATTGTATCTATTGTTTGCATATAGGGCAAGAGATCACAGTATACTTTGAATAAAAGATGATGATTACACAAAGAATTACTGAAATATCCACTGCCAATCTGTGACCTTTCCACATGTGGCTGTGTTGTGAATAGATTATATCTTATCAACAAAATGCTTCTTGGTTTTATGTGCAAATCTTATTGAAAATTGTACTGATGCTATCAACATTTTCAATGCTGCTAAGAATTTAGTTTTGTCTGGTACAGGACAATGCTCCTATTGATTTAATGCTGATTCACTGAGATTGAGCGAAGAAAAATCAAACAGCAGTGCCAAGAGAGAGAACCGGTTTTCACAGGTGGAGGATGGAGCCAGTGATGAGAGAGGAGATTGCATTGACTGTTTTTGGCATCTTTCACCTTCAACTGAAGGTGTGTAATCTGCTGGATTATGCAAACTAAAGGATGAGAACAAGTACTTGTCCTAGTCCTGGCATTCATTTTGCAATTTTGAGAATCAGGTGCTTGAACTCACGTATGTATTTTATACATAAGTGGATGTCAAAAAATTCCAATATGCTACTCCAAAAATGCTTGTGGTTTAAAGATCGAAGCATTACAGGAAGAGCATACCTTTTGTCTGATCAACAAGTGGGCTGTGCCAGCATCAAGTTGAATTTTTTGGCCATCAAAACAAAACCTCCATTTGGTGTACAGAGTCAGCATTTTCTTCATGATCTGATTGCTTGCTGAAGAGTATCTGCTGTCCAGCATTCAGCTAACTTGAAAACTTGGTTTGCAGGGAGATGCATGCTGATTCAAAGATTGTAGGGAAGCATTCAAACCAGTCTTTGCATGCATAATTGATGATTTAATGTGGTTTTCTTTGGCTTGACAGGTACCTAGGACAATGAATATATTTCAATGGAACAATATCATCAAGGAGGTATCAAGGTGCAGAGTATCAATTCATGAAACAGACATTCATGACCACAATATCAGGAATTGGAAATTTGTTAATTGAGTATCAATTCGAAAAAACACATTCATGAACCCAATATTGGAAATTGAACTTGCACGAAAATGCACTGGTCTCGATGTAAAAAAAAAGAGCACAAAAACCTAAATCTCAAACATTATAGTCTTGCCACAACTTCCAAAGGGAATGACAACATGGAAAAGAATGAAAAGCATTTTGCTGTGTTGCTTGCAAAAGCATTCTTCTTGAGAGTTGCTAACTGAAGTGTACACCAACTCTTTTGGATATTTACTGTTTCAAAGTTTTGAAGATGCAAAAAAACGAGAGCAATAGAGATATCCTGAAAGTCACCCAGTCTTCACCCTATCTTTGGGCCTCCTTTCACCCCCAAACCTCTCTTTCAATGGTATCTGCAAAGAAAGAAAAATTTATTAAGTCTGGTTCATTTAATGCACAACGTTTGAGAGTAATCATAGTAGCTGTACAGGTAGGAGCAGTGAAAATATATGTAGCAGCAGTGGAGGCCCTCAGGAAAAAGGAAAGACAGGATGAAACTCAACTACCACCAAAATTGTTGGTGTTCTGGGTTCTATTCATGTTTGAAAATCATCATAATTATCATAGGCTACACTCTGAATAATTTCACTACTCATATCACCATATTATAGTAGATGATGAAAACAAATATGATTTCAAATTTTCAAAACGAATTCATTTTTTGTAAGAAAATAATTATGGTACTAGTTTTGTCAATGTGGAAACTGACCCTAGGCTATACAGTATTGGAAGACTGTCTTGGAAAAGAAAGAGAAAAACTTTGGTTGGAATTGTTGAGTCTTCCAAATTGAAACTTGTAAAATGCACATGATAATCATACCCAGTGAAGTACAAATTCAGACTCATTTGTGCAAATGTAATTGAAATTATTTTATTTTTAGGCTTGAAATAATTGAAAATTTCACAAATTGGAATTAGGGTTGTTGAACGCCACTTTTTTCAACAATACAATTATTTCAACAGTAGTTGTCAAATATGAGCTATAAGTACGGTGGTTTTTATTTATGAACTAATTGCATGTCCTATGGAAGCTGCTAATAGGAGATTGGAGGTTCTTTTGTAGGTTTGGACTGATTGATAGATAGCACAAAACTTTTTTAGCATTGGCCAACCAATTTCATTCATGATCACAAGCTTTCTCATGAATATCTTGATGACAATCTCTAATGTTTTATGCAGAGTTTTCCAATTATTGCAATCCCATGTAGATTTCACACCACCTACAAATAATCCTATGTTAGTGGGTTTAGATCAAAATATTAAAATATTTTTAAATTAATTTATTTTGAAAAAAGATAATTAGCAATTAGACTTCACAATCCATGATCATAAAGATTGTCATGAAATAATTTCCATTTTCATTCATTTTAGAACATGAAATTCAATCTTCACCTACTAGAAGAATTAACCTTTTAGGCACCCATAACAGCCTTTAGTGACCTACACAACACCGTCATTGTTCTCAATGTCCTTTAGCACCCCTTGTTGCCCCCAAAAAAAATAAAATTGGACCTTTCTATCATGTGTTACCATATCTAGGTGCCTAACCGTCTACCACAACACATCAGCATAAACTCCTATTAAACAAACAGACACATGCATAATTTAGAGCTTGTGAAAAATTGTATGTTTATTTTGTGTAATTGAAGATTATCATGTTTTTTGTGTTATAATCAAGGTGCAATTTTCTCTGCTTAGCTTTGGGGCTTGGATATGCACAAGGTGTGGGTGAGTCGGATTTGAAAACCAAACATGACGTTCCAATGCACAAAAACAAAGTTCTATCCTAAATCACTAAAAATCGAAAACCCTTTTCACACTAAGATTTTATTGTTTGCCTAAAAACCCAATTAGATTACATTCATACTAATCCTTACATTTCCAATAGCCCCAACATCCTTCCTATTATGCTTGTCAATAACCCCATAATGCTCCTCATGGTTTGAAAAAATATATAATATAAAATATTTGTAAGATTTCACACATTATAAGCTTTACATGAATAATTGGTGCTAGTCAATAAACAAATTTTAATGTAATGAGTTGGGATGTTTATGATTTCATGAGTGTTAGATGCTAAAATTTAAATGAGATTACCATAGGTTAACATGAATGAAGATGTTGTTATCCAACTCTCCATAAAGATTTGATAAGGGGAGAGGGTTTGAGTTTTCATTGATTCTAAAAGAGATTAAAACTAAAGGGGAAAATATTTTCAATTGATTCAAAAAGAAAAAGTAATTAGAAGGGAAAAAAATTGTTTGTCCTCAAGTACGTATGGAGGTGATATTAAAAGATTGTTAAATGACATTTCCCATTATATTAATGAATTTGATGTTTAGAATGAATTTATTAAATATATCTAATTTCATAAACATAACATTCATAAAAATGCTCCAAATTTGTCAATTTTGATAAAATGTTCTACTGGTTATTTTATTTTCAATGTTGATTTACATATGCATGTTTCTAATTTGGATTGAAAGATATTCCTTAAAACATTTTAAAAATTAAATTAGAATTAATTTAACTAATAGTCTACATTTTATAATTAATATATTTTATTTATTAATTTAGATTTATAATCTTAGTTTTGATTACAACCATTATTAAATTCAAAATTTTCAAAATTTTATTTTGAAATAATAATTCAATTATTTGTAATTTTGATTTTCAATATAAACCAAAAACTATTATCGTGTGAAACAATTCAATGTTACCACTTATTAAAATTATGAAAAATTTAAAAATCAAATTCATTAAAAACATGTATATATGATATGTGATTTAATATATTAAAATACATGAAAAAATGTTTTTCTTTTCACATGAAACCAATACACAAACTAAACAACATATTGATTAGTGCATAGTTGGAGCACTTTTGGTGCATGGACGAACCGTGAACATACACAAATTCACAAGATTCACCATGACCTGAACTTAGGGCAAGCCACCACTTTCCCCCTTATAGTGTTTTCTATGATTAACCACAAGGGCTGCATCCAAATGTCATTTTTCCTTGGACTCCTAAGTCAAGAGTCCCAAAATTTTCAATTTAGACTTTTGGCACTTTGGAGGCTCATAATTTTTTATGTAAACCTCCAATTAAAATGAGTTTTTAAGCAAAGTTGTAGCTGTCATCAAGAACTTTCCAATGATGTGTGACAAGAATAATTGACCAACTTATCACTCATCCTAATCCCCATCCTAGAACTGCAACATGCCCCTCTTACCTTCAAAGTGTTGCGAATTAGGGAGCATACACCAACTTTTTCTTCCTCCATTGTTTTCACCTTTGGACTCACATTTGAATATTTCAAGGAATTTGGGGGTGTGTCACATGGTATTAGAACTTGATCCACCAATTGGGAATTCCGATGGCACATGAAAAGAACTATAAGCAAGCACATGCCACCATAGTGGAAGCACCCACCCAAGACATAGATGTTCCATCCAAGACCATTGGGGAGGAAAAAAAAAAGATTTTAAAGAGCAAGAAGACCGTGACAACCATGATGATCATGAAAATGAAAAAAAAGTAATTAGCCATAGTTATTTTTCCTCTAGAATAATTGGAAGTTTTGTCTAAAATGAATAGGTTTGATTTCACTAGGTTGGTTAAGGCCATCAAAAGAGGATCATCTAAAAATGTAGGATTCAAGCCCACTAAGCTTGGGAATTTTGATGGGGTCCAAGATTGAAAGGTTATAGATGTTTAGCTTGTGGAAATGGAGGACTACTTTCATGCCACCAAAGTTGGGCAACACTCGGTTGTGAAACTTGCCCAATCCTATTTAAAGGGCTATGCTTCAACATGGTGGAGGACAATGAGGCAAGAAGAAAGGAAAACCAATGGTTACACATGGGAATTTTTCAAAAAACACATTAAATTAGAATTCACTCCAAAGAATTCTAATTATATTTCAAGGTGCAAACTTTGTGACCTTATGAACGCGACAAATGATAACTTGCACCAATATGTGAAGGTGTATTCCAAACTCATGCTTACCCCAACTTTTTTCCTTCTGATTTTTTCACCTTTGGATTCACATTTGAGTCTTTCAAGGACTTTAAGGGTGCATCATGTAGGTCAAAATTTAAATCATAATTGTAGATTCATGTTTCAAAACATTAATAATGTATTATTTAATAGGTCATTAAGACTAAAAATGTAGGTAAATGAAAAGGTGAAACATAAATGCATTTGAGTGTGAATCATGCACTTATAAATAATAACATGCATAAAGGAATCGCAAGGCTTTTAGGACCTTGGTGTGATACATAATGATGGTAGGTTACAAAATGTGATTAAAAGTTAACATGCAAATGATTTAAAACAATGTTAAATCATTGAGGAACATAAAATTTGAACATGTTTCAACTCCATAAAAAATGAAAATTATTATGATTAAAAAACAATTTTTTTCGTGATCAACATGTATTGTTTTAAAAACAAATCTTGGCAATTCAATTTGCACCCAATTTACAAGCATTGGTGTATTGATCACAATGAAAGGAAATCACTAATTCTTATGTTGTAATTTTATTACACTTTATCATCAAGTAATGATATTTGTAATGAAAAAAATGTTGATTATCTACCCATATACTCAATGATGTTTTAAATTGAATTTTTAACTAATGAAAATATCACAAAGTTGATCCATTGTGAAACAACTCCATCAAAGTTGTTTTTGCATGCTAAATGTAAAGGCATTTTTACATTTTCACTAAATTTGCATTTCAACATCTATTCTTTTACTAACAATATTTTGAATAGTGTCAACAAATCTACATGAAGCCTAATTAGACAACACATGTTCATATGTAAATAACATGAGATGTTGAAATAACAATGGTATAAATGTATTTTGATTAAAGGGTAATAATGGTATGATGAATAACAAATCCTCCTGATTTGCACAAAGACAAAGATTTTTTTTTTAAATTTCAAAATTTGTTCTTGAAACAAGAAAAACCAATTCATTCCTACATAAAACACAAATGTAAAAGAATATAGAGATCACAAAATAAATTGTTGCATTCTATTCAAAATAAATTCCAACCACTAGAATGTATTTTGGTAGGAATAGATGAATAGTGAACCCTAAACTTGTTTCACTTATGCAAGTTTTTTGTTTATTTTATCATTAAAATTTCATGGTGATAAATGTGTATGCACTTTTGGGGGGTATATGCATACTGGGTTATATGGGATATTTTATTCCATGGTTGAAAATAGGGCCTGAAAGGGGTAACATTTTATTACATGAAGCCAAAAAAAAAAAGAAAGTGACTTCAAATGGGCATAAAAAACATGCTTGTGAATGTGTGCAAAGAGGGCTTAGGCTATGAATCGCCTTTGCATGTTGAAAGCCCGTAAACATTACCATCCTCAGGAAGGTAATGCTAAGTAAACAAGTTCAATTTCTTTTTACTTCCAATAAAAATTATTATCAGCTACTAATTTCACTACAATTATTCAAATAATAGTAAAGACCTTATGCAAAGAGAAATAAAAGAAAGTAAGGCTTGTAATTGTAGGCCATTTCAATAGTGTAAGAAAAAATATATATAAAAAGCAAGCAAGAAATATAAGAGTGCTTGGGAAATAATTATTAGGTTTAGACCTCTATAGTGCTTTCAATACATCAATATGGTGTCTAGTGGGTTTGTAGGCCTTCCATAGTTGCTGTCTAACCTTATAAGGCCTACAAACCCTCTAGTGGTGTTGCTTACTATCTATAGTCCTTTAAAAAGCCTTCTCAATGTTGCCTACCATTTATAACCATTTCAAACCCTTGTGATTGTTGCCTATTATTTGCAGTAGTCTTGTTTGTCTTGCAAACTTTAACCCTAAAGTATCTTCCCTTTCCTACTACCATAGACTGGTTGTTAACTTCTTGTGGCAACACAAAACTTTGTATTTTAGAGACTAAAATAGAGTAGACATTATCACTAATTTTGTAAAAGAAACATATAACTACTATAAAAAATGTAACAAAACATTATGCAAACTTAAACTATATTATTTTCCTTCATATTCTAATAGAATAAACTCACACAAAACACATTGAGGTCCTTCAACCATTTTTCATTAAATAATACCAATACAATACAATTCCAAGCTATGTCCCCCTCCCTAATGTTACACATACTACACATTTCCAAGAAAGAACTCTTAACCAAATTCTCTTTCATTGAATGCCATAGAATCTCCCTAGGTCTTTTTTTTCCTTCTCACAAAACCACACAAGGCCCACATTGACCCCATGAAAATAGGCCCTTATCCTAATCCTTTTTAGAAATCTCCTATGTGATTGGGTGGATTATAACCAACCACTCATCAACATGAACTAATTAATCCCACTAACTTCATCCCTTTGGTAAGGGATGGTAAGTCTACCACTAGTAATTACTAGGATGCCTATGACACTAACTAGTCTAGGGATTTTTTTACCCCTTAATACAATAGTTTTTGAAAATTACATAAAATATCAAGTTAAAAGTTAAGATTTACATAGAATAAAAATGTTACCCCTTTTTGGTTCCATTAAAACATTTTAAGGTACCTTAATATTTAGTTTCTTCACACTTTACATTACATTTTGAAACAATTAGGGCACACATGAATGATTTAAAAACTTCCATGGGATGGGATTTGGATGTGTTTTGAAGGCTTTCAACCTCTCCATGGTCATAATCCCTCACCATACTGTAGAAAAGACCTAAATAAACAAGTTTTCAATTTTCAATTTCAATCATGGGAGTGTTGTCAAGTTTTTTTTGTGTAAGGTAACATTTGAGGGTTAAGATGTTTTTGAAACAATGGGCCCCCAAGGCCAAAGGCCAAATGTCCATTATTCAAGGGCATTACATGGTATAAAAATTGACAAATTTCCATTGATTTATTAAAATATTTATTTTCTTGATATCCCAAGAAGAAAAAATATAAAACCATGTAAAGCATTTTGAAAAATGAAATATCACCCACTTTTTGGGCATTTTTTGAAAGACCTAAACTATGTTTTTTTGATAAAAATTTATAATGCAAATTATTACGTAACCTCTTCACCAAAATCCAAGGAAACTTGGACCCAATTTAATTTAATTAAAGAATCTCAATCTTTTAAAAAATAAAATTAATTGACATTGAGTTGCACCACATGGGTTGTGTTCCCCTGTATGTGCACACTATGAAAAAATTATAAACATTTGGGTTGAAATGCAATTTAATGGACGAATTCGTTTACTTGGGATTACAAACTATTAGCTCTTAAAAGTCCTTTTACCAGAAAAAAAACAAATTTTTCATAAAAAGGTATTTCCAAATGAAATATTTTGCAACTTTTTATTTATCATATTTACAATTGTTCCAATATGTCATTAATTTTTTTTCTTCAATAAATATGAATTTTCAAAAATGCGCAAATTTTGCTAAATTTTTCATTTCATTTTAAAACATGATCACAATTTCAATTCACACTAAATTTTTTTGACATATTAAATTTTAGTTTCTTGTATTATAATTTATAGCTTCATTTTGAACACCATATACTTTTCACCACATTTGTATGTTGTAAAAGATTCATGAACTTTAAATAAACCTTGAGTTTGAAAAACAAAAAATTGAATTTTCTTGAAGTTTTGAGTGCATATTAGATGTGTTTAATAGCTGTTCATTACTAGAATTACTTTTTAAATTAAAAATCTTGTACTAAAAAAATAGAAGGCCCTTTATGAAAGTAATGTTGTTGAATAAAATTAAATTTCCTTTCTTCAAACCAAAATTCAAAATTGAAACGTGTAATGATTCAATTTAAACTTCATAACACAAGCACAATTTGCTATAACTAACACGCCATTAAAGTGACACCACATAGACATATGGAAACAAAATTGCAAAGAGTTGATGTGATGACATAGATTTTGGCTCATTTCAACCCACTTATAGAAGTTACACAAGTAAGAAATTTATGTTCCTACAAAGTTCTTGACATGTCTTCTTGAAATTATTTCAAGTTGAAAGTCTTGAAATGCTTGTAAATTGACCCCTTATCATTAAGTGTTAAATCGCATCATTGTAAAAACTTTTATTTTTGGTTTATCAATTATAATCAATAGGGTATGGCCCCAATTGTTGATTGAATAAATGGAAATTATTACAATTTTGTAAACATAAATCCAATGGCCTTTCAAGCCCCTAGTTTTGACCTTTGAAAAAAATTGCTCAAAAACTTATGATTGAGTCAATTCGCTATCTATTAATCAAACATAAAAAATGAACATCTTAAGCCTTCATAAAAATTAAAAGCATTAAAAGAAGGTGGGAAAACATCTTCGTTCTATGTTTCTAAACAAAAGAACCTAAAATGTTGTTTTTTCCAAACTTCTCCTTGATGATTAATTTGAAATATTAAAATTAATTTGTAAAAGATTCAATTGAAGTTCAAATTTTACATAATTTGGGTAATTATTTGATATAAAATTTGAAGTGAAAAGTCATATTTAAATGAATTCTATGTTGTTCTAAAATTGGCAGGGTTAAAGAAATGTGAGGTGTGATGTTCCCTGTGGTACCACCCAAGGATGGGTTTGATATATAAACAATATTAGCATCCCCTTTAAGGTAGACATGCTTATCACCAAAGATTTGAGGATATAAACTTATAAATCTTTGGATATCGGTCCATTGTTTTTAGAGCTACAAGAGATTTTATAACTCTCCACCTAGCACATCCAAAGTTGCAAAAAAGTTCAAATCGGTCAAATAATGAGCAAGATATGTTCTTTGAAAATGAAAGCACGTGGTGTTTTGTTTAGGGACATAAGAACAAGTTGGTGTTTTGGAGCTTAAGATCTTTAGACATTGATCCATTGTCTTTGCACTTCAAAAAAGTTTTTTCAATTTTTAAACAATGCAACCATAACAAATAAAAAATTGAGAAAGATATAACATTCAAAAGTAAAAAAAGTTTAATGTTTTTTTGTTCTTTTTGAATGAATTCATCTTCTTCTAGCTTTTCTCTTTTTTGATTTTTTCATCATTTGTCTTTAGAATTCAAAAAAGTATTGTAAACCTTCAATTGGTGCACCCATGGCCATGAAAATCTTTCAGAAAAAGATAAAAACCAAGAAAATATGTTAGGTGTTAGATGATAGAGTAATGTTTGGTGATATACATGTTCACCCTAACAACAATGGGAAATATTGTATAATTTTATTTGAAACTTGTTGCAATGTTAAAAACAACAAAAGTATAATTTTCAAGTATATTTTGATGTTCCATTCTTCATAGTTACAATTATATGTCAAATCATTGATTATTATTTTTTTGTTTACAACTAAAGCATAGAAAAGAAATTGAAAAATGAAAAATACGAAAGTGTGTTTTCAAATAGGGTATGCATGCGAAATCCTTAAAGTCAGTTGTTTTCAAACACATACACCTCAATAATTCCAAGTTGGAATTTGGACATCAAAGTTGTGCTTGCATTTAACAATCATGAAGCACAACACACCACAAGGCTTTGATTTTTGTGTATATCATGTCACAACAACACATAATATTACTGTATTTGTTGTATGATTTGCTTTGAAGTTATTGCATTTCTGAACTACGATTCTACATTGTGTTCTCTGCTCTCAAATTACTCAATTTCAAAGAAATTACCACAGAGTAACTGTGGGTTAGGATGGTTAGCTGAACATACCCCCAAAAGAAGGGTGGAAATGAAAAAGGTTCATTATTATGTATTTATTGTGTTCTCTATTATCTTCAGTAAAAGTCAAAGAGGTTCAATTTTAAAATAAGTTTTATGGATTTTTTGTAATTGATTTTTGCATATGGGAATTTAGTAGCACACATGCTTGACTTTTCTGGTATTTTTGGAAAAAGATTGCACAATGGACATCCCCCACAAAGCTTCACCCCAATATTGTTTGCCAAGGTGAATTGACCCCCACATTGGGATCATGGTAAAAACCCCAAAACCCATTTAATGATTCTCCTTATAGGCACCGATTTTCCTCATTGTCACTAGGTTCCAAAGGTGTTTTTTACTTGGTTGGCCTCGAATTTCCAAGGTGATGTAACCAACATGTCACGGCCACCAAATTATCTCTAGAATCTTCTATAATCTCTAAAAATTATACATGTACATGTCAACAATATGCATTGGAAAACATTATGATAATGGTAGATCATTTACCAACATGTCACCATGACCAAATCTCAAAATCTCCACTCTCCAATGTTCATAAAGTCTTACAAGTGGTTTTGAAAATGCGGCTTCGGAGATGTAGATTCCTGTGATGATGATGAAGCCCAAGTTGTGAGTAAGTTGCAGGAGCTTGAAAGTGAGTGACCATGCATCAACACAAGCTCCTAATAGTTCAAGGTCATTTCTGATATGTCAATGGATCTTTGTACCAGAGGAGGAAGAATTTAAGAAGACAACGAGAAAAAAACAAAAATGGTGACAACTTCTTTCTTACTGACGACTAACCAGTTATGTCCAAAAGTTTCCAAAGAACAGCAAGAAGCACGAGGAGTACCTAGATGACGACAAGAACCCAATAAAGCATCATAAAAGTCGATTTAAGGGGGAAAGGAAGAAAAGCAGCGGCTGCATGAACTTTGATCCAGAAAGAAGACAACAATACACATGCGACCGCAAATCTTCTTCAGCTGCTGCAGATCTCCATCATGCTTTCAAAGGTAAGGACCAGTGTTGGGCGGTTTGTGTTTTTTTTTTTTTAAGGAGAATCGTTAGTTTTGATTTAGGAAACATAATTTAACAATCGACCCAGTTTTTTTTTTTTTTCATTCTAGAGAATCAATCAGGGTTTAAAATTTTATAATATATCAATTCATCCAGTTCTTATGAGAATGATTTTCACAAATGTGAGAATTGTTGGTTTTCAAAGGCAGTTCTTTGTAATAAAATATCACATTTTTTTAATAAAAAACTTGATTTTTGAAGTCTGATTTTCCAATAAAAAACAGAATGATTATAAATTTTGTAATAAAATTCAAAGATGAAACGAAATAAACAAAGAAACAGCAATTAAAAAAAAGCTTTTCCAAGTTACAAAATGAAATATTTTTTTAAATTATAAAAGACCTCTTAGTTTTAAAGCTCGTAACTTTTTCATCTCTTGTTTGTTTTAAGTGACCTAAAATGCTATGAAAATACCAACTTAGGCTTTACAAATCATTTTTGAACACCAAAGGCAACATAGCAACGTCCAAAAACATGTTTGACTATTTGATTACTGGTTTTCAAGTGTTTTAAGATTTTTCTTTTCGACTTTTTGATCCCTTACTTTCAAGGCAACATTATTTTCTCATTTTTTATCCATTTTTGACAAATTTTTAATGTCTTGGATGTGTTAAAAGGAGGATTGTAATTTTTCTTTGGACACCATAAACAAAGAATCCCTCCCCTGAGGTTTCAGGTTCTTTAAGCCACTAAATGTACAGATGAACAAGAAAACCAAAAAAAGAACATTGTCCCTTGCCTCCCCAAAAATCAAAATAAAAAAGTCATTTGACTAGACTTTTTATTTTTTACTATGTGTAAGGGCTAAGAAGAACTGGAACCTAGTAGGGTCCCCTTATCCTAAGTATCACTGGTTTTTTTAACAAAGAGAATGGGCCAAGTTTTCATGTTTTCAACTTAATAAGGTGATAATTAGTGTGCTTAGTTTTCGACCCAAGTATGGGATCTAGTGATAATTGGCGAGATTCAAATGAGAAAGAATTCAGGATTAGTGTTGATCATGCATATGACATTTAATTTAATTTTCCCATATCAGGCTAGTGTTGATATTAGGTATGTTTTAAATCTTTTTCATACCAGTTTGGTTCAAGTATTGGCTCCAAGACTGATTTTTGATTTGCATGTACCAAATTTAGACCTGGTACAAAATTTATCCAAATTTGGTATTACCTCATGTCCTAGCACTTTTTAGTGTTGGGTAGGTAAGTGTAGATAAACGTATTTTCACTATGTAAAAATCTCGCCATTCATGTCAATTTCATTTGTGTCAAAAATTTATATACACTTAATGATTTTACCTATTTGCAATCCACATTATTAGTTGTGTGTGTACTCCAAGCTCAATATTCTTTTTTATGCAATGGGACATTTTGATTGTACCTTCACAAAGAAAACTAATACATTCTAATGCTCCCTAAAATAGAATGGTTCACTGCCAACATTCCACTATCCAAACAGCTTCGCTTTAGCTTGGCTATATACAATACAAGCTCGCACTTTTGGGTAAAAGATATGGGACAAATTGTGGTGCTATTGAGGGATATCTTGGGTAAGTTTTGCCCCACCTTATTGGTTGAGTAGAATTTTCACAGGACTAACTTTGTTTCTCATCATTTTTAGACTAGAATTTTCAAGAGCTTGGCTAGCTATCTATTGTGATTCATTTTAATTAATTGAATTAGTTTTCATGCATTTCAAACCTCCTTTTTTTTCTAGCAATCGCCCACTTTGATTGGCCCATCACCAAATTTTTGTTGAAACTTTGGGCAGGCTGCCCACCAAATATGTTATAGGTTTTACCAAGCTCATGTAAAACCATGTTTAAAAGTGTACTTGTTTTACATGACATAATATGAACTTGCACGCTCTTACACTTACACTTACACGCTAGGGAACTGGAATCAACAGAAAACTGTTTCCTGGCCACTTACCATTCATCCTTCATGGTGCACTGGTGTGTGTTGGTTCACTGTGGCCCCTAATCCATATCCACGCACAACACTGGTTCCTACTAAAAGCATCTCCACCTGTGCTCAGTATGTGACTCCAGACAGTAAAATTTATCTAATGTCCTTGCTGCCAGTGTTGGTAACAGGCAAATGCCTAAACAGCCGATGAATCCGGTAATGCAGCTAGAGATTTTTCATACGAGTGAGTACTTGGACTTTTTGCATCTCACAAATTAAGGAGCTGACGATTTAAAGGCGTCAGGGATGAGGATAAGATTGAATTATAATGGTGTTAGCAGAATAAATAGGAGCGAAAAATTAGATTCGAGTATCAGATTGATTTATAGGCATAATGTATCGATGAGCAGCTGGTCCCACAGCTTCCATCAGCTTGTACGGCAATTGCCATCACCGGCTACAGTATTCACGACTTCGATGATGCCGTTAGGCTGCAGGCGCTGCATAGATTAATCGAAGGAATGCTCCAGTAGCAGGGCTGGCGCTTGAGATCGTTGCGGTTTAATCAAATCTATCGTTGCAGGCTGCATTCCAAAAATTATCGTGGCTCAGTGTCTATCCACGGCAGTGTAAATTGCAATCCGTGAGCCTTGCATTAAGCAACAACCAAGCGTGGCCGCTGCACCTGCAAATAGATTCTCACCGCCAGCTGCTGCACCCGCGCCGGAATTCAGGAATCATACGGCTATGTCGACGAGCTGGACGTCCAGAATCGCGGATCCCGAGCCTCTAGGTTTCATGGCGTTTGCGGTCACCTCCTTCGTGTTGTCATGCTATGATGCTGCAATATGGGGAATTCAGGTTGACTCACCTCCTAACGTCGTCACGGGTCTGTTGGTCTTCTACGGAGGAATGGCAATGGGGCTTGCAGGGGTGTGGGAATACGTTTTTGCCCGCAACACCCACGGCGGCCTCGGATTCATCTCTGTCGCCGGTTTCTTTCTGGCGTACGCCGCCATCGGCTTGGTCCCAGGCTTCGGGGTGCTGCAAGCTTACGAACCAGCCAATATAAAAAACATTGACCCAGCGATCGGAATTTTCCTAGTGGCTTGGGTCATCTTCGCGCTTTGCCTTTTGTTGGGCACCATCCGCACTGGCAACGTGGTTCTCTCCGGGCTCTTCTTATTCTTCCTGCTTTCCCTACTGCTCGCTTGCATCGCGGAATTCAAACAAGGAGATCGTATCGGTCTCAGGTGTAAGAGGGTACTTGTAACTTACCAACCCTTCGTCCAGATTTCGGTCGCTCAATACTCTTGCCACCAGTTATTAATCCAATTCCATCTAATTTCATATTCTGTAATATGTGCACCTGTACTTGAATCCAGCCTATTGATCAGGACTCGTAGTCCAAATACTTGTCCAAAATGATGTCAAGCTGCAGTTCATCGCTGTTTGCTCGCATTAAAAGGTTGCGAGCTTAGAATCTGCATCTTGAACACAGGAAAGTGATCTGACACACGCCAGCTTCCTGACTGGATTCGATTGCTTGTTATAACTACTCCTGTGTTTTGACGATCATTGATCACGATTCGCATCATCATCATCATATAACCCTTTGATAAACATGCATCAATTTTCTCCACATGTATGTTCTTGAAGCTGTAAGTCGATTCTTTTGCGATGATCAAGATTCCAGGTTGCCTCCTGCTGCATGTTCAACTAGCTATAGTACTTACACTTACTGATCAGCAGATTCTAAAGAATTATATGTGTTTTGGGGGTGTGAATGGACAATGGACATGCTCGATCGTGGAACCTTCATCATCATCATCATCATCAGGCGAGTGGATTCTTCGGCCTCGTCGCTTCTCTACTAGCATTTTACTTGGGACTTGCCAAGCTTTTAAACGAAGAGAATTCGTACTTCACTCTTCCTACAGGCGAGTTCAATAAACCAAAACATTAGCAAGATATTTTGGACATCAACAATCTCTTTCATCATTCATGGATCATGACTAGCTACAGCTTGTAAGTGCAGCTAAATTTCATGCTGACAACTCCTGAGCCCTTTTGTAACATGCTTACTCCTTTTGTTGAAATTCCCATGGAAACAATTCATCATTGTGGAATTGAAATCCTAGCCACGAGTTGGCACTGTAAACAATCAGACTTTCTAGAAACAGTTTTCCATTTCACTCTGGATGATCTCCAAATTGTTTCTCAGGAAACGTACCCAGTGATCTAGCTCATCAATTAATATCCATAACCAAGTTTCGCACAGGATTTAAGGATCCCAGACCTCATTTAGAGCTTAGAGTAGCTGATGGTAGATCCATGCATAGATCCCAGCTGCTGTAATTACAACTCCGCTGATCATGATCAATCCACGCTCTAAAAAAGGACAATATTTTGGTGAATTAGTCTGAGCTGCAACATCCCATACTTGTTATAATATTCTTGTTTTAAGGTACTAGTGGAAGGGATTTTCTTTTGGGGTTTTTTTTTTTTCCTGCCATTGTGCGAAATTTAGTCAAACGAAAAAACGCTTACTTGTGGAGGTGGACAAGTCTAATTACATCAATATTCTTCAAATTAAGTTTAGCTCTTGTGTTATGTAGATATCGCACTAATCTTTGGTTTGTTACTACTTTACATCTACTTGCATTCTTAAATTTGACAATATTATAATACTTTCATTGAACTCATTTTAGTTACTTTGAGTGTGTGTTTACCTGTGTTGGGCGGGTATCACATTTTTCTGATACCCGCTGTATCCAGTTTTCATAAATCAATTTATCAAAGGGTCCAGTTTTCACCTTTTTTTTCCCCTCTAAAATTTATATGCCAGGCAAGGGTATCAATATATATATATATATAAACCAGCTCTCTTGAAATTCTTGAAATTTTGAGAACAATCGATTCTCCCTTTGATTTCTCACAAACACAATATTACTTATTAATTGGTTATAATTTTTTTTTAATTTCAGAAAATTAAAATTGATTAAAAAGATATCAATTTTATTATTTTTCTTACTAATGGAAAAATTACAAACTTTGTTATAAACAACTTTTCAACACTAAAAAATATTTTATCTATTGAAGTTTAGATGGAGACTTATAGCCTATTCTAAGATCATTAGGCTGGATTTTGTTGACAAATATCAATTTTTCTAAATTTTCAGTTTGTAAGTGACATCTCCTAAGGTTGGTAAGCATTCCATCCAAAGAAAAAATTCTTTCTATTTCAATTTGAAATCCAACAACACCCAAAATTAATCGGGCTAAAATTTAACTATAGGAAACATTGCTTCATATTTATGTCACGATTTGAAAAAAACATTTGATGTCCTTAACATCCAATTGATGCCTCTTAAAAACCAACAATTCCTTCTTCACAAGCTCTTCTACTAGTTCATTTGTGCTTGCAATTTGCTCATAAATATCCAAATTGCAATCATGTTCTTGTTCAACACAATTCCTATCTAACTTTACCAAAGGATGCAAAATGTTCATGGCATTTCACGAATATAGGATACAAGGATTTTCTATCATATTCCTCCACAAGCACAACACCTTGCTCCCTTCCAACAAATGAAGATACTATACGAAGACTCTTAAACCTAGGGTCTAACATTAAAAAAATCATATTATGAACTTTCTTGTATTCATATTTATTCAAGAATGAAAGGAAAGAACCTAGAACATTGATTACCTCCTTTCTAATGTTAGAGGCCAACAAAAACAATTCATCATAAATAATGGAATCATCTTCCATTAGGCTTTCAAATGAAAAAATCATTTTGTTTTCTTCTTTCAATTTCAAACTCATGGAAATAGCAAAGTGTAAAACATTATTGAAGAGCCAATGTCCATGGGATTGGTTAAAAACAGAAGTATAAACAATTGGGGAAAGACAATCCACTATAATTTGATAAATTTGCCAAGTTAGAGGTGGAAGCATTCAACCAGTGACTTTCATAGTAATCTATTTGCTAGAATAAAACACAATGGAAGAACAAAATTATAAGGCTTCTTGAAACATAATGACCTTACTAGCAAACCTACAACACAACCAATAAAAAAAATAAAAATTATCTTGTGTAATCCAAAACCCAAAAATTTAGAAACTATTGAAATGATAATGAAACAAAAAGGATTAGGGTTTTCAGTGTAGTGTTCAATTTTTGGGGCGAATGTCAAAACAAACCTTGTTCCATTCTTATCTTCCCTTTTTATATTTCTTAGGCCAAATGATGCACTTTTATAGATTTACTTGAGCAAACTTAATAGAAACATATTTCAAATCCTTACACACCTTTTCCTCTGTAGTGCCATATTGACATGCTTTTGAAAAAACATGCCCAAAGCAGGTGCCCTAAAAGCTTTCTTTTAAACCAAAAGATACACAGATTACAATAACTTTCAATGTAATGGTCATTACATTGAGATTTGACCTTTCATCTTTGACATAAGCAATGATCTTTTTCCTTAAACCATATTTGTCCAATAACTCAACCTTTGTGAACACAAGTGAAAAAATGCAAGAAGAAGAACTAGAGTAGAAAAGTGTATTTTATAAAAAAATAAGGTTTTCTATAAGTGGTCGTTGGAATGCACCACCTCCACCTAACCCTAATTTTTTCACTTAAAATTCTCTTAAAACCGTTACTTAGGTTAGAGGTCAGACCTTAACTTGGTCCCACTATTTTTTTATAAAAAAACTTAGTCAATTATCACCATTTAATGAAACACAAGTGAGAACTAGTGATTTGATTTTCAAGCAAGGTATCATTTAGTGTGATACACTAAGGGGTTTAAACTATAATGCCCGGCAGGATTTGTGATACCTGCGCCAACACTAGTGCTTACATCCCTTTAACATTTCAAAGCAAATTAATTATTATGAAAAAATCAACACAAGAAATTGTGAATTAATGAACTTTTGTAGAAACTTGTAAATACATTTTGACACTAGTCAAATAATCAACTAGGTTGTTGGTTAAGAAGCTTGGGCTTCCTAGATCTTCATGGTGAAATTAGTAGGCCTCTTAATCTCAATACATTCAAGATCCAATTACTACAAAAGGACTATCACATGTGTAAAAAATTTGACATATGTAATTTTCAAGTATTATTTAAAGGATTTGAATTTTTAAAAAAAAAATAGATTTCATGTGTTTCTTGAAGATTACATTTAAATGAAATGAATGGCATATATATATATATATATGACTAAAAAATGATGTCCATTTTTATCCTCAAGTATAAAAGTTTAGGAATGTCAAGAATGTCACATGACAAAAAAATTATTTCAAAGACATGAAAGGATTAGTAAATATTATTGGTTATTGTTCTCACAAAAAGATTTTTTAACATAAAAATGCCTAAGGGAGAAAGTGTTATAGCCCACATGTGTTAATAAAATTGTGTAACCTTATGGATGACTTATCCATTGCTACACTTTCATAAATAAAAATGAAGTAGTAGCAAATTTTTTATGATCTATGGTTATTATCTTATGTAAGCATAGTAATACCCAAACTAAAACCATCAATACATTAGCCAATACAATAAAATTGTTACAAGAAGAGGAATTGAAAAGACATAGTGATAATCCTAATGCACCCTCCTTAGTTTTATATAGAAAGAGAAATTTCAATAAACCATCATCTAAATTTAATTTTAACAAATCCATCTACAATAGTGCTAGTACTAATTTTAATCCTAATTTCCTTGATGGTCCATAAATCAATGTTTTCATTGTAGACTAATAGGACATCATATTCAAAAGTTTAGAAAAAAGTTAACTGAAGAACATACAAATGGACATACAAATAATTCAATTTCACTTGAAACAAAATTATTCCTTTGTTCATATCCTTATTTGCTGGAATTAATAACAATTCATGGTATGTTGATTATGATGTCATAGCACATGATATCAAACAAAAATGTTTTTCCACATTTCAAAGTATTGATCCCATCCAAAGAGTGTACTTGGGTGATAATTCAAGTTGTCCATTTATAGTCAAGGACAAATTGTACTTCCTCCAAGAAAAGAAAAATCAATTGAAGATGTACCATTTGTACTAAGATTGAACAAAATTTGATATTAATGAATCAAGTTATGTAGATGGGTGTTTGCAAGTTAGGGTTTAGATGTCATTGCATCAATTTTTCTACACCCTCATGGATTGGATTATGTCTCATGTCACTTTTTTTGTTCATTTTATAGAAGGGACTCATTTATATGATTTTTATACAATTTTTTGTGAACTAAAATCATTCTACATAAATATTTTTACATCACATGGGGGACTTTTAATCGTAGACAAGTACAATGCCACAATCTTTAATAAATTAGAGATGGACTCATTATAATCATGGTTTGTAAGAAAATAACACTAGTTTTTCTACAAAACTCAAAACCTATATTTGAAATTCAAAATAAGACCTTATTAACCATTTCAATATCATATGAAAGTTTGATGAACTTTCAATGACACCAAAAAATAATGAAAAAAACAAAGTCCTTCACATTCGCATTTTTTGGAATTGAGATGAAATTTTTCAAAAAAATTGAAACTTAGGTAATACTCTAGTGAGATGTGGCATTATTTTATAAAAAAAGATGAACAATTTATAAATTAAAAAATTTATATTTTTGGCCTATAAAAAATACATTGTGAAAAAATCTAAAATGGATTCCATTATGAACACAGAAGTGTTCCACTCTAGCTTGTTACCTTCATTTTTTTTACAATTCATTGTTTGAACAAAGACACATAGAAAATTAACATAGAACAAATGCATCCTTTGGTGGGAACTACCTCCTCAAAATTTAAGAAAGGTGAACCCATTTGGGTAAGTTTGCAATATAACGAGCCACTACAAGTGTAACCACTGTTAAATTACACACTTGTCAATTTTTAACTCCACTTAGGATTAAATGTTTTTCATGTAATCTACATAATGTGATGTAATATACATTCAAGAATGACATATAAAAATATGAGTCAATTATATTAACATTTGAGGGTGAAAAAGGACTAATTAAACACTTGTAACCAGTTCTGAGGTCTTGAATAAGTCATATAAGAATGATCAAAATTAATTTAGATTTTTTGAAAAAAAATTCATATTCATGTAGATTGAATAATTATTAAACTTTACATGGTTTTGGATCATCATTGGAATTGATATATAAATAAATCGTAAATTTCAAAATTTGCAATTTTTTTTCCAATAGTTCTTGGATATATATAAAAATAAATTATAAAATTCAAAGAAATTAAATTTTAGTATAAGAATATATTGTACAAATCAAATATGTGATTAAACCATAAATTTTGTGCAATGGTTGCATGTCATCTCAATTTCCAATTTCAAATCCTTGCCCTTTTGAAAGCAACAAAGGAGTTGGGTGTGGTTCAATTTACTACAGACACACCCATTTTAATTTAATTAAAATAATTTAAAAAAATTATTGGGATTTTTTCTATTGATTTGCTCCACATGGACTTTGTGTTTGCCATTTATGTACATATTATTAAAAATTGTAAGCACCTACATAGGCTACAAGATTGAAAGATTGGTGTTCCTAAAATGTTCTTGACATGTGTCTTTGAAAGTTTTAACCCTTTATCATTAAGATTACTATTGTAATTTTATTTTTTTTGGTTTATCGATTATAGTCATTAAGGTATGGCCCAAATTGTTGATTAAAATGAAAAAAATAAAAATTAATTCAAATTTGTATACATGAATGCAATAGCCTTTGATCAAAACCTCCTAATCATGACTTTCCAAAATTGCTCAAAAAATTATGGTTATTGTTGAGGGGTAAAAATCCCTAGACTAATTAGTGCCATAGGCATCCTAATAACTAATTAGTTACTAAAGGTAAACTTATGGTCCCTTATCAAAAGGATCAAGCTAGTGGGATAAATTAGTTCATGTTCATGAGTGTTTGGTTGTAATCCACTTAGTCATCTACGAGATTTTAAGGAAGGATTAGGATAAGGACCTATTTTCATAATGTCCATGTGTGCCTTTTGTGGTTTTGGGGAAAAGGAGGATTTTGGGGGATTCTATGGCATTTGATGAATTGAAGTTTGGAGTTTGAGTTAAGAGTTCTCTCTTGGAGATGTGTGGTATATGTAACACTAGAAAGGGGAAAGTAGTTTGGAATTGTATTATATTTGTGTTATTCAATGGAAAATGGTTGAAGGATTTTAATGTGTTTTGTGTGAGTTTACTCTATTAAAATATGAGGGAAGGTAATATAGTTTAAGTTTCCATAATGCTTTGTTACATTTTATATAATAGTTTAACATTTCTTCTATAAAAGTAGTGATAATGTATATTTTAATTTAGTTTTTTAAGTAGGAAGTTTCTTATTGCCACAAAAAGGTAGTAACCAATACATGCCACTATGAAAGGGAAGATATTTGAGGGTTGAAATTTACTAAAGAAATGGGACTGTTACAAACAATGGGTAGCAACCATGAAGGCCTACAATTGTTATAAATAGTAGGTAGCATTGAGACGACTTTTCGTGGGACTATAGATAATAACAACACCACTAAAAGGTTTGTAAGCCTTCTAAAAGATAGACATCAACTGTGGAGGGCATGTAGTGATGCGCTCTCAAATTCCTTGTTGGACCCAAGTTGGGTCCAAATTAGTCAAACAACGAAATTATTTGGAACTTAGGGGCATGCTCCCAACACTAAAAAGGGTAGAGGGGTGTGCTCAAGCTTCGAGATGGGATTAGGAAGAATGACAAGCTTTACTTACTTACTCAAACCTACATCAAACCAACTGACAAGTTGGTTAGTTCACCTTCTAGAGCACCTTTAGTGCTAGACAAGCCACGGGCAACCTTGGATTCACAAGATTCACCACGGCCTGGACTCGGGGGAAGCCACCACTTTCCCCCATATAGTATTCTTTGTGTCTCTCCGTGGCACCTACATTCGAATGGCTTTTTGTCGTGGGACTCCCAAGGGGGAGTCTCGAAACTGTCCCGGTTTAGACTCCTGGGACTCTGTGAGTTCATAACTCTTTGCTTAGACCTCTAATTGAGATGAGGTTTGAAGAAAACTTGTAGCTCTCCTTGAGAGCTTTCCAACAGTGTGTTGCACTCCCTTGCCCACACTGGGGTCAGGTCGAATCTTGACTTTTAGTGGTCGGGAGTCAAACTGGCAATTTGACTCCCGACCTTTCTTTTTACCATAACTTGTGCTGCAGATGTTCAAATGGCTCATGCGAGGCCATTTTTGACATCTACACTTCGATAACTTTCCAATGATATGAACGTTTCAAGGCGAGGTGTTTTGACCTTTGCAATCGAACTATGAAGTTTCAAAAGTCTTGGAGGACTCCCAAGTCCCCATTTCGGGAATGTGAGTGTCATCCTCACACTCCTCCAAAAATGGGGTTGCAACATGTAGACCCAATAGACAGCATTATGATGTATTGAAAATACTGTAAAGGTCTAAAGGATAATTACTTCATAGTCATCTTTATTTTTTTGCTTGCTTTCTATATTTTCTTTTTCTTACACTACTAAAATGGCATATAGTTAGGATAATAGGTCTATCCCTAAATAATAGACCCTATTCTTTTCTTTTTCTCTTTGCATAAGGTTTATATAATTATTTGAGTAGTTGTGATAGTAGTTTTTATTGGAAGTAAGAAGAAGTCAAATTTGTTTCCTGGACATTACCTTCTTGAGGACGGTAATGTTCAAGGACTACATTTTCACCCCTTTATAGTTGTTTCAATCCATGATTTATTAAACAAATATCAAAAAAAAAGTTTAAAGCCCATTATCTTAATAGAATTGTTTTTAAATAATTAAAAAAAAAATTCCTTTTGTGGTTTTAAATAAAGGAGCCCCAAGTGTTATTTTCTTTGAATTTTCTTGGATTTTTTTGTTTTAAACTTGTAAACTCAATTGGAGTTTCAAATTTTACATGAGCTAGTAATCTTTTTATATAAATTTTAAATAAAAATATTTTAAAAAATGAGTTCTATGTTGTTTTCAAGTTGGGTGGGTCTCAAAATTTTGGGTTGTGGCATTGCTAGTCATACCACTCAAAGTTGGGTTTGCAACTTTGCCCCATGGTAGTTGTTTGTCCTAGAATGGTAAATTATATAAGATTGGTAGGCCTATTCAACATTTTATAATGATAAGGAAGAATTATGGCATTTATGCTTAAACCATACATGTACAAGAATAAATATTAAAAAATTATTACACACACATTTTTATGTCATGGTATACGTCTCACATGCATTAACTCTTTAATAAGTCTCTACCACCTATGTTCAAAATCATCTTCTTAAAAAGGCAATTCACCAATTGACATCTAAAAAAAATTGAACACATGTAAGCCCATAGTCTCTCACTCTAATTTTTTTGGTAATGGAGCCTATACACATCCTGGATAAGTTGGAAACTAAATTAGATGACAATGGCTTCGAGTGTATTTTAATAGGGTATAATGAACATTCAAAAGTGTATAGGTAACACATGCCAACTAAAACTGCCAAAATTATTAAGGATGTTGTGTTTTGAACCACATTAAACACTCTATTGTGGTTAAAATGACCAAGTGATTATAATTAACATTTGTTGCCCACTTTGATTTTAACATTATCCAAATGGACGTTAAAGCATTTTTCCACATGGGGATCAGAATGAAGAATTATAGCCAACCAAAAGGATTTATTCCAAAGGGAAAAGAACATAATGTATGCAAACTATAAAAGTCAATCTTTAGATGGTCTAAAACAAGCATCTAAGGTTTGATATATCAAAATCAATCTTTATTTATAAAAATCAATTTTCAAAAATGTGCATCTAATAGTGCTAGCCAATGGTGCTATGTGAGAAAATTGAGAAAAACAACACTGGTTGGAAGATTAGTGTTTGCTATGACATGTACTTGGTTTGGACATTGCATTTGTTGTTAGAAGTATATTTCAACACTTAATAGTTCAAGACCATTTCATTGACCAATGGTTTAAAAAATTATTTTGCTATTTCAAAGGGACACCAAAACATGGCATTCAATATACCAAAGACATAAAACAACAAAATTTAACAATCACTAATTAGTGTGATGTTGATTAGGCTAGAGATTTGGACAAAAGAAAGTCAATTTCTAGATATGCATAATTTAATTTATTGTAGTTGGGGGAGTTAAAAGCTAGGCTGGTAAGCAACAAAATTGCATAGAAGTGGAATATATTGCTACAACCTTAGTTGCAAAAAAACCCATATGGTTGAAATGAGTAATGTCTGACTTGGGATATGTTCCACATTTGCTGACTATTGTTAATTGTGACAACCAAAGTGCTATTGCATTTACAAAAAATCTCAAATATCATTCAAAATCTAAACATATAGAAATACAATTTCATTATATACATGAAAAGACTATCAATGGAGAATAAAAATAAAAATATTGCAGTAGTGAAAAAATGGTTGCAAACTTTCTCACAAAAAATATACATAAGGAAAAACATATGTATTGTATGCATATAATATATTGCCCTTCAAATATAGATATGAAAAGTGAGGTGCCTAATAAAATCCATGATAACAAGAGTTACCTCATGTGTATAAAGACCTAGATCATTTATTAATGAACAAACAACTTGAATACAAGTTTTTATGTTTTTTTTTTTTTTTTCATCTATGACTTTGTTATGTTTTTCATGTTGGGTAAAAGCATGATGAAGTAGACCCAAAAAATAAAATAAAAATTTAGCTTTACCTTGTAGCATGCACATAAAATGTAGAATAAAAATGGATGAAAATAGAATTAAAAACTCTCCTACACCTTAATTATTACTATAAAATAAATTTCAAATTTTAAAAAAATAATTAAAAAAAAGTAAATAAAAAATATCCCCATTGGTTGGGTGGTTTGTAAATTTACAAAAATCTTTCAATACAAAAATATAAACAAGTTTGAATTTATCTACATTTCAAACAAATAGAACAAAAAAGAAAAAAATTGAAGGTTGAAAATTAATGCACAATAATGAATAATTATGTTATTTTTTATCATTCAATGTACTACATTTGAATTATTATTTTATTACTATTTTACATTTACTTTCATTCAGCTTGTCATTTTGACAAGGTAATTTTTGTGCACGTATTATTGTGCTTACTCTTTTTGTTTGGGATGATCACCTACAACAATACTTGGTAAAAGAATGCTTTATGATTTTTAAAGAGCAAGGTATTACCATGCTTTATTTCCATGGCCTACCTATTTTAATGCCCCACATATAGAAACTCCCCAATTCTGTGACTTTGTGTTCATCAAAAATATTTATAAACGAAGGACTAATGGTGAAGAACATCAATTTTCCTATTAATGGGGTGAACTTCAAAGGGAGATCATAACTTTCAACAAGTACATTGGTAATAAACATGACCTAAAATTCATTTTTCCTCTAGGTTGATGGGAAATAAAATTCATATTGAGATTTGATTTTTCTTCTATTTTTTTCATTTTTGTGATTGTTATGCTATAAATGCCACTTGATGGAAAAACTATTACTTTTCACCCTCCTTTATGAGAAGATTACTTGTCTTTGCCCTGAGTCGGCTTTCTTTTGCAGATAATCAAGATTCAAATGTGAAAGAGGATTTCAAAATGAAAAGGAGCTCAAGACAAAGTTATTTTAAGAATAATTTTATTATATGCATAAATTTGAATGGCTCTTGTTAGGCATTATATTGTGGTAAATATTTACACTTAGAAGACAACAATTGTGAAAGTAGGTGATGATTAATGATTCTATATCAAGTAGGTAGTTACATATCTTTTATGACACCATAACTTTATTTTAGGTCCTAATATTAAAACAATTAGAGGTGGTGATGTTAATAGGTGCCAAATCTCTTTACAAGTT
>Ga0209208_10000475_pt1 | contig 51784 bp, 41 predicted proteins | sample S1TSphfallax_3_FD_187694 | JGI IMG/M metagenome (GOLD analysis project Ga0209208, IMG submission 187694) | Host-associated microbial communities from peat moss isolated from Minnesota, USA - S1T2_Fd - Sphagnum fallax MG (SPAdes) (version 2) | ecosystem: Host-associated > Plants > Peat moss >... | reverse complement strand
GGGGGGGGGGGGGGGGGGGGTCAGTTCCAAGGCGTTAACTCTTTCTAGTTGAACTTGTCATGTAACATGCTTCCAAACTAAATGACTAAATGACAGAGATGTGCATTCAAATTGGCATATCATTTGGATGTCTATTGGGGTGGGTGGGGTGGGCCGGGTCGGCAGAAGGGATTTTCAGCTATTCACCTCTCCTATTAATTAGCTGAGGTGCCTCCCATGTTCAATATTTTAATTTTGCAATGAGCCAATTTGATTGGCCCATCACTCAAAAAAATCAAACTACAGAGGCTCCCCAAAATAAAAGGTTGTATTTTGAAGTATAGAGTTCCTCTCCTTTGGCCCACCTATATAGGTGAAACAAGGACAACATTTGCCAAAGCATATGGGATAAAAGTGAAGTGCTATGGAGAACATATTGGGAACTTGGGGAACTTGATGGGAACCCATTGAGAACTTAAAAGGGACATAGTGAGAACACATTGGGAACCAGGGAAAAATGAAGAAAAACCTCCCAAAAAAGTTTGTCACCATTTTTGGCCTGGCCCAATGCCCCTTGCAAAGAACACCCACCTACATAGGTGAGAAGGGGAGGACTTTGGGCAAAACATATGGGATTAAAGCGAGGTGCTATTGGGAACACCCTTGGGAAACACATTGGGAACCTAGGGAACCCATTGGGAACTTGAACGGAACATGTTGAGAACAAAGGAAAAATGAAAAAAAATCAAGGCACTTTGAGTGCATGCTGAGACTTCCCATTGGCTGGAGGAAAATTCTATTTCCAAAACTGTTGGTCACTATTCTTGGCCTGGGCTAATACCCCCATAATAAACTGGGGGTACTTATCCAGGTACTTATCTTTGCTAAAAGGCAGAAGTTGCTTTCCAGCTTTATATATAACCTAGAAGGCATTAGGTAAAAAGTATGAAGAGAGGAAGCGTCTGAAAAAAAGTATGGTCTTTAGATGGTGGAACTTGGAAGATCCAAAGGGAAAAATGTGTATATATATTATGGGAGCATAGAGTTTTATTTTAGAAATGAGTGAGGTATGCACACATCACAAAAACAGCAAGAATAATAAATAAATATCCGAGTGCAGGCCATGTTAGTAGAGAACCTAAACATAGTAAAAGGTGGAAAGTGCAGTAGGTATGGTTGGTTCGTTGCATGCCATGTTGAACCTGCAGCACCTAGGCTACTACTTTGGCGGTACCACCTTCACCTTGTTGAGAGTGGCCTTTAGGGTGGGTGGCTGGGTAGCTATATTAATTAATCCCAGGAATGCTAAACTCGGACTGGAGACCCCCCTGATTTATTTATTTATATTCCTGGGACGATGGAATGTTTATAATGTTTAGAAACCCCCTCAAAAACATTTCACCATTTTTAGTGCTTTAGGCCTCCCGCAAAGCCTGCGGCAAAAACCGATTGGGGAAGAAAAATAACCAAAAAGCAATTTGACTTTTACGTTGGGTTCTACACCACACACAATCTCTTGTCCGGGGGTAGTGGGTTGGTGGACTAACCTTTTCATATCAGTATGTATTCATTCAAGACAAGATGGCCAAGAAGCAGGGTTTCGTTTAAGGATTTTGTGATGTAGCCAAAGTAGCCATCATCTGGAAAATATTTCAGCCAAATTTGGTACATACTAGATATTAAAGTAGGAATTAAAAACAACATAATCCTTCTTTCTATGTTCTTGGTTACCCTGCTGGAACTTATCATTAAAAAATTGGCGATTTGGATTTTTTTTCCTTCAAAATCTGGCGAATTTGGGTTTTTTTGTCCTTGAAAAATGCTTTGTATAGGTTGAAATCATATTTTTCAGGTCGAAATTTGGTGAAAATTTGCCAGAAAAGAATCGCTGCTGAGAAGAACAATGTTTCCGATTGGAATTAGGCGTCAAAGTGTGGACATTGCGGATGCAATTCAATCTAGGCAATAGAGAAGGGGTGCCTTCTTGCCTATTGTTATTATAGAGCATAGGTGCCTATCCTTGTAGTTTCCATTAATTTGTTTTGGGGTGCAACCTTTTTTTATTTTATTTTTTGGGGTTTTTTGTTTGTTTGTTTGTTTGTAAAAGCCACTTTTATTGCTCAATCCCATTTTTTTGGGAAATATTGGGCACTTGAGAAAATATTTTTGGAAAATAGAAGCACATAGGTGCTTCCCTTTGCCCCCCCTATTATAATTTGTATAGGTATATGAAAGTTCAACATTGGGCAAAACATATAGGATAAAAGTGTTGTGTTATTGGGAAACTCTTGATGAACACATTGGGAACACATTGGAGACAACAAACCCTCCTCCCCTTCCCCCTGCCCCTTCTCACAAACCCAACATAAAAAAAAATTAGGCCTTCCCAAGCACATGTCAAGCCTTCTCATTGGTCGCACGAAAATTATGGTCCTAAAACTATTTGTCACCATTTTTTTGTTGGGGCCAATACCTCTAATACAACAACATAGTTTGCAATCATCTTTGAATTAATAGGGTGCCTTTTGAGCCTTTTTTTTGGGTTAGTAATGAATCATTTTGATTGGCCCATCACAAAAAATCAGAAACTCCCCAAAATAGAAATTCCTATTGGAAGATGGAGGGTCTCCTCTTTGGCTCACCCATATAGATGAAAAGAAGACAATTGACAAATCATATAGGCAAACCAAAGTGACATCCAGTTTTATTTTGCACAAGATCTCTTTAAAACTCTTTTTCAAAATGCATTCAAGTCATTTTTTATTATTCAAATGCTCATACTAGTTTTTTTTTTTTGTGATTATATAATAGTTCAAGAATTGAATGTTGTTATCTTTCTTTTTGAATTGTCATTATCCAAAGGAACGATGGGTATCTTTTATCACCAAGAAGATATCATGGCTCCAAAAACCATTTTGATTTTTTTTTATATATGTTGAAGAACCCCATGCAATATGTCATGACCTTAGTTTTGTGTTCACGACCAAGGTAAGGGCTTGTAAAGGTGCAGGCCAAAAGTGAAACCTAGGAGTCACATTTTATGCTCTCGGGGGTGTAGGAGAGTGTGGGAATGAACTCACACATCCTCAAATGGGTTCCCACTTTTGGAGTTGGAGTTTCAATGGACTCTTGAATTTTCAAAGAATAATTTTAAGGGTCAAAATTGTTGAAAACAATAAGATCAGAAGAGAGATTGCTCATTCAATTGCTCATTCAAAAACCAGAGATCACACAAGTATGTGAACAATGCTTGGAGAGAACTCCAACTCTCCTCCAACCTTGCTCTTTATTCCCTTCCCTGTACCACCACATTGAAAACCATATGGGATAACTATTTCTCTCCCTCCTTATTCTAACATGTTGGTGGTACTAACATATCTCAATTCTACCTATGTCTTTGATTACTTGCAACATTTATCTACCACATAGTTTCTAATATCTATCACACTATTATCTATGTTTCATCTACATCAAGATCTTCAACAAAAATTCATTAAATTGAAGATTTCCTTATAGCATTGATTTTTTTTTGAAAAATAGATTCTTAAAATGGGTTCACATGACCCATTTGAATAACATAAATTATGGCAAAAAGAAAGGGCGAAAGTCAAAGTGTCAATATGACTCCCATGTACTAAAAATCAAGAATTGCTCTGATTTACTTGTGTGTAGGTGGTGTGCTACATATCTTTGGAAAGCTCTTAACAAGGGCTACAACTTTTCTTTAGACCTCACCTCAATCGGAGGTCCGCAATAGAAGTGATGGGCCTCCAAAGTTTTAAAAGTCTTAATTTCGAAAATTTTCAAGACAAAATGACATTTGAACGTAACCCCCATGGTTAATCACAAAAACTACTATAAGGGGGAAGATGGTGGCTTTCCCCAAGTCTAGGTCGTGGTGAGTCATGTGAGTCTATGTATGCCCGTGGCTTGTCCATGCATCAAAAGTGTTATAATTATGCATTAACCAACTTGTTATTTGGTTTATGCAGGTCCATGTGAATATTTGACTTGCTTATCACTCTTCCTAATCCCCATCCTGGAGCTCTAGTATGCCCCTCTACCCCCAAAGTGTTGCAAGTTAGGGAATCTACCCCAATTTTTTTTTCATTTCGTTGTTTTCACTTTTTACTTACAATTGAATCTATCAAAGAGTTTGGGGGTGCATCACAATAAGTTTGTATGTATAATAGAAAAACTCAAAAATCATTGATGTTTTTTAGTAAACCAACATAAATGTCAATGAAACGCCTTCTAAAATTTAACACAACATGTGCAACAATAGAATTGTCTTTTATCTTGTAATAATTTAGTTTTTTACAAAAATAATGTTGGGTTTTGAAATGCAAATATGCATGTACCATTTATATTACACCATGTTCATCAAATAAGCCACACCAATCTATGAACTTTAACATCACTATGTCCATGCGTTTTCCCATGTATCATGTAATTGGATTTTTTCATATAATGTTTTTAACTCTAACAATTTCGCAAATAACCAAACCAATAATTGATTTCATGAATATCATAAATATTTCACAAGTTAGAAAGTTCAAGCCATGAAAAAACTTGAAAAACACTATAATCTTCAAGTGAATTCCAATATGATATTTAGTATCATTCTTGGTAATCAACAATCTCAACTTCTGGCTATGTTAAACATTGTTTCCTTTGACATTCAAAATGAAAGCACATTACAATGACCCCCTTTGGGCTGTCACATTGTATTTCTTTCTATGGATGTGCATGTTTGAGTGTATCCCACCTCAAACTTTTGAAAAAAAATCACAATACTTTTGTATATTATGTTAGAATATAACTTAAACAAGATATTAGGAAAAAAAAAAACATTTCATTTTATAAAGTGGGAGATTGGCGTATATTTGTAAAAAAGAATGTAGTGTACTTGTGTACTAAAAAACACAAATATATTCCAAAAATAATTTTTATGATTTTTAATTTTTATGAAAATTAAATATATACTAAATGATGTCATTTTGCATAATTTGAACCATGTTTGGATACCATGTGATTAATTTGATTTTTTTCATTTAAAAAAAATGATCTTTTTAGCAAAGATGCAATAAATGTGGGGTAAATTGAATTTTTTCAAATAATCACATTCATATAGAAGATGACAAGCATTGTTAGATGGTCCATATTTTAAATTCCATTGGAATTGATTAATTTAATGATTAATGAAACTTTAAACTTAGTGCAATCAAAATAAAACAATGGCCCTATTATACTAATGTTTATTACAAATATACCCATGGATATTTCTATATAGATAATGATTTTTTATTATTATTAAATAACATTATTCTTGTAAAAATAATAATTGTCAAACCTAAAAACCAAAATTGATTCCCAAAATTAAATGTACCATACTTTTGGAACAATTATATTATATTTATTATAATATTAGATCCAAAAGTGCCCAAAAGGGGGGGTTATCATAGTGTGCTTTCACCTTTCAAAAGCTTTAAATTAAATGTATGTCATCATAATTTGTTAAAAACACTAGTATAAAAACATGGTTTTTCTGTTAGTAACATCATAACTAAAATGATTGTAGAATCAAATCCATTTGTTTCAAATGATTACCTATGTTTAGTTTCAGTAAAATCAAAATTAATTTTGGGAAAAAAAACTAACTATTTAGTGAAAATGAACATTATGGTAAACACGTGGTGTATGTGACATCCAAATGGAGGTGTTTGATTTTATTAGTCATGCACATGTGACTAAAACTAATTATCTAAATGTGATTGCTTATGACTACAATGTTATTTTTTATGATGTGGTAATAGTGAAATATGTTATTTATTTATTTTTGAATTGAATGACTAACGAAAATGAAAGTAGATAATGGATTTCATGTTCTCATTTGTGAAACTTGAACTAATGTAATTTCCTTAAATTGAAAATTTAGAAACTAACTAAAAATTTTAATTTTAAACACATGAATTTAAACTATATAATTTCAAAAGAGAAATTCATTTCATTGTGATATTTCTGAGGATAATTTTTAATACAATTATTATACTTGGTTTTTCACCCAACTCAAGATATAAAAATAAATGTAATACATTTTACATATTTGAAATTAAAAGGCATTATTAGTTTCAATGTAATTATGAAACTAAAATATGAATTAAGTTAAGTAACTTAATGAAAGATATACATGTGTAATCAATTTCATTATGAAATTAGATAATTATATAATAAGTTTATAATGTGCAATATTCAAAAAATGTGTGCTTATATATTTTGTGATAACAATTTTGTCAACATGTGAAGTGATAATTAAATATCTAGGGTTGTAGGTGAGGAAATGAAGGTTTAGATTTCACTTTGGACATGTTGTGAGCATGACATCATCATCATGATTTAATGTGGGTTTAATAAACTTTCAACAATTAGCTTGAAAAAAAAAAACCAAACATTTTATTGCATTGGAATCATGGGTTGAATACAATTACATTTTGGACTTGTCCATAGTTCAATCCAAAATTATTATTATTAATTTATTATTAACAAAATTTAAACTTAAATTAGTATTGCCATGTTGGAATCATTTCCATCAAACAAATTTAGTATATGTTTTATCTTTTAAAAATGGTCTATTTAATAGGGATGTTATTTCATGAGCTTGCGAGCATGAATGTCAACAAGAGAGCACGAACAAGGGAGCACAACTGTATTTTTTTTAGAATATTCTTCCCACATTGACATGATATTTAAAGCATATTTTGTCACACCTAGCACAAAATATTTAGTGATGTGGAAAAATATTTTTCCACGTGTCGAATGGTATTTATGGATGAGAACATGGATGAAAATGATGATGGATGAACATATTCATGAATATTTGCAATAGGATACATTCCAAACATAATACAAGAAATTTATGTTGGTTTATTGTGAACAATTCATCACATGAAATTCTCAAGTTATACTTGAACTAGTATTTCAAATTCCATTACTACCAAATATATTCCAGCTTTACAACATCCAAACCATATAAAATTTGAGATTAAATCAAATTCAATGGCACATAAGCTTTTTGACCCACCAAGAGGTATGTGTCAATTCAAACACTACATGTCCACCACAAAGATGTATGTGACCATTAGGAATTGAAACAATATTAGGCACCCCATGACACCTTACCATTTTAAACTCTTTTTTATTTTCATTCATTCTCTCAACCCCTTAGCAACTTGCACAATGAAATTGCATTCACTTTCCCTCTATTACTAATTTGCATGAAAAATACCTCAATTTGCATTATTGCACGAGTACTTTTTAGTTATGTCCTCTATTCTTCAACCGTGTGCTTGCAATTGTAAAACCTCTATACTTCAATGGCAAAAAGAAAATTGTAACCAATTGTCACATGAACACCTTGGAATATATCATTAAATACACGTTAATCTCAAGCATACTAGAAAGAATTTGCGAGATGACAAAAAATCGTTGAAATATCCAAGAGATAATACCAAGCTAGACCCCCTCATGCATTTGCTTGAAAATCAAAACATAGGGAATAAAATGGAAAAAAATAATTGACAAAACAGTGGAATGGACAACATGGTGATGGGCAAATGTGAAGGTGGACAAATAGAGTCTTTCTATAATGAAACAAATTGTGAACATTTCCAAGGATGATATGGAGGACTACAATTTGGCACTGTTTACACATGCAATGTACTTCTTCAAAGACTGTGCAAATTTAAAGAAGCCGATTCCAAAGCATTTTTTCACAAGCTTATTGAACAATTTGTTAATAGAAGACTTGCTAACACTTGGAAATTTGCTATTCATAAAATTTATTAATCCTCGACAACAACTTTATGTAACTCTAGGTAGGCAAGCCTAGGTTCCACAAAAATTGAGGAACAAAGTTATAAAACAACTAGTTAATCATTAGATGATAAGGCCAGCCTCAAAACCACGAGATGTGTACGATAATAGAAAAAAATGACAAATCAAAAATTGAATGAGAAACCAAAATCCTATTCTTTACATTGAATTATAGCACAATAGAGGTGTGAAGATGAATATTTGTTCAAAGTATGAAATCACGGAAGGAAATACTTATTTATGAAAAACTAAAATTAAATTATGGCTAAACTTGAGCAATTTTGAACAAATCCATAGTGACTATTGAAACAAACAATAATTAAAAACTTCAAACCAAAACAATAAATGATAATCAAAATCATATACATGATGTTGTGGTTGTTGAACATAATTATTCTACCATTAAAAGTTGTTCTAGCATATGCGATTGTTCCGAATTTGCCAACAAAAACTAAATGGTCCAACGACAACCAATGTTTGTGATGTTAGATTTAAATGCAAAATTTGACTAAAGAACTACAAATATTTCATGAAGCAAACATGTTTCCAAACGTCTCCTATGTTGTGCATTCAATTTAGTTTTATTTTGAGGTTGAAGGGATCCATTAGAGAAATTTAGGACTTTTTTTTTTCATTTGCATCATGTCAACATATCCATATCCATGGCATTCTTGCAAAACACCACTAGATTTGGATTTGTACATGTTTGTACCAAAATAAAAAGTTGAAGAGTGTAGATGTAGAATTTTAGGTAGAGGTTAGATATTAGGCTTCTATTAATCATTTGCATGATTACAAGATATATGCAAGAATGATCAAAATCTTCATTCTAGAATTTATAACCAACTTGCCACAACTACCTAGAAACAATCCATGGCCAAAAGACTCAACAAACAAAAAATTTAGAGCACAATTTCATTGGTAATGCAATTATTTTATAGGATTTCAAGCATCTAGGAAAATAAACGATTCAATCCTAGAAAAAAGATGGCCAAAAAACAACACTGATGTAAAGGATGATCCATACAAAACACCTACATTTGCTTACAATAGGGGAGTGGTGGCCAACTAATGGTGGCCAACATATTCAACAACGAGGTGGAAAAAGAAAACATTTCAAGGTCAAATGAAAAAGAAGAAAGCAAGGGGCCAGAAACAACACACCCATGAGATACCATGACATATTCAAACAAGGAAAAGGAATAATTGATGACACCAAGGTCCAAAATGGACGAAAAAATGGAAGAATTGACAACACCAAGGTCAGAACTGGGTTCAAACGATGTCAACAACACACCGAAAGAAATTGGTTATGCTCATTATATCAAAAACATAGGCCCACGAAACAATTGATATTCACAAAAAATAAAACCAAGACGCATGGATTAGTTCTGCAAAACTCCAATTGGACATATAACATAATTGATCGGAAGGAAATAAACTTCAAAAGTTATAGGGTTAGGTTTTGTGAGTATGTAACATAGATTGAACACTTGAAAGTAGGATTATAAATATATCAAAGTTTCAAAATGGACATCAAAATGGTTAATTAAAAAATGTATGATAATTGTTTTTTTGCAAAAAAAATCAAGGTTTTACAATAACCATAAAAGTGAAGTCGGAGAGAACATGTTGCCTCCAAAATTGTAAATTGTAGCAAAAGTTAATTAGGTTAATACCACAAATTTTTGAAATAGAACATTGTCTCCTAAGTTAAATTCCATACATGTGATATAAAATGTTTAAGAATGCAAATTGGTTCTGATTTAGGGCATGGGGAACTGGGGTTAATAAGTGCAAGAAAAGAAATCTTATGAATATGAACCAGATCAATTGAAGTTAAGTGAAAAAAAGATACATTGAATGAGAATCCTTCAATAATGATGTATGCATTAGTAAATAAGTTTATTTTTAAAAATCTAAAAAGAAATCTTATTATGAAATAGACGAAAATTACATGCCACACTTACTCCCAACTACTTCAAAATCTATGAAGTGCATCATAGAATTGTTGTAAATATGGGGAAAAATAGTGTGGGAAAGAGAAGGGCAAGCTACCAGAATTTGAACATAGTCTTCAACATATGAAGGCAATTGGGAGCTTGAAGGTGGGCTTGGAAAGAAATCGTCATGGGCAAAAAAAATAGTATGCGCCTTGAAGAACTAAAAATACCTTTGTATCACATAGGAAGGGGTGTCATTAGTTTATTTGAATTCAAAAGAGGAAAGTGGAAAGCAGATTTGGTGGAAAGGTCAAACTTATTCACAATCCAAATCAATCTTGGAACACTTATGGGTTGGGGATTCAAGATCTAGAAAATGTTTTGGCAATTTTTTACCCTAGGATCCTTCATCTTGAAAAAGAGGACAAATAACCTCGTCGAAGACCTCCTAATCTCCATCAAATGCCAAAATGTGTCAACCTAGATTGTGACATGCCAACACACTATTACATGAAAGGAAAAGAATGTTAGATGAAATTTTGGAATGAAAATCCAATGCAACAATAGAATGCTTGTAATAGTACATACTAGTTTACGTTATGAAATCAACAACAAAGGATTTTGGCTTTGAACAAGCTCCAATCAAGGCTTCAAATGTTAGAAGATGCATTTTTTTTGCTTACATGAAACGGCTTCCCAAAACTTGAAACTGCCATTGTGGTGTTATCAATCTAGTTATACATAACATTTTCTTTTGCAACCTTGATCCCATGTTTGAGTATGCTAGAAGTAGGTGCTTGAAACTCAAAAAATTTGGGGGGGTCCTCACCAAAAGTGTAGCCTAGTTTAATAAAGTCTACAAGAAGATAAAAAGACATTGAGGATTGGAATAAAAAACTAGTAACAAAAGCAATAAGGACAAGATATGGGAAGGGATATGTACCTTCAACCCAAGATCCTTGGTGCTACACAATAGAAGACTATTCACCACCGCCCATTTCATTCGGATTTACATGGAGTAACTGTCTAGGAATTTTTAATATATTTGAGAATTCGTAGGTCATTTGAGTGGAAAAGGAGGATGGCACCACTTTGGGATAGGAACTTGTTTGCAAAATGAAAACATAGTCCACATAATGCAAGACCTTAGCATTCCACTCTAGAATGTCAACTCCAAATTAAGACACCATGGGAACACCAACACTTCATGGCACATTTCCAATTACAATATCAACGAGCCCTTATGGATTCACCTGAATGAATTTTTGTTTAGTCATTGAAATTGGAAAAATAATGAAAAAAAAATGTTCATAAAAAACAATTAAGGTATTGAATTCACTTGACAAAGGTAGTTGATGAGAATGGCATGCTCGGGAGGCCACTTTCCAGTTCCCATTCACAAGGACACTAGAGAAGACCACAAGAGATGCATTATTTTCTCATGGAATCGTAATGGTCTTTTCGTTTGAGCTAAAGATAAATCATGCCAAAATGGCAGTGGTCAACAACCTCGTATCGAATCAAAACCTAATGTTTTCCCTAAACCTCCGAAAGATAAATCAAGATGAAATGAAGATGGTCGATGACTTTCTAATGAGAAGTCAAGGTGTTTACTAAAATGTCTCTTGTCGATTCCTTCAAATAGGTCATCAAAATCCCTCTTTGAGGGTGTGACCTCATAATCAACCATGGTCACGTCTTATGGAAGTTCCATGACTTCTTAAGGAATTGTCTTTTTCTCCTTCCCCTTTGCAACAAACTTCTTCTTCCTTGCTTGAACATCCAAACCCCCAAAGCTTGCGAATTTCTCTTGGAAGTCGGGCTCATGGCTTTTTTGAGCATAGTTTCAGATGGTAGGGTACAATTTCGGGGGCATTCAATGTACCGGTCATAGTCTTCAAGGTGGTTTGGAGACCATTCCTTGAGGAGGTCATTGCGATGCATTGACGCACTCCCAAGTCCCGGGGTGAACCCACTTGAGGGTTCACCAAGGTGTAATTGCGGAAAGAGGGACTCGGAAGGCGCTCCCGGCTTCCAACTCTAGAAAGGGGTAGAGGATCGAGTTGGGAGCCCAGGGATTAGACTAGGAAGATGACTTAGTAGATCAAGCTTGATTCTGCATCAAAACAAACCACCCACGTGGTTAGTTCACATTCCGGGACACCATTGGGTGTTGGGACAAGCCACGGGCACTTTGGACCACAAGACACACCACGGCCCGGACTTGGGAGTATGCCACCACCATACTCCCTATAGTATACTCTGCGACGCCCCGTGGGGGCTACATTCAAATGGCACAAATTGTCCCGAAATTGTCCCGGCGGGACTCCCGGAACTTTGAACCGCCATAACTCCCGACTGCAGAGTTGGATCGCAACGAGGTCTGAACCAAAGTTGTAGCCCTCGTCGAGATCTTTCCAACGCCATGTCGCACACTCAAATCGGACGTCGGGAAGAGGTCGATTCCCGACTTTAGTGGTCGGGAGTCAAACTACCAATTTGATTCCCGGCCCTTCTTTTGCCCATAACTTGGGCTTCAGATGTCCAAATTGCCAATGCGAGGGCATTTTCGATATCTACGCTTCAAGACCTTTCCAATGACACCAAGAACACCCCAATCCGAAGTGTTTTGCCCCTTTCTGTCGAGCTCTGAACATTCGGGAGTCCCAGAGGACTCCCAATCCCAACTTTTCCAAGTGTTGGGCTTCACCCCCACACTTGGCCAAAGTAGGGGTGCGACATGCATGGTGTTGTCTGCTTTTGGATCTCACCATATTTGAAACAGATGGGGGAGCTCATCAATCACACCCCCAAGGAGTAGAACATGGTAAAAGAACCTAAGGAAAACATGAAATGAAAAATTCATCATCTTCAAGATTTAATGAATGACAGTGCAATGCAAGAAAAACAAAAGAAATAGATTAAATACAAAGATGAAGGTTCAAATTCTCACCTATAAAAAACTCTTTTGAAGGCCTCCTTTCTTCCAAATTATTGTTTTTAGGTTTTGCTACGATGAATACCATCTTTGGGCTTGAACTCTTGGAAAAAACAAGTCTCCCAAACCTCAAATCTCCAATGGCAAATATATTCCTCCAATGTCATTAAGCTGTGGATGTTTCTTATAGTGAGCTTGAAGTTAGATATTGTAGTAGTGTCCAGCTTGAGTGCTTCAACTTTAAGCTACAAAAATTAAAGGTAGTAAGAACAAGCAAAAAATGGACATCATATTGAAAATGGAAAGGCATTCAAGGAAATCTGAAGTTTTACCTGGTACCAAAATGTTGCCTTGTGCAACCATTTGTCGAACTAAACATCTAAAAAACCCTATTTTGGAAACTTTTTAGCTTCCCTAAGAACTTTAGACTCATTCCATTGCTTCAACGAAAAAACTTTATGTTCCTTGCTCACGGAAGAATACATAAACATATGAAGTTTTTCAATGAGCATTTTAGGCTCTAGGTTGTTGTCATAGTGGGCTTGAATTTTTTGCAAAAGTTTGGTCTAAACACCCAAATCACAAATAGGGAAATGTTTGCAAAATATCGAATACTGATCCTTTCTCACATGTTCCATTGTCGTCTTTATCAATTCCTGCATCTTTATAGGAGATCTATCACCTTCTTGGGGAACATCTTCATTATAGAACTTGATTGCCATATTTGCAATGATTGCAAGCTCCCTTTATAAGCAAAACATGAAGTCTTAATAAAATCACGATAGGAAATAAAGTTGTACAAATTTGATACAATGTTATAGATGGAAAGACAATTACCTTGTACATATAATGAAAAAAAGCCTCTGATGTCAAGGAATGTCAAGTCTTCTTCGACTTGCTCTCACATTTCATGTAAACTTCTACTAGCAAAACATGTTTGAATTCTAATCCCCTGAATTTGAAAAAATTCGTGCACCAAGCTTGGCTTGACATGATCAAACTCAACGCCCCTACACATGAACTCAAAAATTTAGATTTTGGAGACAAGCAAAAAAACACCATGTTTTCAAAAATTAATCCAAATGAAAAGGTCTTACTTGTTCAAGTCAATCATGGTTGTGAGCAACTCCACAAGCCCTTCAAAAGTGTCAAATAAAATAGAATTTGTAGATATGTGCCATGATGGATTAGCATTGTGCAATATGCTAATGTATGGCATCCAAGCCTAGATGCGATGGTTCTATCCCACGTAAAAAAATATTGTTGGAAAAGCACACCAAGTTTGGGTCTTCCCATAGCACCTTTTCAAATTGCTCATTTTCAATGACCCAATGCTCATCCCATGTTCCACAGTGTAAAACAAATTCTGTTCCTTGCCCTTCCAGCTTGTTGGAGACAAATAAAAAACCTTGTTCCCTCCCTATATCCCATGTGAAAGGCCTGCTCCATTTTTGAAATATCAATCTTGAAAGCAAGCCTCACAACTGGCATGGGAACCATCATGCACAATGGAACAACCATACGCACCTTCCACTTTAAGGATATCTTGTATTCCTCAAAAATTCCCCTTGTGTTGATCTTTGTTTAGTTCTACACCGCTTGGATTGTCCTATCAAATGATAGGTGGTTGTCCTCCATTTGAGTTGTGAAGGTTGAGATTTGCCAAAGAAAAAAAAGATGAAAAATTGGGGAAAAAAAAAGAAGGAATATCATGAATTTTCCCAAAAAAACCCAACGAACTTCTCTTGATGCCAAGAAAAGCTCGCCAAGTGTCATTTCGCAATGAAGGCCATAGTTCAATTCATAACTAAAAGAAGGAGGGAAGCTCACTAGGTTTTTCTACAATGAACATTGCACATAAGGAGGGAGAAAAAGAAGAAAATGATATAAAATAAGAAGAAAAGGAAGAATTTTGCAAAAAACTCCCATTGAGTTTCTTTCAATGTTAATAGAAGCTTAACAAGATTCTTTCCTAAAACCAAGATTGTCACAACCCCACTTTTGGAAGAGTGTGAGGATGACACTCACATTCCCGAAATGGGGACTTGGGAGTCCTCCGGGACTCCCAAAATTTCAGAGTTCGATTACATGGGCCAAACACCTCGCCTTGAGGCGTTCTTCATGTCATTGGAAAACTATTAAAGTGTAGATGTCGAAAATGGCCTCACATGAGCCATTTGGACATCTTCATCACAAGTTATGACAAAAAAGAGGGGTCGGGAATCAAATTGGTAGTTTGACTCCCGACCACTAAAAGTTGGGAATCGACCTGACCCTGGTGTGTGCAGGTGAAGTGCGACACATCTTTGGAAAGCTCTCAATGAGAGCTACAAGTTTGCTTTAGACCTCGTCTCAATCCGAGGTCTGAGCAAAGAGTTATGAACTCACAAAGTCCCGAGAGTCCAAACCGGGACAGTTTCAGGACTCCTCCTTGGGAGTCCCGGGACAAAAAACCATTCGAATGTGGGTGCCGCGAAGTAACGCAGAGAATACTATATGGGGGAAGGTGATGGCTTCCCCCGAGTCCGAGCAGTGGTGAGTCTTATGAGTCTAGAGTTTCCCGTGGCTTGTCTTAACACCAAGGGTGCTCCAGAATGCGAACTAATCAACTTGTTGGTTGGTTTGATGCAGGTTCGAGTGAATAACTAAAGCTTATCCCTATTCCTAGTTCGATCTTGGAGCTTCAGCACGCCCCTCTACCCCTTTTAGTGCTGAGAGTTGGGAGCATGCCTTCAAGTCCCCACAATTCCGTTATTTTAAAAACTAAGGCCCACCTTGGGCCTAACTTGGGATTTGGGAGCATGTCAAAGACCAGACATTGGGAAAAATCATTAAAAAAATAAAAGATGAAAAGGAAGAAGGGGAATAATTGTTGTAGGGAAAAACCTATGGAGCTTTTCTCGGTGCCAAAAGAAGCTCCACAGGTTTGTTTCTATAATGCAAGTGTGCGAATTAATTTTTTTTCAAAAAATATCCTGCTAGGCTTCTCTTAACATTGAGAGAAGGTTGTTGGGAAAAAAAATGAATGATTGCAAACAAAAACCCATCAAACTTCTCTCGGTGCCAAGAGAAGCTTGGTAGGTTTATTTTCTGCAAAGTTGAATTCACATGGAAAAGAGTTAGAGCAACAACAAAAGATAAAGAAGAAGAAAAAATGGAAGAATGGTTGTAGGAAAAACCTTGTGGAATTTTTTGTAATGCCAAGAAAAGTTACATGGGATTGTTTTTTGTAATGAAGGTGTGTGGGTTAGAAATTTTGTAGGAAAAAACCTATTAGGTTTATGTCGACACTAAGAGAAGTTCAACACCAAAAAAGGTCGATGGGAAAAGAATGAAGGGTTGCAAAAAAAACTCGTCAAACTTTTTTCAACATCGAAAAAAGCTTGGTAGGTTTTTTTTTGCAAAGTCAAATTCACATGGAAAAAAGCCATAGCAATAAGAAAAGACGAAGAAGAAAAAAAACAAAAGGATGGTTGCAAGAATAAACATGTGGAGCTTCTCTTGGCACTAAGAGAAGTTCCACAACTTTTTTTTTTGTAATGAATATGTGCAAGTTAGAAATTTTGCAAAAAAAAACCTATTGAGCTTTTTTCGGCGTCAACAGAAGTTCAACAAGAAGAAAATGAAGTGTTGCAAAAAAAAAACCCCCTTTATATTTTCTTGGCACCAAGAGGAGCTTGGCATGTTTTTTTTGCAAAAATGAACTCACATCGAGAAGAGCCAAAACAACAATAAAAGAAGAAAAGGAAAAAGAGGGGGAAGAAATGTTGCCAAAAAAACCCATTGAACTTCTTTCGGCACCAAGAGAAGGTCAGCAAGCTTTTTTTCCACAAAGAATAATGCAAATGATGAGGAGCTCGGTCTTACCCTCTCAAGAAGGTTTTGCCTTCCAGAGTCAAATGTTGAGAAAGTTGGAGAAAGTTCTAGTTGTGACTCCTTTTCTTGCTTCTCCTCCTCAAAAATGTGTTCACTCTCTTGGTGCAATGCAACCTCCTTTTCCTTTAATGGAAATCCATTCTAATTATAACTTCACAAAAAAAGAAAGCGAAACATCATCTACATATTCAGAAAACAAATAATTTTAAGAAACGAGGATGAAAAAGGTGTGAAGGATGTGTATTACATGACCCATCATGTCCATGTGATTTTTGCTTCTTTCTCCTTCAATAAATGTCGAATCTTCACCCCTCTCCTCTTCTAAAATCATGGACAAAAATTGATTTTTCCTTATTTGTTTTGAACTTGTCCAATTGTGGCCACGCCTTCTTTGATGTTGACGAAACTTTTTCTTCTCAAAATTGAACCTCTGCATCTAGAAGACTTGCAATTTGAATACTTGGAATGAGCTACAAGCTTCAAAATGTATCAATTACACATGTTGCTGACATTAACTTTATACTGACTAACTAAAACCCTAAACCTAAAACGTATTAAAAATTTCTAAATTTCTAATATGATTACATTAATTTAAATATTCAATGGGAATTATATTTCCATGGAAGTTTTTATTATATTTATATGTTTGGCACATATATATCATAGTTTGTCATATTAATAAATGATCCACATGCCAATTGGATTTAGGTTTCACATTCAAAAATTTACACATTTGCTCATGGTCATATATATATTTTCAATATCTAAGGAAATCACATGCAAGAGGATAGGTTGACATATGCATCCAAATTCATTTACATAGCACATGCATGTGTATGTATGGTACATATTTATTAAAAAAGTGCATTCTTTCATTTAAATGGCTAAGAGATGGAGTACATACATTTGACACCAATAGATGGCACATCAATATTACAATCGCATTGTTTCATCCATCACTCATCTACTTGTGGTATGTATGTAACAATGTTACCTAGAGTTCTTATGATACATATTATACATGTGTTCCATACAATACATATGTCCCATATAGTCAAATGGGAGCAAATTGTACTTATGGCACATGTGGGACATATGGTGCATATGGGACATGTGGCACTTTTGGTACATATGGTGCATGTGGGACATGTATTACGTATCCAAATGAAATATGTGGGTCATTTGTTGTAGATGGTACACATGTCCCCTATTTCCAAATGGTTCACATATCAATGGACCTTCCAAATGAATATAAACATGTGTTAAAAGTGGGTCCAAAAATAAAATAAGGTCCATTCCAAATGTTCATGATGTTGTTAAATCACGTGCATATGAATAGACATAGTTTTGCATACAAATCAAGATGTACACCACATAGGTAAATAGTGATAGCTCTCTGCAAGATGAATTTCACACATTAGAATATAAATTTCAAATATATGTCCCACATATCTACCTATCCATTTGAATAAAATTTCCACGAATTCATATCTATAGCCCTTGCACATGGTTATCAATTTATGGGGTACAAATATGTGTCCCAAATTTCATGTGGGACGTGACATGGGACATGATTATTCAAGATATCTATGGTACAATAGATACATATTTCTACAAAAAGACCATCTTCTTGTCCAATATTTTGCAAATGGTTTTCATATTAATGGAGCTAAGATGATAAATGCCTAATACACATATCTTTACGAAGGACAAATATGGTTCTAAAAAGAAGTTGGCCATTAACAAGAGGTCGATACATCTCACAAATCCACATTGATTGTATGGTATCCATTTATGGCTCTTGTTCCATATTTACATGTGCACATATAATAATAATAATATCTGAGATATTATGGGTTCTGATATTTATGGAATCAAATAAAAGGTTTTTTGCATCTTTTTTCATGGCCTTAAACAAGCTCGGTGGTACAATGTACACATGTAACTACTTTCTTCCTCCTATTCCCCAATCCATTTTGTACTATACTTTATTCCACATAATTCATGTTACCATAATTGCTAAAACAATGCTCTGCTCTAAATGTCCTTCTGACACCTTCTCCAAAATATTTTTACTCTTTAACATTTTTATTTTGGTTCAATTGTCCTTCTAGAAATGCACCTTTATATCATGGTTGCTGATATTTAATGAATCAAATATAAATCGAACCCCATCTTTTTTCTTGGCCTCAACTTGCCAATTGATATCTGTGCGATATATATTTATGTTATTTATTATTGATTTTCCCAATTTGCCACAATAAAACATGTTAATCCTAGCACTTGACGAATTCTAATTTTGCATGGAAGACTTAAAGTTGTCGGCAACAGGTTAGCAATGATTTTTTCATTATTGTTTGTTGTATTTTTCCTCAATGACCTATCCCTAGTAGCTTTTCTTAAGACTTATTTACACTGCGCCAATCATCATTGATTTTATAGGCTTTGCATGGCTTAAGTCATTTGTTTTTTTCCTTTTGTTTGAATGTTCTTGTCCACCTATTTTTATAAACAATCTACACCATATTCCACCTTTACTATATCAATAACTCCTTGTACTAAACAATCCAAAATGCCATGTTCTTCTCGAAATAGGTTGTAGTGCTTACAAAACACTTTGATCTTCATGGGCAATGATTGATTGTTTGGATTTAATACTACATGGTACTAACATATTGTGGAACTGAACCTAGGTACTTTCAACAAGCAATGTGAACTATTTCATTTGGAGTGTTCACAAATTACTAAAACCATGTCCAAGTTAGTGGTTGATCATTTTTACATAGTGCACTTGGTAATTATAAGCAAATATGTTTGAAGATTCCATTAATAAGTTGCTTTTTAGTTATAATTTTTTTTGACAAATCAAGGTTTAATTTTTTCATTTTTCATTTTTCTTATGGATGCAATAGTCCAAAAGCACAGTAGGTTTGTGTCATTCAATGATATTTCCTCATGTTTCAATAAAATATTACAATTGTTTGACAATTGATAATTTCAATTAAATCACTGCTGCTTTATATGAAGCACTATAAAAATCCTTCATGGTTGATCATTTAGGTGAAGAGTTCAACTATTGTAGGACTAACACCTTGCATACATGTTTGATCTTGGTTTTTTTCAAGGTGAAAATTTGTTTTGTATAGTAATATCTCCTTATAATCCACCATTATAAACATCTTTTATATTTTGGTAAGTTTATCATCTATAGCTAGTATATTCCACCATTAATATTATCATTTAAGGTTTACTTAAAAGTACTTTTGAAGGTGCTTAAAGTTGTTTTTGTCAAGTAAGCAAGAAGGTAGAAAACCACATTGAATGTTGTAATTAAGTGGTTGATTATATGTGCAAACCACAAGTTGTACAAAAATAACACAAACTGGCTTTTATTTTATGCATTTTTGCAAATACTGAAATGTTTGTACAAAGTCAATATTGTTCCCGAAACACTATTCCCTTGAATTTAGTGCTTCACAATTTGGAATATGTAGAAATCCAAAGTGTTAAAGTGATTTTTAAAAGTCAAATACATATAGTCATTATAATTGCTAGTGAGAGATCTAACTATGTTACTAGTAAAAACCATCTATTATTTGATAAATTGAAGTTCCTTGTGCAAGTGTTGTCATGGTGAAGGAAAAGAGGGATAGGAAGCCCAAGTGGGATATTGATAAGGAATATCCCAAGTGGGCTTGGGTTGATTACAAATTAGAAGATACTTAGTTTTTCAAGGATGTTAAGGGGTTCTTGATAGAAGGGTTGGATTCTAAGCCTAATTTGATAGATGAACATGTCACTACAATGGATATTGCCAAATTCTTTGGCAATGTCAAGACCTTCAATTCCAATAAACCATTACTAACCGGGGAAGCACGAAAATAGATTGAAACACTTTATTGGAAGATCAATGGCACTGGTCATAATACAAACAATGAGTTGATGGGTTGGTTTGTGAAGGGGTGGAAAGCAGGTCAAAATGGACACCCAATTAATTAGGTCGTAACAATTGCTGCGACAATAAAAGAAAAACATGGACACTTGGGTACGTAGATGAAGTCCAAAGGGGAGAAATTAGATGTTAATGAAGGTTCACGACCATCACTAGAAGTAATAGACTTGGGACATGTAGATTAGAAGGATGGAAAGGATGTTAGCATCTTAAATCTTCACATGCTTTGGAGAAATCCAATGTTTAAAGAAGATATTGCCAAAGTTGAAAAAATTGTAGACCTTAAACATGAGGTCTAGAAGTTGAACAAGGTTCAATTGAAGTTGTTAGAGGATAAGAAGAGAGGACTGCAAGACATATTGCTTGGATTGAAATTTAATATGGAAGATCCTTGAAAATGTAATGTAGAGAAGCAAAGGAAAAAAATTAAATAATAAAGGTTGCACTCCAAATTTTAATTTACCAACAAGCAATAGACAAGTTGTTGGTATATGTCCAACACAAATAGCATGGAATACTCATATTTATGATAAGTTTGGAATGCCTTGGCTCTATACAAGCCTCAATTGTCTATTGCACACATATACTTAACATAGTTTGATGCAATTATTTGTTCTCCTTTGCCATTTCATACATTGTCACTAATTTTTTTCATAGGCAAGGGCTTATTTGCATGGGACATTAAACATTGTTCTACCATAGGGTTTTTGATGGTTTGATCTTATTTTTGTGTCAAATCTCTTAGTGCCTTCCATTTGCTTAAAAATTTAGACATGCATTATGTTGGAGAAGGAATTTGAACCAGTGAATTTGTCCATAGCAATAAGAAACATTCAATTTTCCTTCCAAACAAACATGTTATTAGGTGTTATTAAGTCATTATGTTCATTCCAGGGTTTTTTTCTTCAAATATATTGATTGTTTCACATGTGTTGGGGGGTTTGAGTAGATTGATTATCTAGCTTTGGAAAAAACTTACATTGACATGGGAAGTGGGGACTAAATGTCTTTAACACCCATGGGCAAACTTATCCTTGGGTGGTACCACTAGGAATGTCACACCCCAAATTTTTGTGACCCATCCAACTTCAGGACAACATAGGATTCACATTTTAAAAAATCATTCCAAATTATTTATCAAAAGGTTACCTAATTCATGTGGAATTTAAAATTTTAATTAAATTTACAAAAAAAAATGTTTTGATGTGGAAAATTAATGCATAAGTAAAAAGTTTTAGGAATGTCACATGAGGGATTTTTTTTATTAGGAACACAAAAGGAATCTATTTTTGGGGAATTTTTCTTGGTTGTTATTTTTCAAGAATACTTCAAATGCTGAACTACTTGATGTCTTTTATAGATAATTGATTGAATCAATTTTGATTCAGTCATGAATTTATGAAGTCGAGATTGTGAAGCCTTAAAGAGCCATTGATGTCAATAACACAAATGATAATTATTTTCACCTTTTGTTATTTTAATGACTAGTTTGGATCATTCCCTTGTACATGTATTAAATTATATATATATATAAAATGTGTAAGTGTAAAGACGTTTAAAAGGAAAAAGTCAAGAACTAGGTCAGGAATGGGTTAGGAATGGTTCATGAATCAAAATGTTAATGCAAATTATAGGTTTTTGGGTGTCCATTATTTTTCATGAGTGTGTGCATAGGTGGGGAACACATAGCCCACTTAGTCAAATCAAATAAACTAATGTATAAGTAGATGGAATTTTATTTTTTAAATTTGGTCCAACTTTCTTATGATTTTGGCAAGGTGGTTCCTAGTGGTACCACCCAAGGAAACGTTTGCCGCCATAGTCAATTCAATGGACCTTGTAGGTAGTTTTGACTTCCAACAACATAAGTTAAAACTGGAAGATGAACTAAAGATTGCAAAAAAATTGCAACATATATGTCTTAGGGGGGCCTTTGATGTGAGATTTTGTTCAAAGAGGTAGAGGTGGAATTGGAAATTATTGGATTAGAGCTGGCAAAGGTTTCTTTCACCATGTGTACCAATGTTTCAACTAACATGATCCAAAAACCTTTGTTTGCAGAATTCAACATTGTTATGTTGTCACCCACAATAACTTCATCAACCATTTCTTCCCCACCATTACCATATGCAATTTTTGCATATGCATTTTGCATAAACTACCTCACCTCAAAACGGTCTAGGGGTAAAGCCTAATTAAAGACTAGGGTGGGACAAGATTAGATTGCTCACACTCAAAGTTTGCATCCAAATCCTCACATTTGGGATAGTTGTAAAAAAGTTCTCACAGTTCAAATAATGTCAAATCCTGAGAAGAGACATTGAACTTGATGTTTTTTGCAGCTGCCATGTACAGTTTGACATTCAAAAAGGTGAGATCTATCCACATCACATTTTTTTACCTCCCAAAAATACTTGTGGACAATCATCCTTGCACTTGGGTGGGTAGCATGTTGCCCGCAAAAAAATACCACATAAGATGTGCTCTAAAATTGTTTAACATTTGGCTTGATTTGCTCTTTGTGGACCTCCTTTTGTAGTAGCATTCTAGCCCCATCTACCTCCCCCTTGCCAAGACTAATGGCAAAATAATTCCAAACTATTTGACAACCAAATGGAAGTTGTTCACAAATGGTCACGTCGTGGTATTTAGGCATAAAGTACCAACACCTTGCATACTTGAACTGTCCATTGCAAGCATCATTCCATACAACATGTCCTAAGAAACAACCCCTCTCTCTAAAAAATTCCCAATTCAACTTGAAGGCATGTTAAACAAACAAAGTATCATGCTCCTTTTCGTTTGAAATGTAGTAATGGACCTCCTTTAGGATTCTTGACTTTGGATGGGCTAGATCAAATGTAGGGTTGTGATGGTACGTGATGTGCACAAGTATATTAATCTAAAATGAGAATTAATGCATGTCCTAGATCTCATTTTGGACTCTGAAAGCATAATTCTTAGAAAAATCAATACAAAACACAATGGTATTAGGTGCCAGATTTGATACATATGCCTTAAACTCCTCCTCTTGCCACTTAGTTGTAAAGTTGTGGATGACAAACTTTTTTTAAAGTCTAGGTTTTAAACACTCTATCATCTCACTCGTTTTTGTAAATCACAAAATTCAACTCTTGACATTTTTTTGTCTCAACCTTCATTGGTTTTCCCCACAACAATATAATTAATTATGTGCCAAGCTACAAACCTATCTACATTCTACTCAGATAGGTAGATTTTCAACTTTTCAACACCACAATTTGCTCATGAACCAAATAAATAGTCATGTCAACGAAACATTACAAAGTTCTCTTTGGGACATAGAATGGTTGAACATAAGGTCATTAACCTTTGAAAATAAGACAAGTGGGCTTGACACTCTTCTACATGATTATTATCAACTCCAAAAGGATGACAAAATTTTGTGCAAGAACAAGTACATTGACCATGGGTCCCTTTCCCCCTACTCGTAATAACATTAAACCCTTCCTTTAACTCATTGATTTCAATGTGATAATGAAAGCAACTAGTGTTCCACTCATGAAGCTTTTTGACAAACCATGGTTTCAAGTTATGAAATTTTGTCAGCATCACTAGAATTTATGGGTGTTTATCCTCAAACAAGGTGAAGAATTCAAGCTACAAAACCACAATAACATGCAAAAAATATTGAATAAATATCTAACAAATCATATTTTCTAGGTAATACAATTGGAAGTTGTCACACATTTAGTTCTAAATAGGGACCTGCATGTAAACAACTTGATTTCAAATCATATGGTCCATGTGGAATCAAAGGAAATGAAAGAAAATTACAAAATGCATGAGCTCTTACCAACTATACTTGAACCACAATTTTTCTAGTGACCACCTAAATAATTACTAAAGAAACATTCAACATGTTTCAACAAATAAAACCTTACATAATATATAAGATTTGCAACTATTTAAAAATAATAAAAAATTTATAGCTTATTAGATTGCAAAATTCAAAGTGGTTCTTACCACATTTTCAATGACCATTATTAACTTCACAAAGGCCCTATAGCTTTTACCATTCAAGTTTAGTGACCATGGATTAGTTTTCTAAATTTCTTAAATAGTCAACATCTTTGGATACATTCAAACAAGTTTCAAAAAACACAATGAAAAAAACTATATTATCCAACTTCCACACTTTGAAATGGCTACATTATGGCTTTCCAAGCAATCATTCAACAACTTTTCCTTTTAACTATACAGTTAGACCTGCTCCACAAAGCAAAAATTAATGATAAACATGTATAGGAACTATTGGGCAAAAAATTGAAGTAGGTTGTAACCACTACTTAATTATTCTTCCACGACCACCTAAAAGCTTACCAAGTAAACATTGAACAACATGAACAACTATGTCCAATTGCATGAAGTGGGAAAAAAATGTAGTTATTGGCTTTAGCTCTCACCTCTTTACTATGACCACCTATTCGGTTTGGTAAGCAACAGACTGTGGTTTAGCTTTACAATGCACAAAAACCCAAAGCTTAGTACTAGACAAAGAAAAACCAAATCAAGGTTTAAATACCACTTACCACTTTACTATGACCACCTATTTGTTTGGTAAGCATATACTATGGTTGAACTTCATAATGCATAGAAACCCATAACTTAGTGTTGGACAAAAAAAATCAAACTAAGGCTTAAATACCACTTTTTCAATGGCCACAAAGTATGGTTTCCTATATAAGCAACTAACACTAATCCATATTCATCAATTCACATGCTTCAAACTACATTGAAAACTATTATACAAACAACATAAATCTTTAACTCAATGTACCAAATATATTTTAAAAGGACTCTAGAACTCTTACCCCTTGTACATGTGTACCATTTGATCCATGGTCACCTCATGGTTTTGCAAGCAACTAGTCTTTATGAATTAACAACTTGTACTTTAATAAAATCATCAAGAATATCATCAATTAATTGGCTAACAAGCAAAAAAAACAATATGATGTTGAATTTAATTGACTGGCAATAGTTTGAAAGGACTAGGTTTTTGTCGCTTGTATTGTCACCACTTGATACATGATCATCTAGTGGTTTTCCAAGCAATCATTCCATATTAGTTAATAACCTATACTTTCAAAACCACCAAGAATTGCCTAACACAACAAAGCAAGCAAAGGCACCTTTAATTTAGTGGATCAAGCATTTTGAAAGGATCATGCTCTTACCATTTGTACCCTCACCACTTAATCCATTGTCATTTGGTGGTTTTCCAAGTAGACAGTACTTAGGAGTCACCAACCTGTACTTTTCAAATTATTATCAACTACCTCACAAAACACAAGTTGTTTAAATTTAGTGGACCAAACACTCTAAGAGGACTAGGCTTTTACACCTATACCAACAATGACCCCCTAAAGGTTTTCCAAGCAAACATTCATAATATTTGGCGATTTGAACATTCAAGATCATCCAAATTGTTTCACAAACCACTAACAATTATAACTAAATGGACTCCAATCTTCAAATTGACGTTTCTTATAATTTTTATAACTGCCATTCCTTCAATGTGCACTTGTAGATTGTCCAAGGACACATTCATTATAATTCAACAACAAGCACCTCTAATTGGTTTCAAAATTAGGTTTCATCAAAAGATTTTCTCAATGGATGCGATCTTTTTAGAATCAAAGGAAATGGAAGGAAATATGATTGGTGACAAACAAGACATAATGGGAAGGAGACCAATTCAAACATTGAAACCAAAAGATAAAAAGTTTAAATTTTATTGCATTAAATACCTTCAAGACTTGAAGGTAATGGGTAGCGTGCACATCATATTGCTTCAATGCAATTCTTCTTCGAATGACATCCTTCACATTTGGTGAAATTGTCGTTTATGTTGTCCAATAATCCATAATTTGTTGAATTGCCATGTCATTCAAAGCATCACCACGTTTTTTAGACCTTTTAGTTAGCCAAAAAACATCTTCATTAATGTTTAAAGAGCTGTGATTTTCCATTGCTCTTTCAATGTTCATTCGGTCTACACCTAATACCTAAGCCACCTTTTTGCTGCTACTAGTTTTATCAGAGGCTACAAGATTGTAAAAAATTTCTTTTGCAATGACAAAAGGTGATGACTTGTGGCCTATTATGTGGTTTGACAACCGCATTTCAAATTCTCAATAATAAAATGACTTTCTTTAATTCTTCTTAGATCTTACAAATACTTTGGAACACAAGGTTGCATCAAGTTTTGCTCCAAAAGATTTTCAATAACAATAGCCTACAAAGAGGAATCATAATCAACAGTGGACATGGATAATGTTATTACCACAATGGTGCTCTATTGCTACATCTATCTAGGGTTGTCACCTACATACAATGGAGTTGTAGTTGCTAAGTAACCAAGAAATGTTGCATATTTTACAACAACTATATCGTTTTTTACTGCCCGTAACTCAAGTTGATGATGTCTGTATCTACGTTGATATAGTCTCTTGTAAGCTCTCCTTCTTTCAAAAGAACTTAAAACCTCCTCCTCACCTTCCAAAGACAAATGATTTGCATTCATGTTTGCCTTAGCTCCTACACCTTTGTAAGCTCTCCTTCTTTCACAACAACTAAAACCTTCTCCTCACCTTTCAATGTAGACAAATCATTTGTAATCATGTCTGCCACAACTCCCACACCTTCATTTCCATTAGTGTCTTGTGTTTCTAGAAACTTAACAATGATATTGCACAACCGCAAATTTTCATGTTAATAACCATTAGGACAATCTTCTTCAAGTTTAGGAGGGTGACAAGGAGTTCGTTTTCTTTTAATTTTCAAATTCCCCATCACCACAATGAAACTAACCACAAGACCTAAGGAAGACCTTGAACTTTTGTAGCTCCATTTTCAAAAACCTATTGCGCTAAACAAAACCCCCCATCTTAATCGACAACACCAAAAGCTTGACAATGTGCACACCTTTTGTGCAGTTATACTAAAGTTGTAAACCAAAAGTTGTGTTAAATAATTAAGAAGAAAAACATTGTTACCTATGTGCACTTTTTGTATAACAACCATAGCTATTGGACGTGTTGCACGCTTTCTCAAGTGTAACATGGTGACAATGGTCAATGCATCATGTTTTGTTGCTCTGTGAGCATGATGGGCGGGAAAGTGTTGAAACATAATGCATTAATGATGGCGAAGTGCAATGAAGAATCATGGTCTGGTAGGAAGGCGATGGAGCTACATGAAACACAAGTGATGAGTGAAAGAACAAAACCATGGCAGGCAAGAAGATAGGGGTTTAGATTGAATTACAAGCTAAAGGGTATAGGGTTAGCTATCTAGGTCAACTAGGGATTGGAACTTAAATATCAAGAAGATCATTGAAAAATCCTATAATAGTTCCTTATATTGAGAACCTAAATTAATGGAATACTTAGGTTCTTAGTTCAACATTCAAAGTAAGTGATGAAATTAAGTGTGTTTACATGGACATACCCTAGTACCTTGGCCAATTTGACATTAATTAAATATTATTTAAAAAAATGTTGAAAATTTCAATATTTTCCAAAATCACAAAATATTGTGAAGGAAAATATTGGATCTTAAGGAATATTCCATTTGTTGAAATAAATATTTGAAAATTGATTAATTATTCACTAAACATGTGTTGAAATGGCCAAGGTATTATCATATTCATCACAAAATATAATAAATGATTACAATTTCAACATGAAATGCAAGGCAAACATGATATGAATATACAAATCATGGTTATTAAATTTAACCTAATCCATATAGTGTAGGGTGTTAACCATCAATACAAAGATGATCATACATTTTGATCAAATATCATGAGACCATGCATCCGTGCCCTTTATTATGCAAAAATGATGAACTTTTGTTAAAGGAAAAATTTCAAATTTCAAATTATTCATATTGAAAAGCACGTTTGAACCTAATATGCTAAAATTCATTACATCTCAAAATTTCATCATTTCAACATGTGTTGCCCTTTTAATTATCAACATGAACATCATATTAAATTTTGAAAGTGTATGGTGCACATTTGATATGCAAAAAAGACTTTTGAAAAAGCATTGTCCATTGTCTATGTTGAATCCTTTTCACTTGGAATGGAACTTTGATTTGCATGAAAATTTTGTGGTATTTTTTTTTGTAAATAATGAAACCCAATGCAAAAAATAGATTGTCATTCCCATTTATGATGTTTGAATGGTGTTTGGTCAAAGTTGTAGAAATGCAGTTTTAAAGAATGTCCACCCATTGGGGTGGCTCCTAAAATTGTGAATGTACCCCCTTGCCTAAATAACTTACTTAGTTTATTTTGCTTTGTATAGACTTGTTTTAAATTTAGGATGGCCTAGGTTAAGTTGCCTAACCTAAATTGTTTTGTTTAAGGAATTTAGGTGGCTAAGTTAGGCTTCCTAGGCCTTGGTCACCACATGGCATCACACAATTGCGCCAAAAATGTTCAATTCCTAGTTTTAAGTTGTCACATGGTAGCCCACACATAGTTAATACAATTTTAAAATTGGAATAAGTTGCCATATGGCAACAAGAAATTAATTTAAGAATCTGTAATTTATATATTAAAAATTAAATTTCGACCATTGGATGCATCTTCCATGATTATTATTCGATTTAACATTACAAAATTCAATGACCATGATTGCATGATCTTTTAGGATTGTGATCATCCATCCATGGCTATAATCATGAAAATCATATGGAATGGTACAAACAAATATCCTCATGTGGCATAAACGATTATAATATGGTTGCAATGAATTGACATAAATGACGAATCTAAATCAACTATGTAGTCATGTAATCGCAAAGTTGTATATGATTAAATTCTCTAATCATGGATGGAGTCATAGATGTTGTCTTTTGGTGTAGTGGTGGTTAATGCAAATTGGAATGAGTTAAAACCAAAATGGTCCATAGACAAGTCATGACAACCTAATTCACTAAACACATCATAGACCTGATTTAGGGAAAGCTCACCATGTTTTTCTTTTTATAGTCTTTGCAATTGGTAATGGCAACTACATCAAAGTGGCAAAACGAATCACGAGTCTTGAAAATTCCTAGTTTGCCAAATTATGAATCTTACAACTTTGTGAACACATAACTTCCACATACAAGTTTTGATCCAAGATCTTTCAAATGAAACAGTATAGCCCTTGAAAGAAATTTTTAGCATTGTGTCACTTGCTCAACTTGGAAGTTATTTTACCTTTATTTCTTAGGTTTTGATGGTTGGGAGTCAAGTTGCCAATTTGATTTTTGACCACTCTTTTGACCATAACTTGAACTTTAAATCTCCAAATGGAGAATGTAACCCCATTTTTGATATCTGCATTTCAAAACCATTTCCAACATTTAAAAGAAAGCTTGCTTTGAACACCATTTATTATTTACACTTCTATTTCAAACATTCAAGCATTGCAAGACTTCAACTCCCAAAATGTTGGCATTCACTTTCCCACACTTAAAAGAGTGTGTTTGCATTTGGGTCCTACAACACTTTCTTGGCATGCTCCCCTTTCATGCCTTGGTTGTGAGCCCAAATATAAGGCCATGACACTCAAGTTGTCTTTTAGGTCATTTATCAAGTTGCTAGTATGCACATAACACAACAAATATACACAATGCACATTTCACAAAAAATCAAACATAAGCAACATAACTTAGGTTTGCATGGAACATGAAAAAGTTTATTATGAAGAGGGATTCATGGTGCTTTAGTTGGATAATCAAGGAAGGTTGGTTTTTGCAACATAAAATCTCGGAGAGTTTTTTGTTTCTTGAATTTATCCTAACACATAATGATGTTATCTTATGGGCCCTAGAAATGAATCTTTCAAGCTTAACTACGTCACTTCTTTCCCCTACCAACCTACATGGATATGAAAGGGCACACCAAAACTTTAGCTTTACCCTTACCTTTAGCTTTACAACTATTTTCAAACACTCTTTCAAAACCTCCCCCTCCTTTACCATTATCTTTACCTCTTTTTCACATACCTTTTGAAAGCTTCCCTTTAAAAGTGAAGCTAAATGTAACCTAGCACATTTAAAAAATGATCATAAAAATAAAATTTAAAGATTAATTTAGCTTTAGCTTTATCTCTAAACGATTTTGCATTTTTTTGAAAAATGATTAAAGATTAATTATCATTTCTCACTTACTTGCACATTAAAAATGATAATGTCTTCATTTTTATACAACTACTTCTCCTAAAACATTTTAGTACATAACACAACTATTTAATTATAGATTTTCAAGTTGACATTATATGAACTTGGATTAGTCCAAAGTTCTTTTCCTTGGCCACTTGGATGTAGTTCTGATGGAAGAAGTCTTTGTGTTTTTACATTATCGTTTTAGCCTTTAGGTTATTAAGGGAAGATGGGGTTTTGGTTTTTTACTTAAAAACCTCTACACCTTCAATTGTCAAATGAAAGGGTTTGGTTTTTATATAGAAATTTGAACCTTTGATTACCAAAGGAAGAAGGGTTTTTTTTACAATTACATAATGGAGGATTTTTTTGTTTTCTACAAATTAAATTTTTTAGCTTAATTCGGTTATCTTGACAAGGGGTTTTGGTTCCTCCACAAAACTTCAACCTAGTTTTAATTCCAAAGGAGGAGGGGTTTTTGGGAGCATTCATGAATTAAGGAGCCATAGGAAATGTAATTGATGTTTAGTTTACATGCTTAAAACCATGTTTAATTCCAAAGTTTTATGAATTCTTAATACATTTATACCACAATGTTTTTAATATATTAATGTAAACCATGGATAAATTTGAAAGTAACCCAATAAATATAAGAAAATCAAAACATTTTTTAAGCATTGTAAGTGTCTAATTTACTATCTAAACATTTTTAGGAAAATTTAAAAATTATTTAAATAATCTTTAACCAATCATGGATTGCCACATTATCATGTTAGTACTTGAACTTATGATTCGTAGTTAGGATTCTTAAGGTGCACCTGGCTTATTAATTTGCGAATGTAGCCATTTGGATTTAAAATAAAAACTTAGACTTTAACCATCAATAGAGGATTTAGGGGTTTTGCCATCTCACCTAATAAAAACCTCAACATTTGGTTATCAAGGGAGAAATTTTGGTTTTCAACATAAAAAGTTAATACCTCATGGCATTTTCTTTGCAAGGAAAATGAACACAAAAGGGTTGAAAAATATTTTATTATTTCATGCGCCTTGACACACAACATATATATTTGTTGACCAATTTGAAATTATTTGATCATGTCTTTTGATGGGTTGTTTATTTTTTTACACTTGAATGGGACAAGGGACAAAATTTAACCATGATTTTTGTAGGATGTTAGATCCCTCCCGCCCCTCCCCCCCCCACCCTGAACCTTTGAACTTTATAGGTGTCAATTCTAGCTTTGCACAATGCCCACATGGTTCTTCCACAAGGTTTTATTGATATTAACAAATTTTCATTTTTAATTACATTTTAATTACATTAAAACACAATTGCAATTTGGTTGTTGGAACTAGTATACTTCTAATTATTTATTCTTACAACTAAGTGGTTCTAGGTTTAACTTGACTTGCAAGCTTGAAACAAGTGGAGGTGAGTATTTAAAAAAAAAAAAAAAAAACTATGTGAGAAAAAATGTAAGGTCCCATACATTGGTTGTTGGATAAATATTATAATTTAATTAGTTCCATAATATGATTATGTTTATTCTCAACTCAAAATAAAATTAATATAAAGTATGTGTTAATAATAGATACTAATTTATTTTCTAAATGTAATATATTTACAAGAGATTTTAGGCACTACTTGTTAATAGGTCCCATTAGTAAGATGGAAAGGGTGTGATTTATATTAAAGGTTCAAAGTGAGATGGTAGCACTAACAAGATCAATGCGCAACAACTTGGTGGTTCAGTTACTTGGGTTGCAATGTGTGCTTTGATTTTGGAACCTTATATGCTTTGATTTTGGAACTTAAAAGTCATTTTTTTTTCTTGTTTGTATCCATAATTTCCCATGAAAACAAACCAAATGTTCATTATTTGTAATGATTTTGTGAGTTCTAGACATGGTCTTCATTTGAAATTTGATTTGATATTAAAATGTTTATTGGCATGTTTTGAGAACTAAGTTGGAACATTTTATACATGATGCTCCTTTGTCATGCATAGTCACTTTCCTTCTTTCATTGCTTCTCATGACTTTGATTAAAACCAAAATATCAAACAAATGTATGGTGCCAAAATTCAATGCAAACATAAAATTTAAATTAAGCTTAGGTAAGTTTAATATGTGAATATTAAAATATTACATAACAATAGGGTGGGAAAAATTAACATATAATGTTCATGCATATAACATGAAAATGCAACATTTTCAAAACATTACTATAGGTGTACTATATAATCCAACCAACCAAAAGTAGTGGTGTCTAGCACAACTTGACTATAGGCCTTGGGCTCTTGTTATAGGTGTATTTTTTTCTAGACTAAAATTTGTTTGCAATATAAAATTGGGCAACAAATATTTATAACAAGAAATTTTTTTTCCCCTTGTTCTAATGATGGTAATCTTCACTTGTTTTGACCATTTGCAAGTGCATATTTGTCAATGTTTTCCCTATAAACATGTACTAGATGTACATGTAGTACTGAGAAGGTGATTGGCTATGTAGCGAGCTTGGGGAGATTAGGCCCTAATTCATATATCTTTACTAGTTGCCAAACATTTCACATTCAAAAATCTGGTAATGAACATCTAAATAAGCTATTAGTGTTCTTAAATGATGGATGAATGATGATTTAAACATATTTAACTTGGTTTATGGTTATGTTAATATAGGTAAAGAACAAATCCAATGTGGTGGATTTGCAACTCAGATACCACAAATGTCAAGAGTTTGGGTGAATTTTTTAGTAACGATGATTTCTTTTCTTTTTTAAGTAATTGACTACCAAGACGGGGGTTGTATTTATCCTACATCCAAATTGAAATGTAAGCATTGATTCTCATCTCTTGATACACAAACTTCAAACTTCATTCTTGAACAAGGATAACCTTTGCATTTCCACTATTCTCACTTCATCTATAGTTTATTATCTTACAAAAAATAACAATATTCTCCTTTTTCTGGCTTGGCATTTATGTCACAAACTTGCCCATTATACTATGTTCTTTTGAAATAAATTTAAAGGATCTTTTAGAATCAACAATTTATTTGGTTTTTATAATGTCAAAAATAACAAGAGCATTGTGATAGTTTTCCATGATGGGTATGTGCATTGTCCCATTGAATGACTTGGGGGATTCCTCCCAAATCTTGATCTTGCCTAGTTGGTCAATAGACTGGATTTTTTAGAACAAGTCCAACTTTTGGCTTGTTGGCTATTGTATTTTTTGACCTAAATGCTTGGAAGTCAATTGGGATGTAGATATGCTACAACCTTTTTTTTCTTCTGGGAAAATCACAAATTGGAAAGAATGGAATAGGTTCGATGTTACTAAATTCATCTTATTAAATGAAATTCTCAAATCCACAAAAATATATAACTACCACAAAGATGAGAATATTATTGAAATTAATCATTCATTGGAAGAATGAACATCAATCACATCCATTCCATTCAGGATTGAAAACAAATAGTATCATCCAACATTTCTAATTAGGTGTAGGACTGGGCTGAGTTTGCAGCATTGGGCTCATAATGGACAGCTAATTATGTAACAAGTTCCCTGAATTATGTGGGGAAAGCCTTATTCCCTGGGGGACTCACTAGTGAGCCCTAGTGAGCCCTAGTGAGGCTCTTGGCCAGTAGCCCAAGTTGCTGTACTAAAGAACTTTGTGAGGGATGTGGACAAAAGCATTTCCTAGTGTGAGGCCTCACCAAAACGTTTTCAAATTTCTGACGTCCCTTCAGTTGCTAAACCTCTATCTCAAAGGAAGAAATTTGAAAAGTGCTTGTACAAATAACTATCTATCTGGTGGTTTAGTTTTCATTTTGAATTTCCTCAGTAAACCAACCAATTCAGAGTCTCAGATTTTGTGAAGCTAAGTAAGCTCGAGGCTGGGATCTACAGAGCATAAAGACCTGTGCTGATTTTATTTTTTTAAATATTTTTTTCCTGGTGATACCTGATGGGTATCATGGGAATTTTTTTATAAAAAGAAATTGTGAGGCATTTCAAAAAAATGGAATGCCTCACAAGGCATGAACCCACCTGTGCCAATTTTTCTAGTGTAATCCAGGAGCACCTTAAAGAGTGTGTGTATTTTTTCTTGGGCTGTTTGTGTGGGCTTTCACATTGCAAGTGGAACTGGCAGAAGTGCCAGTTGAAGCAGCAGATGACCACCACCTTATAAGTTTAAAAAAAACCTAAAATAGGATCTGAATAAGACACTAAAACCAGTTATGAGATTATAAAATGCCTGCTACCAACTGAAACTGTAGATCTGAGAAGTTGTGAGAACTAAAGGTGCCTTCACACTTGGTGTCAGGACTCTAGTGTTTTGTCCTCTAACACCAAGCTTGTCATTGACGACCTAAATCTACTTACCATGAAAAATTTATGTTAAGCTAACATTCACTTAACATTAAGCTATATGCCCATTTGGCATTCAGTGCCACCTAGGGAGCCACCTAGATTTTCGCTTAACACTGACTTAACATCAGGTGTGAATGCACCTTAAGAGAGATAATGAATGACACGTGTGGGGATAAGGGAAATGAAAAATCTGAGAAAGTTCAATGGAGGAGAAATAATAAACTAGCTGAAGAAGGACCTGGGAAACTTATAATGGACCGACCACACATGGATTGAAAATGTTGATAACTAGGAAACATGATGGACTAAATGGAGGCTGGAAACATCAAAGTTTTTTTTTTAAATGAAATTTTTAAAAGACAATAGAAAACATGAAAGCCAAGAAAGATGATAAATGGCTCAGTTGTATAGCCCCCTGTAGTCTGGGACCCTGGGACCTCAAAAAAAAAGAGATTCTAGGTTCAAAGTTCAAACCCAACAAGTGTGGTGTTGCAGGTGAAAGCCCTGCCAGCCATCATCCTCTGCCACTGTGCTTTATTTGGGAGTGCCAATGGCTTGTGGGTCTGGTTTGTTGTTGTGCTTCCTTATAAAAAAAGGAAAGAAAAAGAAAAAGAAAAATGACAAATCTAGGAAAGAAGATGGATGAAATGAAGCTCGAGAAAAACATGGATCCAAAAAGTTGAAATGCAAAACAAACAATGGATAAAAATGGAGACAGTGAAAAAAGGATATAAGATAAGTCATATGCACAGTGAAAATGTGAAGAAAATCTTGACCCAGGCAGGATGCCAAAACAAAATGTGCTTTCCCACGTATATATGATGGGCAATGGCCATCAATTGAGGCATGCCCAAACTCGTGTACTACTTGCATTGGAGACTGAACTACATTATACTCATTGCACTTGTTCAGAGGGTATGTGTGTGTCCTCCATAGCCATGAGACTGCCACGATTTTTCTTTGGTTTCACAATTGTTGATGTTTTCATTTCATGTGTGCAATGCGTGGACCTCTATGGTTTTCCATGTTAGCTGATTGTGAAATTGCATAGCGTGTAAAGAGTAAAGACCGGGGTTGGGTGGGGCCAGCAATTGGGTTTTCTTCAAAACTTTTTGACTTTCTGAAGTCTTTGCCGTAAAGGTTGTTTGAAAGTAGCAAAATTCTAGAACCTGCTTCCCTGGATGATTGTCAAGATAATTTGACTTTTGGCTTTTGGGGTGTAATGAGCATGTTCCATACATCCATTGTATACAAAGATGGGTAAGTTTTACAACACAATTTGTTCAGCCCAGTAAGTTACTCAAATTCTTATTGTAGAGTCTAGAGGCATGACATTTGTGCAGAATGATAGAAGCCAGCTGAAGCTACTAGTGAAGGTTTCATTCAGGTATCTTTCCATCTGTAACGTTAGGAAGAAAAATTTCAGAATTCCATACTCTTTGAATTCAATACTTTATAAATTGTGAGTTTTATTTCTTCAACATTATATTCAATTTATGTAATTAATCTTTAATGAAAAGCCACTTGGAACATGCCTGGTACAAGTTTTCCAGGATTTTTTTGGCTTTGTTGGTGTTTTCCAGGATTAAAAGCTTTTAAAAACCATATTTAAAAAACACATGGATAGACATACCCCCTGCAATCTAGGGTTTTAAAAATCTACATATTGGTGGGGGGCAGGGGGCGGAGGGGGAGGGGACAGATTGAACCTCACATCACTTTAGTGGGCCCTGGTATTATGATCACACCTGGTGAGGAGCTTTGACTACAGACACTTGAGTGCATAACAGGGAACCAAATGGGTAACTGAAGGGTTGTAAGTTTCATCCGAGCGGTGGTGTGGCATGATTTGTGTGGCGCAATTAGATTTGTATATCATGACAAGTACAAGAATTTGTCATGGTCATTCCCGGCAAGTTAGCATTCCCGAATGAATTTCAGGCTTTTTATGCCCCAAGGTTCCTCTCTGCTGTAATCGTGTTAAAATGGTCGGCCACTATGGTGGTAGTTCATATGTAAGACTCCCTTTTTGGTATGGGAAAGAGAAAATCCCGCTCTGTTGTTAGGCTGGGAAAGAACCTGCTGTCAGCAGGACATTCTGCACTAGACCTGCCCGTCTCCAAAATGGAAAAAAATAATTTACTGCCAACAATGTGCTTTATGTCGGGTAATGCCCCCCTTCCTCTGGCATTACCCTACTTGTTTCTTTAGTGGATCAGAGAAAATAGAAGCAACAACCAAGAACTCAGGCTGGGTCAAATGTGACCCCTATTAGTTAATTGCCTTGTCCTATCCTCACCCATGTTAGGTGTCCCTTTTACTCGAGATTGTGTGACCAAACCTAGCCACCATGGCTCTTTTCACCTCAACTAGTCAAACTTTCACCCTGCATGTATGTGTGTTTTGGGAGGCCAATGGGGATGCAAATGGTTGACCTGTATGTGTGCGGGGTGCTGGCTCCTCAGAATGAGGATGCAAATAGCCGACCTGCATTTTTGGGGGTGTGCTGGTGACAGGTATGCAAGTCGTTGATGTGCATGTGTGGGGGCAGGGTACCAAGGATGGTTGACGAAAAGCCACATCACATTATAAGCTCCACATAACAACCTCTCTCAAAGAGGTTTCATAGTGTAATTTGAGGGTGCTTTACACAGCGCAATTTCCCACTCCCTCCTGAATATAAGCTCCCTAGGGTGGGGTCTTACGGTAATTTGCAGCATCAGATCACCTTGTTTGTTATGAAAGGAAAGGCATTGCTGCCAGTTACTTCCACCCTGGACCTCGGGCTCCACCCTCAGTTCACAGGGCGGAAAGCACTGACAATAGTGTCTTCTCCTATACAAAATGCATGCTTCTTAGATTATGATATTGATCAGATTTGATTTTACTTAGAATTTGACTTGCCTCAAGCATTTGTGCATAAACTCCTCTTGACATGATTCAGCTCCAGTCAGGCTTGAACAGATTGGGACTAACCTGCTTCTCAATGCTTCCAAATGGTCGACCAGTCGGGAATGTAGCACCCCTTTTGCTCCTTATGACACAGCTCCAGTCAGGCCCGTACAAATTGAGACTAACCTGCTTCTCAATGCCTACAAACGGTTGACCAATTAGGAATGTAGGACCCCCTTTTGTTCCTAACTGCTACAAGTGATGTTAGATTGGGAGCATATCTTGAGAGCTGACACATGATGATCTGTGCAAGCCATCTCCGCAGTGTCAAATTAGGTTCCTCACAAACAAAGCATGGCAAGATCAACCTGAATTCCAATTCTCGACCCAAATGCTCTTGAGCCATTTCATACAGGGATCCCATGCTCAAATTTAGACATACACAAAAGGAGCATCCTGCAGTGATAAGTATCATGTGTATGTGACTTAACTTATGCAAAGTTAACAGAAATTTGTTGAATCACTTGTCAGTCTTGTGAGCACAAGGAACCTGCTGGGACATGACTAATGTACAGTTACACAATATGGCTTTGAATTTAAGCAATAAAGCAACAAACAAGACATGGCTTATCACATCTGGTGATCTTGGTTTGTCTATACTGTTGTCCAAGTTCACCTCAGGAACCACAAGAACAAACACAAGTTAGCAACTTTTGGACAATAACGAGAGCAAAAAGAAGCATTAAGATTGCTTGGTCACAATTTATTTGGGTACAGGTTCAAGGCCAATTAGGTCCATCTGGAAGATCTGACCCACAACTTGCTCTTTCAGAGGTAGGACTTACTGCATAGTGGTCAAAATGTCATTGATACAGCTCTATGTACAATAAATTAAGCTGCTCAATTGGTACACCTAGACTCCAATTCTTTGGCCAGAAGTTGATGGCTAAATGTTCAGTGACCTCTTGTAATTTGGTGGAGAACCACAGGCCACTGATTAGGCCTTGATGCTTACAAGGATCCAGACAGTTTGTTGTTAGTAAATGTGGCTAGTGCAACACTTGGTGCATTTTCAGCTATACATACCCTCATCCATACAATTCCTTGCACAGCTGCAAAGATGTCTGAGCACCTCAATGCTTTGGTTATTCTCTTTTGTAGACAATCCTGAAGCCAGTGCACAAAAATATGCTGATGAGGATGAAACAAGGAAATATCAATGTGATTGCACAGAGAAACCCCACAAAAACAAGTGCTGTAACCAAACAATTTTTTTTGTCAGTTCCTAAACCCTAAACCCTGGACTAAACCAAATACAACAATAATGGGTGCAGTTGCAACATTGTGAGTATCACTCACAAAGTATCCTATAAATTCATATATATATGGAAAGAACTAGTTTCCATTGCTCCACTGACATCAACAGCCCTGTGAGTCCAAAAACAGTCCTGGGGGGACCAAATTGAGGGGAAGGGTTGGGCACCCATGTTACCCTTTTTGTGGTGGTTAGAAGGCAACCACCTGCAAACTGAGGCCGTCCTGCTGTGAGTCAAAGAGCCACTCAGTCAGACTTAGTTGGCACACTAAGTGTCACCTTTTTCACATCCCTTATATGGAACTAATGCACTTTGCTTGCAAATTCTCTAATTAAAAATCCACTTTTTGCTTAAGCTTGTTTTGCATACAAAACAGTGGACCATGATAGTTTCAAGGACTTTCATAGTTAACACCCAAATATATTTGGGTATCTGAAGTCAACAAAAGTTGCATAAAACTCAGAGGATATTTGCTCACAGTATGCGGTACCCTCCCAAGTAGGAGCCCAAGCAAGATGCGAAAGTATGAAGACATCTAGCAATACCTTCTTGCAGTACAAAACAATAGAATGTGAAACATAAGAGCACACATACCTCTGGAAACCATCATTTGTCCTTAACATCAGACATCGCAATAGACAGTCAATCCTTGTTCTTTGGTGCCATCTCAAGCACAGAGTATATCTTGGGTATAGAACTCCAGCATGGTGGCTCTCCACCAAGGAGCCAAGCTTGCTGCAAGTGCAAACCCTGAAGCTCCTACTCAAACCCTACACTAGTGGCACCAGTTGCTGTGCAGCCCCAATCCCTCATTCCATTTCTGCAACACAGGCTTTTACTTGCCAAATGTACCCCATGCTCTCACCCATGATCCACAGCCTTTCCTGAGACAATCTCTACCAGTGTTCAACGCATCCATCATAAAGCATCACCCACTAGACCTAAGAGCACCTTGAGGCTTCCTGTTGTGCAATAGTTTCAGGTGTGGCTGTGTACCAATCCTCCTCCTCCATCTTAATCACTTCATCTTTTGTTAACAGATGATGACACTGATACCAATCATGTCTTGATCAGGATTGTCTTCCATGATGTCAGATTTGAATGTAATGGAGATGTAAGACCCTGGTCATGCACCAGACACATCAGCACAGATAAACTCAAAGGCAAAGCTACAGACAGCCCACATCAAGAATAGTGTCGTGAAGAGCAGATTTGCAAGCTTCAGCCTGTGATTATTCCAGACAGGAACAATATCTTATGTGCAAATGCTCATCAAACCATGTAGCAAATATCTTGTGAAGACACCAAATGTAAAGAATCTATATCCATAACACTATGAGCATCATTCACAGAGTAACAACTGTTCTTCTTCACATTAGGCGGGTACATGCATTAGGTACCATAACAGAAATTTTTCTGATAGCATAAAATAAACATAACAGAAATTCATTAGGTGTGAACTAAAAGTGACTGTTAACAGATCTCAGCACTAAATGTGGTTGCACAGAAGAAAAAGAAACATCAACAATTGTGAGAGAGAAGTACCTAGACACAGACATCATGTTGGCTTGAACAGCCTCTCCAACATATCTGTTGATTCAAGCCATCTGCAGAGACATGAGACTCTTTTGTCCTTTCTGATCTCCAGGTGTACATTCAGCCTGCTGCAAAAACCCATCTCCATCTTCTCCAGAAACCAGCATTTCAGCATTCCTGGCTGGATTACTGCCTGCACACATACATCCAGGGCCTTCTCCTCCACTCTATCTGAATATTGCTGAATTTCTCTCACTGGAATGGTTATTTCTGACTTAAGCTGCAATCTACAAGTTTTCCATTCATCTCAACCTTTCAGGTGTTACATTCATGTCAAATGTGACCTTGGGTCTCATTTCACATTCAAATACTCTGGTGCATTTCGTATTTCAAAGCAGGCAACTTTGAACCCACCTGTCCAGTCCAGATCTCAGCTACTTCTGCTTTTGTTACTTCTTCAAGCCATAGATTCTCCTTGGCAGCAATTTCAGCAGCATAAGAACATAATGTCCATGCCAGTTGACACAAGTTTCCCAGCTACTGGAAACTACTCATGCAGTCTCACTCTTGACTTTATCACAGTACTGGTATTGCTGACAATTTGTGTCACCAGCAGGTTCCCACAAAACTTTGTTAGGTTCCTGTTTGCCTCTCCATCTCACTCACTCAGCTCCTGGACCCTGGATTTTCCTTCAAGCAAAACAGTAGCCACCACGTGGAAATTCAACACAGTTTTCACAAAGAGCCTTAAATCTTCGGCAACGAAATTCAGGCCTCACTTGCATCAGATGGACATCCTAAACCCTAAACTCTTCCTAGTTCCTGCATGCAAGGTGAAGGCATATAATTATTCAGGTTCTCTTAATACAACTTCAAGGTCCTTCAAGTTTGTAGACTCTGACATCCGGGGATGTTTGGCTGATTTCAGCTGTACGTGCAGAGGCAAAAAAAAAAAACCCTGGCAAGTGAGATGCACTTGAACTAAAACCTTACGGAAATTCGCAGCTTCTCCAACTAAACACAGACGATCATTCTGTTGTGTCCCCCTGTGATGATAAAAGACAGAGCACCACTGAGAAGACAGACCTTCATACGAGGGAAGGGGGGCGGACAAGAAAGAAATGAAAAGCCAGTTCCACTCACAAATGACAAAAAAAAGAAGACATTGTAACAAGGGTACCTCGAGGTTCAGACACGCCATCGGTTGCGCTAGTATTAGGTCGTCTTCCTCCATCGCCACAAGCTCCATCTCTTGAACTTATGTCATCCATGAATGAAGCGAACAAATTTATGTGTTGCAAGAGAAAAATCATAAGAGTTGAATTCAAACATGATTCAACAAAAAAACACTTGATCGTATACAACCTAAAAAAGAAACTCTCATATCTTCTTACAAACAAGTCCATGGTAACAAACACACATCTTAGAAGAAGAAGCAAAAAAATTCAATTAGTTCTTGAATTGAAAAAAATTGACAATTCGCATTGTCGTAAATGGACCACAGCATGTGCAAAATTAGAATTGTCTACATTTAGTTCTAACAACATAAATCATATATCATATATATAAATTCACTACGTCCGTGACGGAGCGCGGGTACAGGCCGACCGGGCCGACGTACTGTCTGTCGAGGTCCTAAAACCCAGGTCACTTTTAAAATTGTCCCTTCAGTCTCGAGTCCCAAGTCTTGAGTCTCGACCAATCCAGGTCCCAAGTTCCAACGCCCAGGCTTCAAAGACCTGAACGATAAAAAAAAACCTGGCCCGGGCCGGGCGGCACCCAGGTGTGTGGAACCGCGGGAGTAAGTATTAAACCGGGTCGGTGACGAAGCCCGGTCTCCCCACGAAGACCCGGGTCCCAGGCCATAAACCAAGCTCTTTGCCACGGGTGGACCAGAACAGGGTCCGTGTGTTTCCGGGGTTGTCGTCGACACCGGCCCAGGTACCCGAGCTCGGTCGTCTCTCTCCTTTCTCTCTGTAGCTCAAGAAGGGAAGGGGCTGGCACGTTGCGTTTGCGCCTCACAGTGTCCGAAGGTCACGAGTACCCACTAGTATAAATTCATTACGTCCGTTTGTGACGGAGCTCGAGTCCATCACAGAAGGCCGACCGGGCCTGGCCCAACACCCCCCACGGCTGTGATGGAGCCCGGCGTAAGAGAGTTGTGTGTGTTTGGCGGGGGAGGGCGGCGGTGGCGAGGGCGGAAGTCTCATGAGTGAGTAGTGTAAGTTGCTTGTTTTGCTCCAGAGGGCAGAGGTTGCTTGGAACTGGGAACGGTGAACAGCACGGACCCTTGGGGAGAAAGAGAATTTTAAAAAACAATAATGAGGTCGGCCAGCAACGGATTTCATGGGGGACTTTTCAAAAACAATAAAATAAATAAAATAAAAATAAAAATAAAAAACTGTTTTGCGCCTTTGTGTGTCTCTCTCTTGGTTTAAAGAAACCGGGGACTTCACAGTGTCCGAAGGTCACGGGTACCCACTAATAATAAATAAAGACATATGTATGATTTAAAATTGCAAGGAAGAATTTAATGATCATACAAACAGGGGAAAAAACACAAACAAAAGTCTCATGCTTCTAATCCATACAACTCAGCTATCTTTGTTCTCCAATTCATACAACTCAACTATCTTTCTTATTATGTCAAATGTCAAGAATTGTTCTCCAATTCATACAACTCAACTATCTTTGTTATTCCGTCAAATGTCAAAAATTGTTTTCCAATTCATACAACTCAACTATCTTTCTTATTGTGTCAAATGTCAAAAATTGTTGTCCAATTCATATTGTCAACTTCAATTCACACCACACATAACAATTTCAAATGTGCTCGAAGCCAACTTTATATAACATTTTGTTTGGAAGATCCTTGTTTGCATATAGCAAGCTATACTTGTCAAAATAACAAGTCCCATTTGCCATAGGCTCGTTAAAAATGGTTAATTAGTTTGCCAATGATTGTTATGCCATATAGGTTGAAAAATACGCAGTAGAAAGAAAGGAAAGGTGATCCCTAATCTTGACCCCATGGTTAGAACTTGGTGAATTATATTGAAACTTTGACTTGAGTCAAGCCTTTGCCTTGGGTTAAGACTTGCCCTTAGGTTGGGATTTGGGAGGGCCAAGATTTGGCCATGGGTTGAGACTTGGGAATTGGATCTTCTTATTTTCTATCATGCATATATCATCATACATTGCAAAATCATGAGATAAGCATTTTTTTTCTTACCTTTAATATGACAAACATATTTTCATTATTGCCTTTCATGTAACAAGAACATTTTTTAAAGTGCCTTTGATTTGACAAGTAAGAGTTTGTTTTTTGTTTCTTTATTCATCAGAATGTGTGTGCCAAGCAATGGTACACATAAATTCCTACCTTGGAATAGTCCATTCCACCGATGAACAATGCAGTTTTGTTTTTTTTGTGAGGTAAGTGGACTATCATTTACGAGAACTTAACCAAATTTGAATTTGGCTAGATGTCCAAGAGGAAAGTAAAAAAGTATTGGAACCCCATTATATTTTCAAACCTATGGTCTAAATCTAATGATTTGAAAAAAAAAATCTCTTGAAATATGGCAACTTTGGGCCATTTTTTAAGAACCAATCCTTTTTTTAAATCACAACTTTTTTTCATAAAGTGGCAAAAATTTGCCAAGAAAAATGTTTGTTATGAACACGTAAGTCCATTTGGGCAAACTTTGTTTCAACAAATGGGAAGGGTTTACTAGGGCACATTTTAGAGCTTAGCTCATGTCTTCGTAGTTAAATTCACGTCACTATAGTTCTCCCCTTGTTAATTCATATCACAAGTAAAATTGCCAAAACTAAAAGTAGAACTATCAGACAACCATTTATCCCATTGAGGAAGAAATGCAAGATGTTATGCAGTGACCATAAAACTTTGGAAGTATTAGATGGGGGGCAAAAGAAATCCAATCAGCCACCACCAAAAAATTACATAGCAAGTCCATGTTAGAAAACATGGCATGTTTTTAAGTCCTAGCTACATGGTCATTTACCCTCTTCCCTTGTCCTCCTCTATTAGTATGGACCATCACATCCATGTTTTGTCACTCTAAAATATTGAACTTGAACACATGAGAGACCACCTAAATAAAATAAGGTTATGTTGTTTTGCAATGTTTTACAAATCACTTATTTTGGTTTGTATCAAGATAACACCTTAGGGAGGAAGGCAGATATGATTTATGGTTTAAAGTTAACATTATGAATTGTTTGCGAGTTTACATATGATTATGAAAATATTGCACCTCCTAGTGAACTAGATTGCATGTGTGTGAAATGCAGATGAACAACAATTTGTATGAAGATTTCACTTTGCAATTATTTAGTTATCAATTAATATAACAATTACCAGCATGCAAAATAAGAAAGTAGGCATAGGTTCAATGTCACAAAATATATTGTAGCAATTTGGAAATTCAAACAAAAGTTTGAATACTACCTCTGTGTATGTTAAATAGAAATAACCTAGTTTGGACACTAAGCACCACAATTGGAGTTGGATGATGCATGACACAAACATTGTCATTATTTTTTGAAATTAGTTCAAATATATTCTTGGTAAATAAAAATGCAACTTAGTAAAACTCTCTTCCAAATTCACAAAGAAATAATGTCACTTGCAAATTCACAAGGATCCAATGAAATGTTGCAAATTTAGATCACTAAAGTTTTTAGAACGAACAACGCAAGTCTTATATTGATGTGAAAGTAAATATTTATAAATGTGCATACATGTTTATTTTTTTATATACATTCATCACATATTTTCTTCATATTTTTTTATTATAAACTCATAAATTACCATTATGTAGATATCATTGTGCATTTGGTCCCCAAGACAACAACCATGTTGTGGGGAATAAGTTGTAAATTTTATATTAGAATTTAGAATAAAAAGTGAAAGAAAAATACATTCTACCAAACAAAAAAAGGAATGTCCACAATTACATATGTGAAGGCTAATTTTTAAAAGATCCTATTTGCAAAAAGGTAACAAAAGTGACATGTGGTCTAGGCATGAAAAGGGGTTTCTTGTGTATTTTTAATGCAAAACAATCTTACCATCATACAATGTTATATATCATACAACACCACCACATGGATCATAATAACATTGCAAGGCAACAATGTCATGGAACTATGATTGAAGGATTTTAACACTCTATTAAATACTAGATTGTTAGCATGAACTAAGCAATAAATCATGAAATTAATTAAGATAGGTCTTTCCCCTCCCAAGTTATATGCAACAACACAAGGCCTATGACAAAGAAATGGCACTAAAGAATGAAAAACCGACAATGGACACTTTCATTCTTCCTCATGATGTGTGCAGTCTTGCCTACAAAAGAACTAAAAAACTATGGCAAAAGCACAAGGAAGTTCCAATGGGTGTAAGTATATGGGTTTAGGAAAATCCTTCTTATTTGTTTTAAATTGCAATGAATATGGATTCTAAAGCATTAGACTTGAATTCAATTCTAGAGGATGACATTATCTTCATAGTTAGGATTCAAATTAAGTAAAAATTGCAAATGATGTTGGTGTCCATGGAAATGGCAAAACAATTTCATGTGATGTGATATTTGACATGAATGGGCATTCAATAAATAAGCAAGTTCCATGTGAATGGAACTAACATTTGAATTACCAAATGACAAATGATATGCTCTTATACTTTACAAATATGATTATGTGCAATACCTTCTATACACACTCATGGTGTTCAATGAGTGGCAAAATGAGATTCATGTTGTATTTGTCAAAATGGATAATGGGAAACTATAACACAAGGTAAACAACACTCTTTATTCTTCTTATAGATGTTTTTCCAATTGCATTCATCTTTTACATAAATGTAATATTTTCATCTTACTTTAGCATTGCATCTTAGCTTGTAGTTATCACATGTGCAAGAATAGCCCTCCACATTTTTGCTTGCAAAATTAACCTTTAAAAAAAACTTTAAAAACCTAGGACCGACGTATATTAAAGCTCCATTGCCTTTTACACTTGTTTTTCCTACACTAATTTTCAAAACAATGATAACAATGACATGGCATGAGAATAATAATTATGGCTAAAAACGCCTAGAAACTGACCTAGTGGGAAACTAGACCTTGTTCGCAGTAATGGCATCAAATGGCTAAATAACATGTGTCCAATTGCCATATTGGGAGGTATGTGAATCATTATTTTATTGGTCAACTTTATGATTACATCCAAAAGGGTGATAATCTTGGGGAAAATACTCAAATTGGACTTATTTAATGTCAAATATGATAATGAGCTCTTGAAAAATGGCATAAGCATGCTAAAGTAGGTGAATTGGTGATCCTTGATCAAAACGTAAAAGAAGGTTAAAAATGGAGTTTGCATTTTTTAATTCTAAGGGTTTTAGCAATGCTACAAATTTTAGGATGTACTTGTTATACTAAATGAACCATATATGGTCATATTTCATGTATTTTATTACTTTCATCATTTTATTTATTTATCACAAGTTAATGTTTGATATTTTTTCAAAATCAAACTATTCAAATGTTGTGATATTGATGTTTGAGTTATCATGCATATTGATATATGTACTTTAAAACTTGAAATTTTCAATTATGATAAAAAAATAGTTTTTCAAATTAATAGAATTATGCATCTAAAACATGAATTTTATATGAACCCAAACACTAATACTTGCATATAATATGTCAAAATAATCTTCTAACAATCTCAAAGTAGGACATATGAATTTTTTGGTCAAATGATAATTAATTAATATACTTTTATGTTACTTTGTGCAATATGGGACAACAACCTAAATTGAGTGAAAGTAAGTTGAAAAAAAAGGAAACACAAAGTCTTAACCTTTATGAAACACATCCATACCATCCTACATACACTCATGTAAATTTTTATATGTTTTCAAAGATTAGGTTCTAGATTTTTTCTTCAAAGTTGACAATTTTGTGTTTTCTACTTGCAACATATATTTTCTTGGTCTATTTTTGTATGCTTGCACCCAGAAAAATAGGGTTTTAATTGCATTTGATGTGAATTGACATGCACATGAAATCTTATGGAGCAAAAGTTTACTTTGGACCATTTCAAAATTGATGTTGTGGGAGCTCCAAGTTTGTTCCATTTATAATGTATGCAAGATTTGTTGGTTAGGAATACTTTGGATGTGATGCATTATGAAAAAAATAAAAATTGGCATAAAGGATATGGTGGTTGTTCAACAAGACCTCAAGGAATGTAGGATATAATGACATCTTTGGCTATAAAATGTTGTAGGTGGGCCAATTAAATATGTGGCCTTTAATGTGCTAATAGAGCAAGAAAAGGAAAAAATTCTCTAAATTATTTTAAATTAAAAAACACCTACACACTACGTATTTTCATTGAAAAAGAAAGTCCACACGGATGGAGACTTAAAGGTATGAAAACACATGCTTTCCATATTATGATGAACAACATTCTACCTCTATGCATGCAAGGCCTCATGTTGGGTGTAGGATGTCAATTATTTGTTTGAATCATGTTTTCAAAAAGTTACGTGTGAAGATTGTGGACCCAACAACAATGGAATAACCTAAGAAGGAAGTGGCAATATGTAGTTTAGTTGGAGTGAAAATTCCTTCCTTTCGTTGACATCATAACACATCACCAAGTTCATTTGGTGGAAGAACTAGAATTGCGTGGTCTAGTCCATGCATGTTGGATGTACCTTATTGAACAATATTTAAAGACTTTAAAAATGATTTGTGCATTATAAGGTAAAGCTAGAATGAAGCATGGCAAAGGGCTATGCACTAAGAACGGCTTTTGGGTTGGGTGTTTGCATGCTATGGTGGACCCAAATGTAGTCAAATTTGAATGTACAAAAACTACTAAAAATATCACAACCTTAAATTCATTTACTTAAATCTTTTCTAGAAATTACATATAATTGATTTAGGCCCTAAAAATAAATTAAATTAATACAATCTTGGATATCAAATTGCTTCATGATTTTTTCTTTGAATAAATGTACACCAATTGCATTATAAAACTTGTTGAAAATGCCTTATTTGGCAACAACATAACATTGTTTTCTAATTAAAAAACTTTGCTTCAATTTCATGGATAAATAAAAATAACACCCAAGGGATCTATATCTTCAATGGAAAAACATTTTATAACTTACAAACAATATAATCATCATCAATATTATAGCATAATGTACCACCAAATGTTAATATATAATTCAAATATAAATTTCATGATTTCACATCAATTGAAAAAAAAAATTGATGGAAGATTCTTTTTTTACATATATACATTGATCAAATTTTTATTAACAAATTCCAACTAGAATAAATATTTCTTAGTCCTTTTGTTTAAATAATGATTCTATGGCATGCAACTACACGTTACAAACATGCTCCAAAAGATTATTGCATCATTATTATTTGCACCAGTTTCATAACATAATGATAGAGAAAGATGTGATCCACCTTTAATTACACATTTTGACTACTAAACCTTCTCCAATTATGTCTCCAGAAAATTCATATTTTGTTTGTATTGAAAACTGTAATTTGTGATTTTTTTGGGGTCCATTGTACCATGCAAACACCTTGTTTTACATTGAATAGATACATGATTTCATAGCCATGAAGAGATGGGTGGTGATGAAAAGGATGTGGGATGACAAAAAAAACCAACCATGATTGATGAAGGTTTGAAAGAAATGGACGGCCACACATCATGAATGCAAACCTTTGTGACATGGCACATTTTTTTTGTTGCAAAATGTTGAATTGATCTTTTCATGGCACATGTATTGTCCTTTTGTGAAACACATTTTGATTTGTTGGTTTTATTTGATGGCAGTTGGTTTGTGAAACCCAAGTGTAGACAATTTATCATAGGGTAGTGAAATTTTTCTAATAAGTGGAAGTTTATTATCATATTGTAATCCTTAAATAAACCATTTCCTTAACACTTTCTAGCAAATTATTTTAGATCAAACAATTGATTATCATAGGTACATTAACCAATATATTTTATATACCATGGTTTTAGAACATTAGTCTATACCTTACAATAACAAGATTATTGTTTAAAAAATGAGATCTATTCAAAGTTATTGTGAACCACTTAGTTCTTATAGTTAACACCCATGGATAGCCTTATGTACAGTCACACATTCTAGTAACATGACTATGCATGTGGAAACTTGATGATATGCATATGTACTTGTTTAATTTCGATGGTGGCATTTAGTTTGTTAAGGTTGTTTTGAGTCCAAAATGAAAAGCCAACAAAAAATTAAATATCATGACATGAAATATGCTAGGCAAATAGGGGAACAAAAAATTGAGAGGATGGAATTTTTACATCAATATGGTCAATCTCAAGGAAGAAATGTTGTATTCCCAAATCAACTAGGGGAATTGCCCCCATTTTGAACATAGATAAGGATTTCTTTTGCTTTAACTAAATAATGAAAGGACAAAATTGATCAAGACACTATTCACATGTCCATGCCACCTACGTTAGAAACTAGGTCATATTGTTCAATCTATGTTTTTGGGAACCACATTTGTGTTGTTAATGTTGAAGAACTTTTAACAATAAGTGACTATGGCATAATAACCACATTTGATTAAGTGATTTCAAGACCAAATGATCAAAGACTCATTGTTGTAAATTTGCAATATCTAAGGTCGGTTGAAAAAAATTGGAATTAAACCATGGGGTCTTGAATATAATAGTGTTGTTGTGTAATTGGGTGAAAACAAATTGTGGTGGGAATAGTGTAACAATCAAGTAAGATGAGTATGACTTCACCTTTCTAAACTTTGGTTCCTTAGTCCCAATTTTCCTACTACACATAAAACAAAATTTTTTAAAAGTTGTGATTCAAGGGAAAGAGGTTGGAAATTAGTTTTACAAAAAAATCCTTACATAAAACGAATAATAGAAGCATTCAAATTGACCCTGTTGAATTTTATATGTTTAAAGTTGGTAATGTTTATGGATATTTAGGTCTGCAAAATTTGGTGTTTATATAAGAGATAATTCAACCAACTACTATAGTAGGCATCTCTACAATTAGTCCTATAAATTTGATTACTAATGATTGTAGTGAAGGGGATGACGATGGATTTGATAGTCTAAAGGATTATATGTCAAAAGATTTTGATGCATAATGATTTATTCAAAGATGTTTTATACATTCAATTAAGCAAGGAATTAATTCCATGTAAATTATGTACTTTTCACATAGTTACACAAATCAAGGCCCAAGTAATAATATTATGTGAAGTTTTAGACTTTGGAATTTTCCTTCACAATATGTTAAGGTACATCTTAGTTTCATGTACATTTTTAGGTGTTTTCAAACTGGTGAATTTGATTGGAACCTCGAAACATATTGAAAATATATCGATATTCAAAGCAATTCAAATTGATTAATATGGGAATCTCACAATGATAAGCAACCCAATAATATTTGGTGCATTTTCAAATTTAAACATTTGAATTGATGATCTATGTACATATGACTTAGATGTTCTTGTTATTATTCCTTTTCTACTATATATAAAAGAATTGGGTTTTTTTCTGTGTTAAATCTGTGTGTCCGTCTGTCCGTCCGTCCGTCCAATATCCTATTGGCTAGAAACTCAGGGTAATGGGTATCACTCAGTGTCAGGGGTATCCCTCAGTGTCATGGGTATCACTCAGTGTCCGGTTTGTTTGTGAGGAAAACAGGGTCCCTTAGTGTAATGGGTAAACTCTTGGGTGGGTTGTGAGAACTGTCAGTGAGAGGAAAAATCACTCAGGGTATCGGTATCACTCAGTGTAATGGGTA